>Ga0134125_10002306_pt1 | contig 22714 bp, 23 predicted proteins | sample KB31751_FD_96464 | JGI IMG/M metagenome (GOLD analysis project Ga0134125, IMG submission 96464) | Terrestrial soil microbial communities with excess Nitrogen fertilizer from Kellogg Biological Station, Michigan, USA - KB3-175-1 | ecosystem: Environmental > Terrestrial > Soil > Unclassified ... | reverse complement strand
TCGTCGAACGTCGGGCCCTCGCCGAAGCGGCGCGTGTCGAGCGCGTGGCCGGTCGGGCGCAGCACGCGATCGCCGAAGCCGGCCTTGGCGGCGACGGCGCGCGCGGCGTCGTCGAGCTCGAAGCCGCGCACCGCCTGCTTCTTCTTCAGGCGCGCAGCGACGAGCGCGAGCACGGCCGAGCGCGCGTCGCGGGCGATGGCGTAGAGGTGCTGCATCTCGTCGGGCACGTGGTCGCCGACGAAGCCGACCCACGTCAGATCGGCGTAGACGGCGTCGCGCACGCCGCGTACGCGCGCGGCGGCCGAGAAGAGCACGAGGTCGCCCGGCGCGATGCGCTCGGAGCGCTCGGGCGAGGGCGCGAAGCCGGGATCGGCCGTGTGCACGCCGGCGGCGACGATGGGCGGATCGGCGGCCTCGAGGCCGTGCGCGGCGAGCGCCTTCCACGCGCGCTGCTGCTCGTCGTACTCGGTGAGGCGGCCGCCGCCGTGCGCGATCGCTGCGAACACCTCGTCCTTCACCGCGGCGAGCGCGGCGGCGGCGGCGCGGTGCGTGGCGAGCTGCGCGTCGGTCCAGCGCGCGCGCATCATGGTCACGAGATCGCCCGACGACACCGGCACGGCGCCGGCGGCGCGCACGAGATCGATGGTGCCGCCGTCGACGCGCGAGAGCGCCGGATCGCGCGGCGACCACTCCATGGCCACGCGCCGCCGCCCGCGCAAGAGCACCTTGAGCTGCGCCTCGAGCTCGCGCCAGGTGCGATAGACGAGCGGCTTGCGCACGTCGAAGGCGGCGGCGTCGTCGGCGTGACAGAGCAGCTGCGGCTGGCCCGTCGCGGTCACCAGGTAGAACCAGCGGTGCGACGGCCCGCGCGGGCGCACCACGTCGCCGGCGACGGGGTTTTCGCCCTGCCAGTCGGCGAGCAGCCAGCCGTCGAGCTTGTCGGCGGCGAGGCGCGCGCGCGCGTCGTCGAGCCACGAGGTGACGAGCGGCTCCGGCTCGCCCTTCGGCGTCGTGCGCGGCGCGTGCGGCGCGATACCGACGGGCGGATGCGCCGCCGCCGTGGCCGCGATCGCCGTCGCCGCGACCGATGCGATCGCGGCCAGCAGCACACGCCTCATGGCGGAAGCGTACTACGTCCGCGGCGGCGCGAGCGCGGCGATGAGGGCGTCGTGCAGCCGGCCGTTCGTGGCGAGGATCTCGCCGCCGTCGCTGCGGAAGGCGCCGCCGCGATAGTCGGTGACGCGCCCGCCGGCCTCGGTGACGAAGAGCGCGCCGGCGGCGACGTCCCACGGCTTGATCTTCAGCTCCCAGTAGCCGTCCATCCAGCCGGCGGCGACGAAGCACAGGTCGAGCGCGGCGGCGCCGACGCGACGCAGCCCCTGCGTCTTTGGGTAGATGCGCGACCACTCGGCGAGGTTGTTGTTCGCGCTCGCCGCGGTGTCGTAGGGAAAGCCGGTGGCGAGGAGCGACGACGCCAGCGCGTCGGTGTCGCTGACCGCGAGCCGCCGCCCTTCGTCGCCGGCCGAGCTGCTGCGCGCGCGCTCGACGAGGAACGCGCCCGCGCCGCGCGCCGCGAAGAACTGCCAGCCGAGCGCCGGGGCCTCGACGACACCGGCGAGCGAGCCGTCCGCGTCCTCGACGGCGATCGACACGCAGAAGAACGGCAGGCCGTGCGAAAAGTTGGTGGTGCCGTCGAGCGGATCGACGAGCCAGCGCCGTCCCGAGCCGCCGGCGGCGCCGCCGCCCTCCTCCGCCACGATGGCGTCGTCGGGGAAGGCCTTCTGCAGCTCGGCGACCACGTGCGCCTCGGCGCGCCGATCGTACTCGGTGACCAGGTCGACCGCGGTGCGCTTCTGATCGGAGACGTGCCGCCGCCCCGCGCCTTCGCGCAAGATCGCGCCCGCCTCGACGGCGATGCGCCGCGCGACCGCGAGCTCGCGCAGCGTCACGCGATGCTCACGAGCCGTCGATGGGGAGGTCGAGCACCATCGCCGTCGCGCTCGACGACGCCGTGCGGAACACCGTCGACTCGGCGACGGCGGCGTCGACCATCGACAGCTGCACGGCGCGGAAGCCGAACTTCTCGGCGAAGAAGTCGCTCGCGCTCTCGGTGATGAGGTACACGCGACGGCAGCCGCGGTGGCGCGCGCGCCCGAGCGCGGCGTCGGCGAGCATCCAGCCCAGGCCCTCGCCGCGCCGCTCCGGCGCCGTCGCCAGCGCGCGCAGGAGGCCCGCTTCGTCGTACAGCTCCATCGCCACGCAGGCGACGACCTCGTGGCTCTCGTCGCGCACGATCAACAGATCGTCGACGTGATCGTCGAGCTCCGGATAGGCGAGCTCGGTGCGCTGCAAGAGCGCGCGTACACGCTCGACGTCCTCCTGGCGCGCCGGCACCACCGCGTCGCCGAGCCGCTGCAGGAGCTTGTCGTGGATGCCCTCGAAGCCGCCCGAGGTCATGATGACCACGGTGTCGCCGGCGGCGGCGTTCGACGCCACCTGCTCGATGATCTGATCCACCGACGGCACGTGGCGCGCGGCCACGCCCTTGCCGCGCAGATCCGCCGCCAGCCGCTCGGCGTCGAAGCGATCGCCCGCCGGCGCCTTCTCGGGATGGCTGACCGCGCCGACGATGGTCTCGTCGGCCTCGGCGAACGCGTCGGCGAAGTCCTTTTGGAACACCGCGCGCCGCGACGTCGCCGAGCGCGGCTCGAAGATGGCGATGAGCCGCCCGCCGCCGTGACGCCGGCGCAGCGCGCGCAGCGTCTGGCGCACCGCCGTCGGGTGATGCGCGAAGTCGTCGACGACGGTGACGCCCTGAGCGACGCCGCGCACCTCCTGGCGGCGCCGCACGCCGGCGAAGCGGCGCAGGCCGCGGCCGATCTGCTCGGCGGTCATGCCGACCGACGCGCAGGCCGCGATCACCGACAGCGCGTTGGCCAGGTTGTACCCGCCCGGCAGCATCGTATCGAACACGCCGAAGGACCGCCCGCCACGCGTGACCTCGAACAGCGTGCGCCCGCCGGGGCGCGTCGCGATCGCCTTGCCGACCCAGTCGGCCTGCGCGTCGGGATGCTCGGCGTCGCGCACGATGTACGTCTCGACCTTGCACGTCGCGTCCTTGGCCACGTCGACGGCGCCGGGCGAATCGGCGGCGACGATGCACAGCCCGTCGGGCGGGATGAGCGCCACGAACTTCTTGAACGCCGCCTTGATGGCGTCGAGCGACGAGAAGATGTCGACGTGGTCGAGCTCGACCGACGTGATGATCGCGGTCTTGGGCCGGTAGTGAAGGAACTTCGATCCCTTGTCGAAGAACGCCGTGTCGTACTCGTCGCCTTCGACCACGAACAGGTCGCCCTTGCCCAGGCGCCACGAGCGGCCGAAGTTCACCGGCACGCCGCCGACGAGGAAGCTCGGATCCTTGCCCGCGTCGGTGAGCACGAACGACGCCAGCGACGACGTCGTCGTCTTGCCGTGGGTGCCAGCGACGACGAGCGCGTGCATGCGCGAGAGGAACAGCTCCTCGAGCAGCGCGGGGAACGAGGTCAGCTTGAGGCCGCGCTCCTGCGCCGCCTTGACCTCGATCTGGTCCTTGGTCTGGACGTTGCCGACGACGACCACATCCGGCGTCCAGTCGAGGTTGTGCGGCCCGTAGCCGTTCATGACCTCGATCCCCTGCTCGGCAAGCTGAGTCGACATCGGGGGATAGACGTCGCTGTCCGAGCCACGCACGTCGTGGCCGGCGGCCTTGAGCAGGCCGGCGAGCGACCCCATTCCGGTGCCGCAGATGCCGATGAGGTGGATCTTCACGGGAACGAGACGATGCCAAGGGTGGCCTCGACAGTCAACGTTGAACTGCTTGACACCTATCGCATATCCACGGGACCATGGGGTCGTGGCGGAGTCCAAACGCGAGCGACGCGGCCACTTCCGCGGCAAGGCGCGTCCAGGCCGTCGCGTGGAAGTGCGCTACCGGTTGATCGAGCACGGCCAGCTCTCCGAAGAGCAGCGGGCGTACACCAAGAACATCGGCATCGGCGGGGCGTTCATCATCACGCCCGATCCGGCGACGCCGGGCACGTCGCTGCAGATCGCGCTGCAGGTGCCGGCGGCGTCGCGCGCCATCGAGGTGCGCGGCGAAGTGCGCTGGATCGTCGACGGCAAGCACGACGAGCCCGAGAGCGAGCACGGCATGGGCGTGAAGTTCGGCGGGCTCGACGTCGAGCAGCTGATGGCGCTCAACGAGTACTTCGCGTCGCTCACGTCCACGATGGATCACGACGAGGCCTAGTGGACCGGCGACCGGTGGTGCTGGCGTGTGAGGACGAGGAGCGGATCGTCGAGCTCTTGCGCACGCTCACCGAGCCGCTCGGCGTCGATCTCGTCGCCGCGCGTGACGGCGCCACCGCGCTGGCGCAGCTGGCGGCGCGGCGCCCGGCGCTCATGACGCTCGACCTGGTGCTGCCCAACCTCGACGGGTTCGCCGTGCTCGAGCGCATCCGGCAGCGGCGCGATCTCGACGACATGCCGATCGTGGTGATCTCGGCGATCGCCGACGCGGTGACGATCAAGCGCGCCTACGGCCTCGGCGTCGTCGACTTCGTGGCCAAGCCGTTCAACGTCGACCTGCTCGACGCCAAGCTCAAAGTGTTCCTGAAGATGCAGAAGCTGGCCGACGAGGTGCGCGTGCGCCAGGCGTTCCTCGAGGACGTCGTCGACCACCTGTCGTCGGGGCTCATCGTCGTCGACGGGCGCGGCCTCATCGTCAAGGCCAACGCGGCGGCGTGCAACGTGCTGTCGCGCGCGGCCGAGACGCTCGTCGGGCGCAGCATCTCCGAGGCGCTGCCCGGCGCCGAGCCGCTCTTCCTCGTCTCGGGCGACGCGGCGCAGCGGCGCGTGACCATCAAGACCTCGCACGGCGAGCGCAACCTCGGCTTCACCAACGCGTCGGTCGAGGTCAACGGCAGCGTCGGCGCGGTCGCCGTGTTCCGCGAGCTGTCGGAGGTCGAGGCGGCGCGGCGCGAGCAGGAGGAGCGGGCGCGGCGCGAAGAGCTGGCCTCGTCGGCGCGCAGCTTCGCGCACGAGGTGCGCAATCCGCTCGCGGCGATCGGCGCCGCGGCGCAGGTGGTGGCGCGCGAGGACTGCGAGAAGCCGCAGCGCATGCGGCTGGCGCGCGCGATCGTGAGCGAGGCCGATCGCGTGGCCGGGCTGGTGCAGGAGTACGTCGAGCGGCGCGAGGTGCGCCAGACGGTGACGAACGTCGACGTGCCGACGCTCTTGACCGAGGTGGTCGAGGTGAACCTGTTGACCTCGCCGGCGCGCGCGCGCATCACCGTCGCCACCGAGGCGACGCTGCCGACGGTCAAAGGCGACGCCGCGCGCCTCAAGCAGGTGGTGCTCAACCTCGTGCTCAACGCGGTCAAGGCCACCGACGGCGGCGGCACCATCGCGCTCGAGGCGCGGCCCGACGCCGGCGGCGTGTCGCTGCGCGTGACCGACACCGGCTGCGGCATCGCGGCGGCCGATCTGCCGCGCATCTTCGACGAGAGCTTCTCGACGCGTCAGGGCGGCGGGCTCGGCCTGCCGATCGCGCGGCGGATCATAGAGCAGCACGGCGGCGCCATCCGCGTGGAGTCCACGGAAGGCAGCGGCACGACGTTTACGGTGTGGCTACCCGCCGCCTGAGCGCGGCAGCTCGCGAATCTCGATGGTGCCGCCGGCTTCGTAGACCGGATTGCCTTCGACGAGCCGGCGCGCCTCGTCGAGGCTCGCCGCCTGCACGCGGATGTAGCCGGCCAGCTGCGCGGCGATCGGCGGCGTCGCCCCGCCCTTTCTGATGCAGACGCCGTCGCCGATGGCGCTGCCGCCTTCGAAGTGACCGCCGGCGCGCAGCTTGGCGAAGTACGCCGGCCAGGCGGAGTCGTCCCCGCCGGCCGGCGCGTCGCCGTGCATGAAGAGGATGAAGTCGGCCATGAGCCGCTACTGGTCTTCCCAGTTGTGCGTCTTCTGGCGCTTGAGCAGCTCTTCCCACGCGATCTGCAGGCCGAACGACAGGATCATGTTCTGCGCGTGGTACAGGCCGTTGTTGACGACCGGCGTCGGGCCCTCGGTGGTCATCGTCGAGCCGTTGGCCACGCCGTTGATCGACTGGATGTCGCCGTTGGTGACGTTGCGATCGGGCTCGTACATGTACGCGTAGGCGACGTTCAGCGAGACGCCACGCACGCTGTAGCCGAGGCCGGCGGTGCCGCCGAAGCGCGCCATGGTGTCGAAGTCGACGCGCGTGTCTTTGTACTTCGTCGCCGCCGAGTCGAAGAAGCCGCCGAGGCGCAGCGTGAACACGCCCGCGGGCAGGCGGATGTTGTAGGCGCCGCCGAGGCGCACCGAGTAGGTGTCCTGGTAGTGGTGCGTGAGCGTCGGGTGGATGTCGCTGAAGGGTCCGAGCGACGGGATGTCGATCTTGTCGCCGTCACCCTCGGCCCAGCTCTGCCCTTCCCAGGTGCCGTCGACCTCGACGTCGCCGTGCTCGAAACGATCGAGCCCCAGGAACTTGTAGCGGAGGCCGAGGCGCACGACCGGCGGCAGGCGCGTGTCGAAGGTGGCCCTGTCCTGCGGGATCGGGATCTGCGCCGCCGCCGGCGGCGTGGCGTCGACGGTGCCCGAGGTGTTGAGCACGATCGGCATGCGCGCGTTGAAGCCGATGTCGATGCTGCGATGCGGGTGGAACATCATGGCGACGGAGCCCGTCGCCGAGAAGCCGGTGGTGCGCAGACGCGTGCCCGAGTCGCAGTTGGCCGACTCGAGGTTCGGACAGAGCGTCGCGCCGAGGTCGGTGATCGAGACGTTCTGCAGATCGAAGATGCCGACGACGAGGTGGAGCGCCAGCCCGATGTCGAGCCAATGCGTGGCGCGCACCGCAGCGGCGAAGGTCGGGAAGAAGGTGAGCAGGTTGGCCTGCACCACGTCGTAGCGCTGCGGCGCCGGCGCGCTCTGGCCGTTCACCGTCGTGGTCGTGCCCCAGACCTTGTTGCCGAACGCCGAGGGGCCGTACACGCCGAACGCGAACGTCCAGCGATCGAAGCGGTTGAAGTCGGTGCTGAGGCCGAGGAACGGCGCGTAGAACGGCCCCGACGTGTTCGACATCTTCGGGAACGGCTGACCGCTGTAGGGCAGCGGCGTCATCGTGCCCGGCGCGTTCTCGACGGGGTAGTTGCCGGCGCGCTGGAACGTGAAGTCCTGCATCACGAGGTTGGAGTCGAAGAGCAGGTGTGTGCCGCGCTGCTTGGCCAGGCCGGCGACGTTGTAGTCGAGGGCGAGCGGGCTGTCGGCCTTGGCCGTGAACGCGCCGCCGCGGCCGAGCGCTTCGGTGCCGTTGTCGGGGAACGTGAAGCCGCCGGCGAACGCCGCCGTCGGCAAGGCAGTCAAGGCTAGGACGATCGCGATACGCTTCATTCTCGCTCCTGGATCACGCGTTTGTTCACGCGCTGTGGGCTCGTCGCAGGTGGACCATCAAAATCGATACCGCCGCCGGGGTCACGCCGGCGATGCGGCTCGCCTGACCGATCGAACGCGGCCGCACGCGGCCGAGCTTCTCCTTCACTTCGCGCGACAGGCCGGCGAGGCGCTCGTAGTCGAGCGAAGGCGGCAGCGCCAGCGCCTCGAGCTCGCGCATGCGCGAGGCTTCGTCGGTCTGGCGCGCCACGTAGCCTTCGTATTTGACGCGGATCTCGACGCGCTCGGCGACGCACGCATCGACCTCGCAACCCGCCCCGGCCTGCGGGCGGGGGCCCAGGCCGCCGAACGCCGCGCGCAGCGACGCGTAGTCGACCTCGGGCCGGCGCAACAGCTCGAGCAGCGTCACCGGCTTGCGCAAGGGCGCCAGGCCGAACGCGGCCAGGCGATCGTTCGTCGACGGGGTCGGCGACAGCGTCGTCGACCCGAGGCGCGCCATCTCGCCGTCGAGCGCGGCCTTGCGCGAAGAGAACGCGGCCCAGCGCGCATCGTCGACGAGCCCGAGGCGGCGGCCGAGCGGCGTGAGGCGCTCGTCGGCGTTGTCCTCGCGCAAGAGCAGGCGATGCTCGGCGCGCGAGGTCATCATGCGGTAGGGCTCGTCGGTGCCCTGGGTCGTCAGGTCGTCGACGAGCACGCCGGCGTAGGCCTGATCGCGCCCGAGCACGAGCTCGCCGCGCGCCTCGCCCTCGTCCGCGAGCTGCGCGAGCGCGGCGTTGGCGCCGGCGAGGAGCCCCTGCGCCGCCGCCTCTTCGTAGCCCGAGGTGCCGTTGATCTGCCCGGCCAGATAGAGCCCGCCGACGCGCTTGGTCTCGAGCGTCGCGTAGAGCTCGCGCGGATCGCAGAAGTCGTACTCGACGGCGTAGCCGGGGCGCATCATCTCGGCGCGCTCGAGACCCGGGATGGTGCGCACGAGCGCGAGCTGCACGTCGATGGGCAGCGAGGTCGAGATGCCGTTGGGGTAGACCTCGTGCGTGTCGAGGCCTTCGGGCTCGAGGAAGATCTGATGGCGCGGCTTGTCGGCGAAGCGCACCACCTTGTCCTCGATCGACGGGCAGTAGCGCGGCCCGATGCCGGTGAGCGAGCGCTGCAGGCCGTAGAGCGGCGAGCGATGCAGGTTCGCGCGAATGAGCGCGTGCGTGGCGTCGGTCGTGTACGTGATGTAGCAGGCGCGCTGCTGAAGCGGCGGCGCCGGCCCGTCGTCGGCGAAGCGCGGCAGCGGCTCGTCGCCGGGCTGGGCCTCGAGGCTGCGCCAGTCGATGGTGCGCCCGTCGAGGCGGCAGGGCGTGCCGGTCTTGAGGCGCGCCAGCGGAAAGCCGAGCGACTCGAGCGACGCCGACAGCCCGCGCGACGGTGCCTCGCCCGCGCGCCCGCCGTCGGCCTGCGCGTCGCCGACGTGGATGCGCCCGCGGAGGAACGTGCCGGTGGTGATGACCACGGCGCGCGCGCGGAAGACGAGGCCGAGCGTCGTCTCGACGCCGGCGATGCGCCGGCCCGACACGCCATCCTCGACGAGGAGGCGCGCCACTTCGTATTGCTTCAGGTCGAGCCCGGGCTGCGCCTCGACCACCCGCCGCATCTCGCTGCGGTAGCGCGCCTTGTCGCACTGCACGCGCGTGGCGCGCACCGCCGGCCCCTTCGACAGGTTGAGCCGGCGGAACTGAATGCCGACGGCGTCGGTCACGCGCGCCATCGCGCCGCCGAGCGCCTCCACCTCCTTGACGAGGTGTCCCTTGCCGACGCCACCGACGGCGGGGTTGCACGACATCTGCGCGACCTTGTCGAGATCGCCGGTCAGAAGGAGCGTGCGCCGGCCGAGGCGGGCCGCCGCCAACGCCGCCTCGCAGCCCGCGTGTCCGGCGCCGACGACGACGACGTCCCAGGCGTCGTCAGGCATTGTACGTAGCCGGCATCGCAATCATTTACACTTTCCCGTCGCTGAGTCGCAACCGGAATCGCAGTGGATCGGCTCCCAGCCGCACGCGTTCAAACTTTTTGGGAGCGGCTGGAGCGCGGTCAGGTCGTCGAGGCACTGCGCGGGATTGTCGCAGGTGACCGGCTCGCACGCGGTCAGCGAGCTCCCGCCGATACACACCCGTACACCCGCGGTCGACAGGATCAGGGCACAGGTGCCGACGTCGCAGTTGGCGGTGACGGTGCACGCCGGCAGGCAGACGGGGTTGTACGGCGCGCCCACGCACAGCGACTGCGGCGGACACTTGTCGCAGGAGATCTTGCAGCCCATGTCGTCGTAGGCCTGGCCCACGTGCACGCCGCCGCCCGAGCAACCCGCCAGCAGAAGAAGGAAGGCAACGATCGTCGCACGCATCAGTAACGAACTCCGAGCCCGAGGGCGAGCGCGGCCGACGCCTGGGGCAGAAAAGTGGTGGCACCGAGGTCGCCTTCGACGTCGAGACGCAGCGACAGCGTCGTCGAGAGGCGCCCGGTGCCGAGGGGGAACAGGTCGATGCTGCCGGCGGCAAAACCGCCGAGGAGCGTCGCCTGGTCGCCGCGCCATTTGGTCCATCCTGCCGCCGGGCCGGCGCGAAGCCTGGCGCGGCCGACGCGCAGCTGCAAGGCCAGGCCGCCGAGCGCCTCGAAATAGGTGTGCTCGGCGCCGCCGGCTTCGCCGGCCAGCACGCGGCCGTCGCCGACGACGGCGAGGCCGGCGCCGACGTCGAGCCCGAGCACGAACTCGCCGCCGCCGGCGAGCGCGTCAAAGCCGGGCGCGCGCGCGTCGGTCGACGACACCGCCGCGCGCCAACCGCCGGTCGCCACCACCCACTCGACGTCGAGCCGATCGCGCAGCCACGTCGCCTGCGCGCGCGCCACCGACGGCACGAGCGCGAGCAAGGCCACGGCGAGGACGACCCGCGCCATCACTGCTCCTGGGCGCCTCCCTGCATGTTCTCTTCCTCCGCGCCCTTGCCGCCGGAGATGCCCTTGCACGTCGGCGTGCCGTGCACGAAGCGCGGCTCGAACTTGTAGATATGCAGCACGAAATCGAGCGTCAGGTCCTCGAGGGTCTGCTCCGGCGAATGCTCGACCGACCAGCGGATGCCCTCGATGCGCGTCGAGCCGCACTTGTCGAAGATGCCGCGCTCGATGGCGCGCGCCTTGTCGAACCAGTCCTTCATGTCCTCCTTGATGCAAGGCCCGTTGCCGCCGCCGCACGCGAAGGAGAAGGTCGAGTACCAGTCGTTCTGCCCCTTGCCGTACTCGTCGACGATGAGGCGCGGGTGGATGCCCTGCCTCGGGTCCTTGGCCTCCATGCGCATGCGGACGGCGTAGCGCCCGGGCGGGAGCTCGACGTAGCCGCAGGTCGGATCGACCTTCGTCGTGTCCTTCTCGAGCGTGCCCTTGTGGTCGATGGTGATGCTCATCGGATCGAAGCCGCGGCCGGTGCGAAACTCGAAGCGCTTCATCCCGGGGGCGACCTCGCCTTCGTTGCGCGAGCTGTCGCCCGACGGGCGGCCGTAGTCGTCGACCTCGCGGCAGGTGCAGGTGGCGCCCTGGCAGCGCGGCCCGGCGGTTTGCAGCGGTCCGCCCGCCTTGGGCGGCGGCACGTCGGCGAGCTCGGTCTTGCCGTGACCACCGGAGGCGCAACCCGCTCCCAGCGCCATCATCAACAGGGCAACCCCGCGTGTCATCGGCGCATCGTACACCATTTGTTATTGTCGACTCGCTGATTGACACGAGCGCCGACGCCGAGGAGGATGACGCGTCCATGCAAGCCCGCACCATCATTGCCGCTGTTTTCGTCGCGGTCGTCTCGTTCGCCTGCGCCAACGAGACCGCCAGCAACTTCTTCAAGTCGACCCCGACGTTCTATCCAACGGCGCAACAGAACTACCAGGCTGGCGTCAAGGAGCTGAAGAACGGCAACTGGCTCAACGCGCAGGCCTACTTCCTCCACCTGCACAAGACCTTCGGCTTCTCGAAGTGGGCGACCCTGTCGGAGCTCGGCCTCGCCGACGCGCAGTTCGGCCAGGAGAAGTACACCGAGGCCGTCGACGGCTACAAAGGCTTCATCAAGGCGCACCCGGGCAACGAGCGGGTGCAGGACGGCTACGCGGCGTTCCGCATCGGCCTGTCCTACTTCAAGGAGATCCCGTCGGACTTCTTCATCATGCCGCCGTCGTACGAGAAGGACCAGGGGCCGGTGCTCGACGCCCTGCGCGAGCTGAGCGCCTTCTCCGATCAGTACGGCGACAGCGTCTACGCGCCCGAGGCGCGCAAGCTCATCGGCGAGTGCGTGCGCAAGCTGACCGACCACGAGCTCTACGTCGCGCGCTTCTACCTCGACGCCAACAAGCCGTACGCGGCCATCGGGCGGCTCGAGGGCATCATCAAGGACTATCCGGCGTCGCAGCGGGAGCCGGAAATCATGTTGCTCTTGGGAAAAACCTACTTGAAAATGGAAAAGCCCACCGAAGCGCGGGCGACGTTCGTGAAGCTGTCCACGCAGCATCCGGACGATTTCCGGGCGGAGAAGGCAAAGCTGTATATTCAGTTCATCGACAGGCGCTACGCGGGGAAGATGTAGCGCCGACGACGAAGGGGAGACATGGACGATCGGCTGCGCAACCTCATGCACCTGGCGCGCGAGCACTACGAGAATCGCGAATACGCCGAGGCGGAGCCGATCCTGATGCAGATCGTGCGCGAGCACCAGGGATTCGCCGACATGTTCAACATGCTCGGCGTGATCCACCACGGACACGGGCGCTTCTCGCAAGCGCAGGAGATGTTCGAGCACGCGCTCTCGATCAACCCCAACTACACCGAGGCGGCGCTCAACCTCGCCGTCACCTACAACGACCTCGGCAAATACGCGCAGGCCAAAGAGGTGTACGCGCACGCCATCGCCCGCTCGCGCGAGCAGCCGCGGCAGCTCGATCCGTTCGCCAAGGGCAAGATAGCGAACATGCACGCGCGCGTCGCCGACGCCTACGCGGGCATCGGCATGAACGAAGAGGCGGCGCGCGAGTACCGCAAGGCGCTCGACCTGTGCCCGACCTTCGTCGACATCCGCACCAAGCTGGCGTCGACGCTGCGCGACATGGGCGAGAAGGAAGCGGCGGTGCAGGAGTATCAGCTCGTCAAGCAGCAGGCGCCGAAGTTCCTGCCGGCGCGGGTGAACCTCGGCGTCACGCTCTATTCGCTCGGGCGAAAAGACGAGGCGAAGAGCGAGTGGGAGTCGGTGCTCGTCGAAGAGCCGGGAAACAAGAGCTGCCGGATGTACCTCGACATCTTGAAGGGCTGACGCAGGCTACTTCGACTGCACCGTCAGCAGGCCGGCAGCGACGTCGGCGCTGCTGTCGAGCGTGGCGTCGATGCGCGTGTCGCCGAGGAGCTCGCGCGCGAAGAAGCACATGAGGTAGCGCGTCGAGTAGCGCAGCACGGTGGCGGCGTTCGCGCTGCCGGCGGTGCACAGCGTGCAGAAGGCGCAGCTCTGCGGATCTTCGAACTGCGTGTGGTCGGCGCCGACCGCGGTGAGCTCGACCGACGGCGAGGGCGCGGCCTTGTAGAGCACGTCGTAGTTCTGATCGGCGGGGGCGCAGGCCGAGCTGCCGCCACCGTCGGTGGTCTCGCCGAGGAACGCCGACGGCATGGCGACGGTGCCGAGGCCGGCGGCGGCGGCCCCGGCGTTGTCGACGGGATCGAGACCGAAGAAGCCGCGCAGCTTGCCGGAGAGCGCACCTTCGGCGGCGAGCAACGACGCCATGCCGCCGCGCGAGTGGCCGGCGAGGCCGATGCGCGTGGAGTCGACGCGGCCGGGCAGGCCGGTGGGAAGCCAGCCGACGAGGAAGGCGAGGTCGTCGGCGACGGCGGAGGTCTGCGAGAGGATGCCGGGGTCGTCGCGGGTGACGGCGACGATGCCCCACGAGGCGAGACGGCGCGCGTAGGGGGCGTAGGCGGCGCCGGGTTGCTGCAGACCCGAGGAGAGGATGACGGCGGGGCGCGGGCCCGCCGTCGCGGGGACGTAGACGACGATGGGGATCGACTTGCCGCTGCCGGTCGCGGTCAGCGACATCTGCGTGTACGGCTCGGGCCCGTCGGTGTCGTAGAGCAGGCCGGGCGTCGAGAGATCGCTGCCCGGCGGGGCGCCGGCGAAGTCGGGGCCGGTGGCGCCGAGATCGAGCCCGCCGCCGCCGCTACCGCCTGGGCCGCCGCCGCTACCGCCTGGGCCGCCGCCGCCGGAGCCGTTGCCGCCGGAGCCGCCGCCGCCGGAGCCGCCGCCGCCGGAGCCGTTGCCGCCGGAGCCGTCGCCGCCGGAGCCGTTCGACCGCGTGCACCCCGACGGCAGCGCCGTCATCGTCCCCGCCACCAGGGCGACCGCGACGAGCATCGCCCGATTCATTAAGTTTTTACTTAACACGACACATCAGTACCGCAACCCGACGATCGGGGACAGACGCGCCTGCGGAGACGTCGCCGCCATTCCCGTGATGACGGTGGGAATGACGGCGTACAACCTCGGATACGAGGATCCTCCGGGACGCTCGTATACCGACGTCATCGAGTGGAACGCCGACCACGGGGTCAACCTCATCCGCATCGACGGCATCCACGGCGGCGTGTGGAACGCGGCTCGTCTGAAGAAGCTCGTGGCCCATGCGCACGCCCGCGGGATGACGGTCGCGCTCGGGCTCGGCGTGCTCTCCGATGTCGCCGCGCCGTCGCGCGCCCGATTCGTCGACGATCTGGCGTCCGCGTTCTGCAACGACACGCGCGTCTTCTACGAAGGCGACTGGGAGACCGCGTGCGGCGAGTGCATGCCCAAAGGGACCTGCAGTCAGGAGTTCTCGGCGTTCAACGCGGCGAACAGCGAGCTCGTCGCGGCCTTCGCCGCCAAAGGGTGCGCGGCTCCCAGCCTCGCCGTCCACGTGATGCGCAACAACAACTACGCCGGCACCAGCTCCGGGTACCACGCGAGCAACTCGTGCAAGGAGAGCTTCACGAAGGTCTCCACGATCAACATGCGCGGGCTCCACGAGGCGGGAAAGCTCGAGGGCTATGGCGTCAGCGAGCCCGGCCCCGCCCATCCGCTCGTGATGGAGACGCTCTACGAGGACCTCAGCGGCGGGCTCGCCGGCGCCAACCTGGACGCGGCGTTGTGGCGCAGCGAAGGCATCTACGACGATCTGACGAGCGACGCGGCCTACTACTACCGCTGGTACGCGGCCGGCGTCCTTCTGAGCGGCGGCGCGGGGCTCGTGTACGGCATGTCGGGGGCCTCGCCCTTCGGCTCGCAACGGTGGGCGTGGGGTCTGCCGGATGGCGGTCCGTCGGTGGGGCTGACGTCGATCGTGGGTGTGAAGACGTTTCTGTCGCGCGAAGGGTACGACCCGTTCCACGCGAAACCGAACGACGGTCTCGTCGACAACGGCTTCGCCGGCGGCATCGAGCGCGCGAAGGCGGCGACGATGGGCGGCACGACGTTCATCTACAACCCGCGCCATACGACGTTGAAGATCGCCGACCAGCAAGGGAAGGTCGCCGAGCTCTACGTCCCGGCGAGCGGAAAGAGCTATCCGTCGTACGCCACGATCGACTCGGCCAGGCTCGCGCTGGCGCCGCCACCCCAGGCCACCGGCGACTACTTCCTCGTGCTGCGGCCGAAAGCGGGCGCGCCGACGGTGACGCTGAACCTGATCGGGGATCCCGACAAGGGCGCCTACGCCGTCGAAGCGGTGGTTGCCGGCAGCGGCATCGAGCAGGTCGACTTCACGGTCGACGGGGCCGCGTTCCATTCCGAGCGCGTGCACCGCTATTGCCTCTTCGGCGGCGACGGCACCTGCGCCACGGGCACCTTGGGCCGCGGCAAGCACACGATCGCCGCCACCGCGACCAATGCGTCGGGGAGCGGCTCGGCATCCATCACCCTCACCGAGGATCTCAAATGAGAAAATATCTATGGATCGGGATCGCTCTGTTGTTGCCGTGGAGCACGGCGAGCTGCAGCGGGTCTGTCGCGGACGACCTGCCGGCCGATGATGTGGCGGATGGGGAGGCAGGGTTCACCGATGGCGCCGCGACCGCGCGATACATCCGGCCGCCGTCAGAGTGCGCGCACAACGGCAACGGCAAGGCGCGCGGCTGCGCGTCGAGCACCGGCGGCCAGGGCGCCTTCAATGCGTGGTCCTCGTCCAAATCGTGGCTCGCGCCCGGCACCGTGCTCTACGTCGACGGCACCTGGGACGTCACCAGTTACATCCTCGTGCGCTCGTCGGGCACCGCGACCGCACCGATTCACATCCGCTCGTATGACGTGACCGCGCCGTCGATGATCGAGGGTGACCTGTCCGGTCTGTTCTACGTGCAGGCCGACTACGTCAGCGTCACCAATCTCCGCTTCTACAATTCGCTCGGGACGTGCATGGCCGTCTTCGGGCCGAACGCGACGCAGCCGATCCATCACGTGGCCGTCAGCAACAACCGCTTCGACAAGTGCTTCAACGGAATCTCGCTCAGCCACGTCGAGAACGCGCTCGTGTCGGGCAACTGGCTCAGAAACCAGGGCGGAACCAAGGACGGCCACGGGCACTGCATCTACCCCGCCGAGGGTGCCGACCACATCGAGGTGCGCGGCAACCGCTGCCAGGCCAACCCGGACATCTACGCGTCGCACTGCCTCCACGTCTATCACTCCGAGGCGCCCGGGCCGGCCAACGACGTCGCGTTCCACGACAACGTCTGCGACGGCTTTTCGACCGGTGTCGGGATCTACTCCAACGCGCAGAACATCCGCGTGTACGGGAACACGATCATCAATCTGCGAAAGACCGTGGGCTCCGATGGCTTCGGGCTGCGCTGCGGAGTGTCCGCCGGAGCCGGCGGATCCGGCGTCTTCATGAACAACATCGTGGAGGGCGAGTTCACCGGCGCGGTGGCCATCATGGACCGGACGCGCTGCGATCTCGACCTCGACTACAACGTCTATGATCAGCCCGGCGCCACGCCGGCCTTCCGCGCCGAAAACGCGAGCGGCACCGTCGCGGTCGTGCCGTGGGCGACGTGGCAGGACACGCACGACTCGCACAGCATGCTCTCCGATCCAGAGCTGACCAACGTCGCGACGGGCGACGTGCATCTACTGACGAGGAGCCCGCTTCGCGATCGCGGCAACGACCACTACGCGGCGACGAGGGACTTCTACGGCAAGCCCCGGGTCCTCGACGGCACGATCGACATCGGCGCCGCCGAATATCAGTAGCCGTTGCGGCGCAGGATCTCGCGCGCCTTCTCCTGGTCGCCGCTGAACGAGAACGCGTCGTAGAGGGCGAAGCTGTTCGGCCCGTCGACCATCCGCGGCGCCAGCAGCTTCAACGCATGCAGCTTGTCCTCCGAGAACGCGAACAGCCCGAGCAGCTCCTTGACCTGCGCGACGCGAAACAGGTGCGTCCGCGCCGCCTGCTCGAGCACCGTCCGCTTGTTCTCGGAAAAACCCTGCTCGTCGATCGCCCGGCGCAGCGCGCGCAGCTCCTCGCCGCCGATGGGCTGCATCGCCGGCGCGGGCGGCGGCGGATCGACCACGGCCGGGCGCACCTCCACGCGCCGCGGCGTCCACGGCTCCCACGACCAACGCTGATCGGCGCCGCCGTCGCAATTCCACAAGAGCACGTTGTCGCCGCGCGCGCCGTTGCGCCCGGCCACGTCGAGGCACATCCCCGTCTGGCGGTTGTGCAATTCGAAGCTGCCGCCGCCGCGCGGCACCAGCGACCAGCGCTGATCGTTCATGCGCTCGCAGCGATAGATGTCGATGTTGGCGCCTGCGCGCCCGTCGTAGCCGGCCGCTCGAGGCACACGCCGCCAACGCTGTTGACGAGCTCGCCGCCGCGCGCGAACGACCACACCTGATCGGGATCGTCGTTGCACTCCCACAGGTGCACGTTGCCGTTGCCCTGCGCGTTCCAGCCTTCGACGTCGAGGCACATCCCCTGCGCGCGGTTGCGCAGGCGCCCCGTCCCGGCCGGCAGCGGCTGCGCCATCGCGCTCGCCCCCGCGAGCGACGCCACCGCAAAACAGAGCCACCACGATGCTCGCATGGTCTTCCCCCTGTCACCATCGGACGCGACGGCGCCCGGCGCTCTTCAATGCGTCTTCAGGACCCAGAGCACGTCGGCGGCGCGATCCCGCCGCGCGTCGGCCTCGTCCTCCTCGAACACCGGCAGCACCGTCAAATACGGCGAGGCCCCGCGCCGCGCCGCGCGATCGGGAATCGCGAAGCTGCGCGTGTGCCCCTCCCCCGCCACCACCACGAGCCGCGCCGGCGCGCCCGGCGCCTTGAGCGCCTCGGCCACCCGCTGCGCCATCGTCTCGTCCCACACCAGCTGCGCCGCGTAGAAGCGCTCGAACATCGCCTCGTCGAACTTGCCGTGCGGATGTTGCGCGAACGCCTCGCGCACCAGCTCGCGATGCTTCTCCGGGCCCGGCACCATCTCGGGCAGCTCGGCCTTCTCGGCCGCGCTCAGCCCGTCGAGGCCGTTCTTCGCCACCGCGTGCGCCAGCGTGCGCGGCGCATTCAACGCGTACGCCGGCAGCTTGTGCGCGCGGCAGAAATCGAGCAGCGGCTTGTAGAGCCCCCACTCGTAGCCCCAGGTGTTCTCCCAATCGACCGCCTTCAGGAAGCCGGCCTCGTCGAGCGTGCCGGCCACGTAGGCGTCGAGCGAGCCCTGATAGGTGTGCGGCAGCATCTCCATGCCGAGGCCCACCGACGGATCGGCCGCATAGGCGCGCTCGAGCACCTCGATCTCGGCGGCGTGATCGTGCGGGTTCGGGTGCTCTTCGCCGACGTAGATGACCTTGACCGCGCGCAGCTTGTCGTCGAAATTGCGGTCGGCGAGCTCGTCGCCCGAGTCGGTGTCGACCACGCGATGCGGCAGCGCGATTGGCTGCTTGGCGCCGCGCATGCCGTGGCGCGACTCTGCTTCGGCCTGCGGCGCCGTCGTCGGCGCGGCCGACGGCGCGTGCGCGCACCCGATGGCCCCGACGACGAAGACGGCGGCGATGACGACGATCCTCATCGCCCGACTATATCGCTACAGCACGCGCCGAAACACGCGGAAGATGCCGCCGGCGACGCTCGGCTCTTCGCCGACGAAGGTGGCACCGACGGCGCGCGCCGCTCGGTCGCCGCGTATTCGATGGCCAGCGACACCGCTTCTTTGGCGATGCCGCGCCGGCGCCACGAGGGCGCCACCCAATGCGCACCGGGCCGCCCGTGCGCCACATCGCGCTCCAGTTGCCGATCGCGGCGACCACGTCGTCGCGCGTCGAGCGGCGCGGGAGCTCGAACATGCGCGCCATCTGCTCGTCCTCGCCCGCGAGCCACGCGTCGGCGTCGGCGAGCGTGACCGGGCGCAGCCGGATGTTGCGGCCTTCGAGGAGCACGACGCGAGTATACTGCGCGCCCGATGCAGCTCCTCACGCACGACCTGCCCGGCACCGGCGGCCTGCACAAGGCGACGCCCGAAGACTTCGTCGTCGACGAGCTGCCCGCCTACACACCGTCGGGCGAGGGCCCGCACACCTATCTGCACGTCGAGAAGCGCGGGCTCACCACCGCCGACGCCATCGCGCGCCTGTGCCGCGCGCTCGCCGTGTCGCCGCGCGACGCCGGCGCCGCCGGCCAGAAGGATCGGCAAGCGCTCACGCGCCAATGGATCTCGCTGCCCGACGTCGATCCCGCGCGCGCGCTCGCCGTCAGCGTCGACGGCATCCGCGTCCTCGCCGCCGCGCGCCACGGCAACAAGCTGCGCACCGGCCACCTCGCCGGCAACCGCTTCACGCTGACCTTGCGCGGCGCCGGGCCCGACGCGCTCGCCCGCGCCCGCGCCATCATCGACCGCCTCGTCGCGCACGGCCTGGCCAACTACTTCGGCGCCCAGCGCTTCGGCGCGCGCGGCGACAACGCGGCCCGCGGCAAGGCGCTGCTCTCGCCCCACGACGGCGGCGGCCGCGGCCCGCGCATCAGCCCGAACGAGCGGCGCATGCTGGTGAGCGCCTATCAGTCGGAGCTCTTCAACCGCTACCTCGACGCCCGCATCGTCGACGGGCTCGTCGCCCAGCCGGTCGCCGGCGACGTGCTCAAGAAGACCGACACCGGCGGGCTCTTCACCGTCGACGACACGCCGGCCGCGCTCGCCGACGCCGCCGCCCGCCTCGCCGCGCGCGCGCTGGTGGTCACCGGCCCGATGTTCGGCCACAAGGTGATGTCGCCGCCCGCCGGCACGCCGTCGCACGCGCGCGAGCAGACGCTGCTCGACGCCGAAGGCATCGGCCCCGAAACCTTCAAGGTCCTCGGCAAGCTCGCCGAAGGCACGCGCCGCCCGCTCCTCGTGCCGGTCGAGCAGGCCGACGTCCGCGCCGGCGACACGTCCGACAGCCTGCTGCTCTCGTTCGTCCTGCCGCCCGGCGCCTACGCCACGGTCCTCCTCGCCGAGGTCACAAAGTAGCGTCGCCACGGAAGAGACGCCGTCCCGCGCCGTACGATGAACCATGGCGTTCGCCGACCCCACGATCACGCACTGCATGAAGTGTGGAGCCCCGGCCGAGACCTGGCCGATCACGCTGCACCAGAACATCGGCATGATCGCGGCGCACCAGCGCAGCATCTTCGAGGGGCAAGTCTGCAAGCCCTGCGTGCATCGCGAATACTGGAAGAAGTTCGCGATCCTCGTGACCGTCGGCTGGACCAGCTACTATTCGGTGGTCATCGGCCCGGTGCTGCTCGTGGTCAACACCATCAACTACGTCAAGACGGTGAGCTCGAGGCCGGTCGGGCTGCCGCCGCGCCACGACGGCCCGGCACCGCAACTTCTTCCACCCTCTTAGTGTCCGGCTAGCCGTGCTGTGACATCTGGCGTGCAACGCCAACCCCGTCGTTGCGTGTCCAACCCTCGCAGCATACACTTCGCGACGTCTGACTTCGCGGACATAGGAACGGGGCCTTCATGCACATTACGGAACGATTCCTCGCCTTCACGCTCCTCGGCGCCGAGTGGGTCTTGTGGCTGCTGATCGGGCTGTCGATCGTCAGCTTCGCCATCATGATCGAGCGCGCCTATTACTTTTTGACCCATAACGTCGACGTCGATTCGCTCGGCGTCGATCTGCGCCGCATGCTCGCCAAGGGCGCCGTCGCCGACGCGCGCTCGCGAGTCAAGGGCTCCGACGCGGCCGAGATGTCCGTGGTGGCCGCCGGCCTCGACGAGGTCGAGCGCGGCGTCGACGCCGTCGCCGAAGCCATGGTCGGGCGCAAGGCGCACGAGCGCATGCGCCTCGAGCGCAACCTCGCGTTCCTCGGCACCCTCGGCAACAACGCGCCGTTCATCGGTCTCTTCGGCACCGTCCTCGGCATCATCCGCGCCTTCCACGAGCTGTCGGGCAACCAGGCCGGCGGCGTCGCCGTGGTCATGGCCGGCATCTCCGAAGCGCTCGTCTGCACCGCGGTCGGACTGATGGTCGCCATCCCGGCGGTCATCGGGTTCAACTACTTCAACCGCCGCGTGCGTCAGACGCTGGCCAACGTCGACTCGCTGGCCCACGTGGTGCTCGCGCAGCTCAAGGGCGAAGGCGACGCGCCGGCCAGCGCGAAGCTCGAGGCCAAGTAAGGTGGCGGGCACGACGCAGTACGGCGACGACGAGGGTGGTCAGGGCGCGATCACCGACATCAACGTCACGCCGCTCGTCGACATCATGCTGGTGCTCCTCATCATCTTCATGGTGACGGCGCCGATGATCGTGAACAACCCGTCGATCAAGGTGGAGCTGCCCAAGGCCGCCACCGGCGACGAGACGCTGAAGTCGACGCTGGCGCTGACGCTCTCGCGCGACGCGTCGGGCGCGGTCGGGCTCTACGCCAACGGCCAGAAGACGACCGACGAAGCCGTCAAGGCGATGATCCCGGACATGCTGGCGAAGAACAAGGACCTACAAGCGATCATCGCCGCCGACCGCGGCATCTCTTATGGGGACGTCGTTCACATCGTCGATTTGGTAAAATCGCTCGGCGTACACAAGTTCGCGCTGAACACGGATCCAAACCCCTAGTCAGGACGTCTCTGTAGGAAGATGGCGCTGGAAAAGCCCGACCTCGTCGCTGTCGTCGTTGCGCTCGCTGCGCACGCCGGCATCGCGTACGGGCTGGCGCACGTGCCGGCGCGGCCGGAGCATCGGCCGTCGTGGGTGGAGATGGAGGTGCGCAAGCGCGTGCCGCCGCCGCCGCCGAAAGCGGAGGTCGTGCCGCCGCCGCCGCCCGAGCGCAAGGTGATCCCGAAGAAGATCAAGGTCGCCGAGCCGCCGCCGACGCCGCCGCCGCCGAACGCCAAGCCGCCGCCGGAGCCGCCCAAGGAGCCGCCCAAGCCGGTGTTCGGCGTGACCATGTCGTCGACGACCGAGGGTGACTCGTCGGTGGCGATGCCGGTCGGCAACACGACGATGATCGACCCGTCCAAGTCGGGCAAGGGGCCGGTGGTGCCGCTGCCGGCCGCGCCGCCGCCGCCGCCGAAGCCGGAGTACAAGCCGGTCTCGGAGCTGTACATCAAGTCGCGTCCCGACATCGACGCCGACGCGTGCGGCCGCTCGGTCCCGTATCCCTCCGAGGCGGAGCAGCTCGGCATCGAGGGCGACGTCAAGCTGCGCATCGAGCTCGACGAGAAGGGGCACGTGCACGGCATCAAGGTCACGAGCGGGCAGGGACACGGGCTCGATCAGGCCGCGGTGTTCGCGCTGACGCACAAGTGCAAGTTCACGCCGGCGATTGCGACCGACGGCAAGCCGGTGTCGTACGTGATCCCGCAGTACGTGTTCCACTTCGAGCTTCCGCGGTAGCCGCGTTCGCCGATCGGGTAAGATGTGCGGCGCTTGCGCCGTATGGCTTTCGCGCTCGTCCTCTGCGTCGCGGCGGTGGCGCGCGCGCAGGAGCTCGAGCCGCCGAAGCTCGTCGAGCGCGTCGAGGCGCAGTATCCGCTCGAGGCGGCGGCGCGCGGGCTGACCGGCGTGGTGACGCTCGAGCTCATCGTCGACGCCGCGGGCCACGTGGCGGAGGCGACGGTGCTGGCGCCGGCGGGGCACGGCTTCGACGAGGCGGCGCTCCAGGCGGTGCGGCAGTTCCGCTTCGCGCCCGGGCGCATCGACGGCAAGCCGGTGCCGGTGAAGGTGACCTACCGCTACGCGTTCACGATGCGCGCGCCGCCGG
>Ga0134125_10002305_pt1 | contig 22716 bp, 20 predicted proteins | sample KB31751_FD_96464 | JGI IMG/M metagenome (GOLD analysis project Ga0134125, IMG submission 96464) | Terrestrial soil microbial communities with excess Nitrogen fertilizer from Kellogg Biological Station, Michigan, USA - KB3-175-1 | ecosystem: Environmental > Terrestrial > Soil > Unclassified ... | reverse complement strand
GCGACCTTCACCGAGCCGTCGTCCTCGATGTTGATCTTGGCGCCGGTCTTCTCGACGATCTCGCGGATCACCTTGCCGCCGGTGCCGATCACTTCGCGGATCTTGTCGGTCGGGATCTTGAACGACTCGATGCGCGGAGCGTGCTCGCCGAGTTCGGCGCGCGCGGTGTTGATGGCCTTGCCCATCTCGCCGAGGATATGCAGACGGCCGTCTTTCGCCTGCGCGAGCGCGACCTTCATGATCTCCTCGGTGATGCCGGCAATCTTGATGTCCATCTGCAGCGAGGTGACGCCGTTTTCGGTGCCCGCCACCTTGAAGTCCATGTCGCCGAGATGGTCCTCGTCACCGAGGATGTCGGAGAGCACGGCGAAGCGCTTGTCCTCGAGGATGAGGCCCATGGCGATGCCCGCGGTCGGCCGCTTGAGCGGCACGCCGGCATCCATCAGCGCCAGCGACGAGCCGCAGACGGTGGCCATCGACGACGATCCGTTCGATTCCGTGATCTCGGAGACGAGACGGATGGTGTAGGGGAACTCTTTCTTGCTCGGCAGCATCGGATGGATCGCGCGCCAGGCGAGCTTGCCGTGACCAACTTCGCGGCGGCCGGGCGCGCCCATGCGGCCGGTTTCGCCGACCGAGTAGGGCGGGAAGTTGTAGTGCAGCAGGAACGTTTCTTTATACGTTCCCTGCAGCGCGTCGATGAACTGCTCGTCCTCGGAGGTGCCGAGGGTGGCGACCACCAGCGCCTGCGTCTCGCCGCGGGTGAACAGCGCCGAGCCGTGGGTGCGTGGCAACACGCCGACTTCCGACACGATCGGGCGCACGGTCTTGAGGTCGCGGCCGTCGATGCGCTTGGAGGTGTCGAGGATGTTCCAGCGGACGATCTTGGCTTCCAGTTCCTTGAACACGCCGGCGACCACGAGCTTGTCCTGCGTCGGTTCGGCGCCCTCGGGGGCGAAGTGCCCCATGACCTTCTTCTTGACGGCGGCGACGGCGTCCTGCCGATCCTGCTTTTTCACGATCGAATAGGCGGCGCGCAGGTCCTTCTCCGCGAGGCCGAGGATTTCCTTTTCCAGCGCCTTGGTGTCGGTCGCGGCGATTTCGCGCGGCTCTTTCGCGGCCTTTTCGGCGAGCTGGATGATGGCCTGGATCACCGGCTGCATGTGGCGGTGGCCGAACATCACGGCGCCGAGCATGATTTCCTCGGACAGCTCCTTTGCTTCCGATTCCACCATCATCACGGCGTCGGTCGTGCCGGCGATGACGAGGTCGAGCTGGCTCTCCTTCATCTCGTCGAGCGTCGGGTTGAGCACGTATTCGTTATTGACGAAGCCGACGCGGGCGCCACCGATCGGGCCCATGAACGGCGCGCCGGACAGCGTCAGCGCGGCGGAAGCCGCCACCATGGCGACGATGTCGGGATCGTTCTCCTGATCGTGCGAGAGCACGGTGCAGGTCACCTGCGTGTCGCAGCGCCAGCCGTCGGCAAACAGCGGACGGATCGGCCGGTCGATCAGGCGCGAGGTCAGCGTGTCCTTTTCGGTCGGTCCACGCTCGCGCTTGAAGTAGCCGCCGGGAATGCGGCCGGCCGCATAGTATTTTTCCGTGTAGTTGACGGTGAGCGGAAGGAAATCGATGCCTTCCTTCGGCTGCTTGGCCGCAACGACCGCGCACAGCACGGTGGTCTCGCCGTAGGTGGCGATGACCGCGCCATCGGCCTGGCGCGCAACTTTGCCGGTTTCCAGAGTTAGCTTGCGCCCACCCCAATCGAGTTCAACGCGATGAATATCGAACATAGTTTTTTTCTCTCATGGTTTTCGGCTGGACCCGAAAGCCATGAGCAAGACGGCGAGAGGCTGCGCGTCACCGCCGGATACGGAGTGCGAACAGCGTCTGGCGATCCTGCCATGGCGTTCAGAGCCTTGCCTTGTCGCGGGATGCGGAGCCTTTCCGATCCCGGCTTGTCGCCGGCAGCGCCCATCGCCGCCGGTCCTAAAAAGCGAAAGCGTCGTGCGCATTCGCAACGAAAACGCGCGAGGCGATGAGCCTCACGCGGAATTAATTTATCGGCGGATGCCGAGTTTCTCGATCAGCGTCTTGTAACTGGCTTCGTCCGTGCGCCGCAGGTAATCGAGCAGCGTGCGGCGCTGGCTCACCATCTTGAGCAGCCCACGCCGGGAATGGTTGTCCTTAACGTGCGCCTTGAAATGCTCGGTGAGATTGTTGATGCGCTCGGAGAGGATCGCCACTTGCACTTCCGGCGACCCGGTGTCGCCGGGCTTCTTCGCATACGTCTTGATCACTTCGGCCTTGCGGCCGCTGGTTACCGACATCGGTTACCCTCGTTTTATTCCGGCGCTGCCCACCAGGCCGGAAAGGTTGAACACGCGCTTGGGGACGATTTCGCCGTGGTCCACTTCGGCCAGAGCCACCAATCGGCCCGACGCCGTGACATAGACTGGCCCACGGAAATTGGGAGCGTCCCGTCCGCGCAACAAAACGGCTTGGCCCCGGTGGAGCCTTGCCGCATCAGGCCCGCTGACGGCCAGCGCCGGGATGTCGTCCAGCGCGGTCTCGACGGGCATGAGAGCGTCGGCGAGGCTTGCCTCGCCAGCCGCGGCTCTATGGCACACGGCCTCCAGTTGTTCCAGTAAAATCATGGTTTCTGCGCTAAAAGGGCCCACTTCGACCCGTCGCAGGGCGCAAACATGGCCAAAACAGCCCAAAGCGCGGCCAAGGTCGCGGGCAAGCGATCGCACATAAGTGCCTTTGCCGCATTCGGCTTCGAACACCGCATGGCCGGCGTCCGGCACCTCGATCAGCTCCAGCCGTCCGATATCGACGGGCCGGGCCTGCAGCTCGACCACCTCGCCGTCGCGGGCAAGATCGTAGGCGCGCTCGCCTTCGATCTTGATGGCGGAATAGCGCGGCGGAACCTGCTGGATGACGCCGGTGAAAGTCGGCAGCAGCGCGCGGATCGCGTCCGCCGCCGGGCGTGCATCGCTCCGCTCGGCGACGCGGCCCTCGGCGTCGTCGGTGTCGCGCTCCTCGCCCCAGGCGACCGTAAAGCGGTAGAGCTTGCGCCCGTCCATGACGAAGGGGACGGTTTTAGTCGCCTCGCCGAGCGCGACCGGCAGCATGCCGGAGGCGAGCGGGTCGAGCGTGCCGGCGTGTCCGGCGCGTTTGGCGGTGAACAGACGCTTGATGACGCCGACCGCGTGCGTCGAGGTCATGCCGACAGGCTTGTCGAGAATGACCCAGCCGTGCACGTCGTGCTTCTCGCGCTTTTTCTGCTTCGGCGCGGTTGCCGCGGTAACGTTGACGTCACTCATCCTTGCCGCCTTCGAGATCGCGCTTGACCGCCGGCGAGCGCAGCAGGCGGTCGATGCGGTCAGCTTCGGCGAAACGGTCGTCGACGCGAAACCTGATGTCCGGCGCGAATTTCAAATTGATGCGCTGCGCGATTTCGGCGCGCATGAATTTCTTGTGCCGGTCGAAGGCGGCGACGACGTCGTCGGCGTTGCGGCCGGCGAGCGGCATGATGTAGATGGTGGCGAGCCGCAGGTCCGCGGTCATGCGCACCTCCGGCACGGTGATGAGATGGCCCTCGATCACCGGATCGTGCACGTCGCCGCGCGCCAGCATCTCGGCGACCGCGTGGCGAACGAGCTCGCCGACGCGCAACTGGCGCTGCGAGCCGCCGGGGGTTGTTGTGTCGCGTCTGTGTTTCTGCCGTGGCATAAATTCGGTGCTCTCAATTCGTTCCACGCCTTGCTTCCTTCGTTGAGGGAAGGCGTGGATGCCCGGCGCATGGGCGTTTCTTAGAACGCCGTTCTTCGAACGGCTATGCCCGGGCATGACAGTGGAAAAGAGGCGGAGCGGTTTATATCGCGCGTGTGAGACTTGGACTCACAGCGAGCGTTGAATCGTCTCCACCCGGTAGCATTCGATGACGTCGCCTTGACGCATGTCCTGGTAGTTCTCGAAGGCCATGCCGCATTCCATGCCGGCGGTGACCTCGCGCACGTCGTCCTTGAAACGCTTGAGCTGGCTTAGCTTGCCTTCGTGCACGACCACGTTGTCGCGGATCAGCCGCACGTTGGCGCCGCGCTCGACCGTGCCGTCGGTGACGCGGCAGCCGGCGATGTTGCCGACCTTCGACACCTTGAAGATTTCCAGGATCTGCGCGTTGCCGAGCATGGTCTCGCGCAGCGTCGGCGGCAGCAGGCCGGACATCGCCTTCTTCACGTCGTCGACAAGGTCATAGATGATGTTGTAGTAGCGGATTTCGATGCCGGCGCGTTCGGCCGCCTCGCGCGCTTCCTTGTGGGCGCGCACGTTGAAGGCGATGATCGGAACGCCGGAGGCTTCCGCCAGCGTCACGTCGGATTCGGTGATGCCGCCGACGCCGGCGTGCAGCACGCGCGCGGCCACCTCTTCGGTGCCGAGCTTGTCGAGCGCGCCGACGATCGCTTCCAGCGAGCCCTGCACGTCCGCCTTCACCACCAGCGGGAATTCCTTGAGGCCGGCGGTCTTGGCCTGCGCCATCATCTGCTCGAGCGAGCCGCGCATGCCGGTCGCACGCGCCACCGATTTTTCGCGCTTCTGCCGGGCGCGGTAGTCGGTCACCTCGCGCGCGCGCGCTTCGTTTTCGACCACGGCCAGGCGGTCGCCGGCGTCCGGCGTGCCCGAAAAACCGAGCACTTCGACCGGCGTGGACGGCCCGGCCGTATCGATCGAATCCCCGGTATCGGACACCAGTGCGCGCACGCGGCCCCATTCGGCGCCGGCCACCACCAGGTCGCCGACGTGCAGGGTGCCGCGCTGCACCAGCACCGTCGCCACCGGCCCGCGGCCGCGGTCGAGCTTGGCCTCGATCACGGTGCCTTCGGCCGGCCGCGTCGGATTGGCCTTGAGATCGAGGATTTCGGCCTGCAGGCCGATCATTTCCAGGAGCTTGTCGATATTGGTCTTCTTGGTCGCGGACACTTCCACGTCGACGACGTCGCCGCCGAGCGACTCCACCTGGATCTCGTGCTGCAACAGATCGTTGCGCACGCGGCCCGGGTTGGCGTCGGCTTTGTCCATCTTGTTGATGGCGACGATGATCGGCACCTTCGCCGCCTTGGCGTGATTGATCGCTTCGACCGTCTGCGGCATCACGCCGTCGTCGGCGGCGACCACCAGCACCACGATGTCGGTGACCTTGGCGCCGCGCGCGCGCATCGCGGTGAAGGCGGCGTGGCCGGGTGTGTCGATGAAGGTGATCTTGGCGCCGGAGGGCGCGGTCACCTGATAGGCGCCGATGTGCTGGGTGATGCCGCCGGCTTCGCCGGAAACGACGTTGGCCGAACGGATCGAGTCGAGCAGCGAGGTCTTGCCGTGGTCGACGTGGCCCATGACGGTGACCACCGGCGCGCGCGGCTCGGTCTGCGCCGGATCGTCGGCGGTGTCGAACAGGCCTTCCTCGACGTCGGCTTCGGCGACGCGGCGCACGGTGTGTCCCATCTCCTCGGCGATGAGCTGGGCGGTATCGGCATCGATCGTGTCGTTGATCTGCAACATCTGACCCTGCTGCATCAGCAGCCGGATCACGTCCACCGCGCGTTCGGACATGCGGTTGGCAAGATCCGAAATGGTGATCGCTTCCGGAATGGTCACCTCGCGCGCGAGCTTTTCCTTCGGCTCGTTCGAGGCCTGGCCCTTGAGGCGCTGCGTGCGGCGGCGGAACGAGGCGACGGAGCGCTCGCGCACTTCGTCGGCGCGCAACGCGTTGACCAGCGTCAGGCGTCCGCGCTGCTTCTCGACGGTCGCGCGCGGCGCCGGACGCGGCGCGGCGGCCGGACGGGCGCCGCCGCCGGGGCGGCGCGATACGCGCGGGCCGTCATCGTCGTCGGCCTCGATCGCCATGCGCCCCGCGGGCTTGCGCGTCTCGTCCTCGCCGAGACGCCGTTTGGCGACTTCGCCGGCCTTGCGTTTCGTTTCCTCGTCGTGCTTGCGGCGGACTTCCTCGTCGCGTTTGCGCGCCTCGGCGGCTTCGCGCTCGGTGCGGTCGCCGGCTTCGCGCGAGGCTTTGCGGCGCGCTTCTTCCTCGGCGATCTTGCGTTCTTCCGCCTCGCGCACGCGCGAGTCGGCAAGCGCGTGCGCGCGCGCGCTGCGCTCTTCCTCGGTCAGCGTGCGCAGCACGACGCCGGACGGCCGCGGCGACTCGGCCGGGCTCGGCGTCGCCGGCCTGGCGGCGGGCGCGGGCGCCTTCACCTTCTCGGCCGGTGCGGGTTCCGCACGCGCCTCGGTCGCGCCGCCGACGGTGCGGCGTTTTACCTTTTCGACCACCACCTGCTTGCTGCGGCCATGGCTAAAGCTCTGGCGCACCACGCCCGTTTCCGTGCGCGGCTTGAGCGTCAGCTTCAGTTTCTTTTCGCCAGGGTCTTTTGTTTCACTCATGTCCGCGCTTTATCCTCGTGCGCCGTCCGTCGGCGCGATGACGTTACCTTCTGCAGGCGATTGACCGGCCCGAAAGCGCTGTAACCGCATCGCGCGAGCGAGAAAAGTCCCGCTCACCGGGCCGGCAAGTAGCGCTGCATGTACCACATTTGGCCGGTTCAATGCCAAATCCAATTGCGCGCCGGAAAATTCCTCGATCGCTGCGATTTCGGGCGATTTTTCCGCTGTTTCGCGGCGCAGGGCCGCGCCGAGCTTGCGCTTGCCGTCGCCCGCGGCGTCGCTTGCATGGATCAGCGCGGCAATATCCTCGTGCCCCAGCGCCGCCTCGACCTTGGAAAAGCCGGTGAGCACGTTGCCGGACTTGCCGGCGATCGCCAGCGCGTCGAGCGCGGCGCGCGCCAAAAGGCGTTCGGTCTGCGCCGCAAGATCGGCCGGCACGCGCACCTCGCGCTTGAAGCCGCGGGCAAAGACGTTGCGCTCGACGGCCTTCTCGAGCGCCGCACGCGTTGCCGTAATCCAGATGCCGCGGCCCGGCAGCTTGCGCTTGAGATCGGCCACCACCTCGCCGGACGGCGCCACCACGAAACGCAACAGGCGCTCGACCGGCAGCACGTCGCGGGTGAGCGCGCAGGTGCGCTCGGTCGCGGCGGCAACGCTCGTTGCCCCGCGGTCCAGTTCGCCGTCCTGCGCGATCGCCAGCATCATGCGCGTTCGTTCTCCTTAGGCTTGCGGCGCTTCCGCCGGCGCGGGTTCCGCAGCGGGCGGCGGCGCCAGTTCCGCTTCGGTGACCCAGCCGGCCTTGAGGCGGGCCTGCATGATCATCGCTTCGGCGTCCTCGCGCGACACATCGAGGCCGTCGAGGAAGCCCGGCTCGCGCTTGCTTTCGCCTTCCTTGCGCTCGGTCCAGCCGGTGAGATCGTCGGTGGCGCAGCCGGCGAGATCTTCCACCGTCTTGACGCCGTTCTCTCCGAACTTGACCAGCATCGCGGTGGTGACGCCGGGCACGTCCTTGACCGCGTCCTCGACGCCCAATTCGACGCGCTTGGCGTCGAGCTCGTTTTCCTGCTTGTCCAGATATTCTTTGGCGCGCTCTTGCAGCTCGCGCGCCGTGTCGTCGTCGAAGCCCTCGATGCCGGCCAGTTCCTTCTGGTCGACCAACGCCAGCTCCTCGATCGAGCCGAAGCCTTCCGAGGCCAGCAACTGTCCGACGACCTCGTCGAGATTGAGCGCCTCGACAAAGATCTTGGTGCGGCTCTCGAACTCGGCCTGGCGGCGTTCGGATTCTTCCTGCTCCGTCAGGATGTCGATGTCCCAGCCGGTGAGCTGCGAGGCAAGGCGCACGTTCTGTCCGCGCCGGCCGATGGCGAGCGAAAGCTGCGCGTCCGGCACCACCACCTCGATGCGCTCCTTGTCTTCGTCGAGCACCACCTTGGCGACTTCCGCCGGCGCCAGCGCGTTCACCACGAAGGTGGCGATGTCCGGCGACCACGGAATGATGTCGATTTTCTCGCCCTGCAATTCGTTCACCACCGCCTGCACGCGCGAGCCGCGCATGCCGACGCAGGCGCCGACCGGGTCGACGCTTGAATCGCGCGAGATCACGGCGATCTTGGCGCGCGAGCCGGGGTCGCGGGCGACCGCCTTCACCTCGACGATGCCGTCGTAGATTTCCGGCACTTCCTGCGCGAACAGCTTGGCGGTGAACTGCGGATGCGTACGCGACAGGAAAATCTGCGGGCCGCGCGGCTCGCGGCGCACGTCGTAGATATAGGCGCGCAGCCGGTCGCCGTTGCGGAACACCTCGCGCGGCAGCATCTCGTCGCGGCGCACGATCGCTTCGCCGCGGCCGAGGTCGACCACCACGTTGCCGTATTCGACGCGCTTGACCACGCCGTTGACGATCTCGCCGATGCGGTCCTTGTATTCGGCGTATTGCCGGTCGCGCTCGGCCTCGCGCACCTTCTGCACGATCACCTGTTTCGCCGATTGCGCGGCGATGCGGCCGTATTCGAGCGGTGGCAGCGGATCGGCAATCGTGTCGCCCACCTGCGCCGCCGGGTGGCGCTTGCGCGCTTCCTCGAGCGTGATCTGGTTCGACGAATTTTCCACCGTCTCGGTCACCAGCATGTGGCGCGAGAGGCGCAGATCGCCGGTCTTGGGTTCGATCTCGGCGTGCACGTCGGTCTCGGCGCCGTAGCGCGAGCGCGCCGCCTTGGCGATGGCGTCTTCCATCGCGGCGATGACGATCGACCGGTCGATGGCCTTTTCGCGGGCGACCGCGTCGGCGATTTGCAACAGTTCGAGCCGATTGGCGCTGACAGCCATAGCTCAGTCTCCTTGGTTGGCGGCATGCCCGGCGTGGCCGGAGTGATGCCTTCGTTGTCGTTCCAGTCTCTTTGCCGCCTTGGCTTCGCGCTTGGCGGCTTTTTCCCGGCGCAAGGCCTGCGTCACCAGTTCGTCGGTGAGCACGAGCTTTGCTTCGTTCATGGTCTCGATTGGCAGCAGGATTTCCGTTTCGCTTCCTGCCTCGGCGTCGTCGCGGCGAATGCGCGCGGCCTCGCCCTCGGTGCCGATGAGCAGGCCACGAAAGCGCTTGCGCCCATCGATCGGAATGTCGGTCTCGATCTTGACGACGTTGCCGGCGTAGCGGTCGAAATCGGAACGGCGCACCAGCGGCCGGTCGATGCCGGGCGAGGAAATCTCGAGCCGGTAGGCGCGGTCGATCGGGTCGGCCATGTCGAGCACGGGCGACAGCGCACGCGAGGCGGCCTCGCAGTCTTCCACCGCCATGCTGCCGTCGGGCCGCTCGGCCATGATCTGCACGGTGCAGCCGTCGGCGCTCGAGACGCGAACGCGGACCAGCCGGTAGCCGAGCCCTTCAAGCACCGGCTCGGCGATCGCGGCGACACGGGCGGGCAGACCCGGCTCGACGATGAGCCGCGGTTCGGTCTCGCTCTCGGCGGCCTTGGCCGCGTGGACTTGTCGAACGTCGCTTGCTGCCATTTGGTAACAAAAAAGAGCGGGCCCCCGGAGGAACCCACTCTCAAAACCGATCGGTTATGAGGGTGTCTTAATTGCAGGCGGAATATAGCTATTTCAGCCTTTCACGCAAGCCCGCGCGGGCATTTTGCGGGCTAACCCTTCCTTCAGAATCTACGCCTAAATTTCGGTAAAGCCGCCATTTCAGCGGCATTATTGCTGTTTGCAGGTCTTGTAATGGGTGCTCCTGCCTCGCTGCTCCCCGAGCTCGAAGATGTCGTGCAGCACGGCTCGGCGGAAAAGCGCGCCGAGACGCTGCGGCGGATCACCACATTGTTCCTCGACGGCGCGGACCATTTTGCCAGCGAGCACGTCGAGCTGTTCGACGACGTCATCGGCTGCCTGATCGAGGAAATCGAGGCGAGGACTTTGGCCGAGCTTTCGCGCCGCATCGCGCCGGTGGCGAACGCGCCGTCCGGCGTGGTGAGGACGCTGGCCAAAAGCGACGACATCGCCATCGCCGGTCCGCTGCTCAAGCAGGGCAAGCTCGAGGAGCCCGACCTTCGCTTCATCGCCGAGACCAAGAGCCAGGCGCATCTGCTCGCCATGTCGAAGCGGCGGGAGCTGGGCGAAGCGGTGTCGGACATTCTCGTGCAGCGCGGCAATCTCGACGTCGCGCGCAGCGTCGCCACCAATCACGGCGCGCAGCTTTCGGAGGACGCGTTCACCACCTTGGTGCAGCGCGCCGAGCAGGACGGCGTTCTGGCCGAGAAGGTCGGCATGCGCGACGACATTCCGCCGCGTCTGTTTCGCCAGCTTCTGATCCAGGCGACGGAGGTGGTGCGCAAGCGGCTGCTGGCGCAGGCCAAGTCCGAGACGCAGGCCGAAATCCGCCGCGTGCTCGACAAGGTCAGCGAAGAGGTCGCCGCCAAAGCCGCGCCGCGCAATTACTCGGCCGCGCTCGAGGTCGTGCGCGTGCTGCGCAAGGACGGCAAGCTCAACGAGCCGGAGATCGCCGAATTTGCCGAGGCCGGCAAATACGAGGAAACCATCGCGGCGATGGCGACGATCTGCGATGTGCCGGTCGAGGTGGTGGACCGCCTCATGGGCGGCGAGCGCGCCGATCCGGTGATGATCCTTGCGCGCGCGGCCGGTTTCGGATGGCCGACGGTGCAGGCGATCATCTGCTCGCGGCCGGGCAGCAAACCGTCCACGCAGACGCTCGAGGCCGCGCGCGAGAATTTCGTCCGCCTGACGGCTGCGACCGCGCAGCGCGTCGTGCGTTTCTGGCAAGTGCGGCAGCCCACGGAGTAAGTCGTCCGTGTCCCGGACGCGGTGCACCGCAGATGCGGTACCGTCGCAATCTCGAATCCGTAACGGTCCCGGGTCAGCAGCGCACCGTTTCACGCTGCGCTGCGCCAGGGACAAGTCAGATACGCCGAAACCGCAAATAAGCCGGCGTGCGCCCTTCGCGCAGCGCCTTTGCTTCGTAGCGGGTGCTGGTAAAATCGGGCCAGGGCTTGCGCCAATCGGAGGCTTGCTCGGCCGTCCAGACGAAATCCTTCGAGCGCAGCACGCGCGCCAGCGCATAGGCGGCGTAATCGGCAATGTCGGTGGCAAAGCGCAATTCGCCGCCCGGGCGCAGAATGCGCGCCAGCCGCGTCAGGCTCTCGTCCTGGATGAAGCGCCGTTTCCAATGCCGCCGTTTCGGCCACGGGTCGGGATAGAGCAGGTCGATGCGCGCGAGGCCGCCCTCCGGCAGCCAGTCGATGAGCGCGCTGGCGTCGCCGTGGTGCAGGCGCACATTGCCGAGGCCATTCTCGTCGATCGCGGTCAGCGCCTTGGCGATGGCGTTGATGTAGCCGTCCGAACCGATGAATCCGGTCTGCGGATTCTTGATCGCCTGATCGATGAGATGCTCGGCGCCGCCGAAGCCGATCTCCAGCCGGACATCGGGGGGAGCAAGCGGCCATAGCGCCGATGTATCCCGCGGCGCGGGCTTTGCGAGGTCGAGCGCGAGCGCCGGCAACAGTCGATCGAACAGCGCCATTTGCCGCGGCCGCAGCGGATGGCCTTTTCGCCGCCCGAAAAATGCGCGCTGCGAATCCCCGCTATGGTCTTTTTTTACGTTCACATGCAAAGAAAAAGCCTCGCATCTTTTCAGATGCAAGGCTTTATACGACTTATTTGGCCGCGCGCGTCAGGCGGCGGCTTTTGCCTTGTTGCGCTTGCGCCAGCCGGCAAAGCCGAGAACGCTCAAACTCGACGCGAGCAGCGGCAGCGCGCCCGGCAGCGGAGTCGTTGCGACCACCTGCAGGGTGAAGTTAGGCCCGGTAATGGTGTTCCCGCCCGGGTTGCCGAACACGACACGCATGATGTCGAAGCCGCCCGGAGCGATGACGGTCTGGATCACGAAGCTGTCCACCGTGCCGAGCGAGCCCGGTGTGCTGTGGCTCTGACCGGAGAGCCAGGACGAGGTCACGCCGCCGGCGAAAGCCGCGCTGCCTTCGTTGACCGTCTCGAAATCGACGGCAACCGCCACCGGCGCCGAAGACGAGTTCGTGAACTTGAAATTCGCCTGGCCGGCGCCATCGGGGCCGGTGAAAAACGCGTTGAAAGCGTAAGGACCGTTGGCGACGTCGTAGCTCGAGCCGTCCGTCACGGTGTCGTTCAAATTGGTGTCGGTGATGTTGCCGAACACGGTGACCGCGTTCGCGGGCGTAGCCGCGACCCACGCCAACGCACTTACGCCGGCAAGAAGCCCAAAGACCTTATTCATTTTATTTACAGCGCTCTTAACGCCACGATCCGATCTTCGCGTTAAATGGAACTTGAGTCAATTCGCAACCGATCCGAGCATACGGCAGGCAGCGCGGGCCGCAGCCGGATCGAATGTCAGAATTATCAAGGTATTTCAATACGGTGTATGTAAAGCGCCAACCGCTGGTCACCAACCGGGGGCCGCTACGAATTTACACCCCGGTTATGTGCCCGTTCTACCTGACCGCGCTTTTGATCGCCCCGGCGAGGTCGGTCTTCTCCCAGGAGAAGCCGCCGTCCTTGTCCGGCGCGCGGCCGAAATGGCCGTAGGCTGCCGTGCGGCGGTAGATCGGCCGGTTGAGCTTGAGCGAACGGCGGATATTGGTCGGGGTCAGCCGGAACAGCTCCGGCAGAACCTTCTCGAGCTTCTTTTCGGCGACCTTGCCGGTGCCGTGGGTGTCGACCAGAACCGACATCGGATCGGCGACGCCAATGGCGTAGGCAACCTGGATGGTGCAGCGGTCGGCGAGGCCGGCGGCGACCACGTTCTTGGCGAGATAGCGCGCGGCGTAAGCGGCCGAGCGGTCGACCTTGGTCGGGTCCTTGCCGGAGAAAGCGCCGCCGCCATGCGGGGCGTAGCCGCCGTACGTGTCGACGATGATCTTGCGTCCGGTGAGGCCGCAATCGCCGTCCGGGCCGCCGACGACGAAATTGCCGGTCGGGTTGACGAGGAAATCGGACGGCCGCTCCGGCATCCAGCCTTTCGGCAGCGCCGATTCAACCGCGTCGGAAATCATCTCCTTGACCAGCCCCGGCGTGTACTTCTTGCCATTGCGGCTTTTCTCGTTGTGCTGGGTGGACACCACGACCTTGGTGCAGCCGACAGGTTTGCCATCGACATAGCGGACGGTCACCTGGCTCTTGGCGTCGGGCTGCAGGTCGAACAACTGGCCGGCGCGGCGCTTGTCGGAGAGGACCTTCAGGATCTTGTGCGCGAAATAGATCGGCGCCGGCATGAAGGAATTCTTTTCGTACACCTCGCTCTCGTTGCAGGCGAAGCCGAACATCATGCCCTGGTCGCCAGCGCCTTCTTCCTCGCCGCCCTTTTTCTTCTTGGCATTGACGCCCATGGCGATGTCCGGCGACTGGCCGTGCAGCAGCACCTCGACGTCGGCGCCGTGATAGGAAAAGCCGTTCTGGTCGTAGCCGATATCCTTGACCACGCCGCGCGCGATTTCGGTGATCGCCTCGCGGTCGACGACCGACACGCCGTTGATGGTCTTGAAGAGCTGACCGCGGCCTTCGCCGGCGACGACGATCTTGTTGGTGGTGCAGAGCGTCTCGCAGCCGAGCCGGGTATTGATCTGGCTGTTATCGGCTATGCCGAGCTTGATGTCCTTTTCGATGAAGGCATCGAGAATGGCGTCGGAAATCTGGTCGGACACCTTGTCCGGATGGCCTTCGGAAACCGACTCGCTGGTGAAAAGAAAATTGGTATGAGCCAAGCTGCAAACTCCCCAGATCCCGCGGTTCCAGTGCCGCGCCATGCCACGTGCGAGGTGTTTCTTGCAGTACCCCCGTGGCAGGTCAAGATGCGGGCAGTGGTGGGCAATAGCCTCGGCGGTTGGCGGTTAAACCGTGGGCCTTAATCTTCGTCGGCGGCGATCTGCTCGACGAGGTCGACGATGCGCCGGCGCAACTTGCTGCTCCTGATGCGCATGAACGATTTGGTGAGGGACAGCCCATCCGATGTGGCGAGAAAATCGGAGACGTAAGCCGGCGAGGGCGCCTCGCTCATGCCGCCGGAATGGCCGGGCATGTTCGGCGCGCCTTCGAAGAAAAAAGACACCGGGACTTGCAGGATGTTGGAAATTTGTTGCATGCGGCTCGCGCCGATGCGGTTGGTGCCCTTCTCGTATTTCTGCACCTGCTGAAACGTCAGATCGAGCGCGTCGCCGAGCTTCTCCTGGCTCATGCTGAGCATCATGCGGCGCATGCGCACGCGGGCCCCGACATGTTTGTCGATGGGGTTCGGCGCCTTCTTAGCCATAAACAACTCCTATGCGACTGCTGCGTAGCGTAATGTCACACATGGCATTGCTTGCGCAATCCGGCATTCTGCGCGGATTGGCAAACGGCGTGAAAGAGAAGTGAAAATTTTCTTTTATTTTCAATCGTATTCCAATCTACGGACGATTCCCGATGCAATCGTCGATTGTATTTTTCGTTGACTGGTAAACAACCTAGATAAGTATCGCGTCGATTTATCAATCTATAGATGCATACGGCGGCGCGCGACGACTAGCACACTTATCGCCAGGAAGAGAATGAACGGGTAATCGCCAAAGCGCGCGTAAGGCGTCGGCGCAATGACGCGCGGAAGTCTCGCGTCGAGCACGCCTTCGGCGCCGAGCGGCAGCGACGCGACGACGCGGCCGAGCGGGTCGACGACGGCGGAGATGCCGGTATTTGCCGCGCGCACCAGCGGCAGACCTTCGGCGATGGCGAGCATGCGCGCCTGCTGGAAATGCTGGTAGGGACCGGACGAGATGCCGAACCAGCCGTCATTGGTGACATTGACCAGCCAGCCCGGCCGTTCGCCAGCGGGCACGGCGGCGCCGGGGAAGATCGCTTCGTAGCAGATCAGCGGCAGCATCTTCGGCGCGCCCGGCACGTTCATGGCGCGGCGCCGATCGCCGGCGCGGAAGCCGCCGACCATGTGGGTGAGCTGCCGCAGTCCCAGTTTTTCGAGCAGGTGCTGAAGCGGCAGATATTCGCCGAACGGCACCAGGTGCACCTTGTCGTAGATGCCGTCGATCGAACCGTCGTGGTCGATGACGTAAACCGAATTGTAGGCTTCGGCGACGCGCGCATCGTTCGGCGTTTCCGCCGCGCGCACCGCGCCGGTGATCAGCACCGTGTTCGGTTGCAGCAGCGTGACGATCTGCGCCAGCGCGTCCGGTTCGCGCGTGAGGAAAAACGGGAACGCCGATTCCGGCCAGATCAGATGCGTCACGTCATGGATGCCGTTCGACTGCGGACCGGTGGCGCGGTCGGAGAGGCGCAGGTAACGCGCCATCACCGATTCCTTGGCGGTGTAATTGAATTTCTCGTCCTGCTGCAAATCCGGCTGCATGATGCGCAGCTTCACGTTCGCCACGTACTCGGTCGGATGTTGCCACAGCCGCACGACGCCATAGGCGGTGAGCGCTGCAAGAACGGCAATGCCGATAACCAGCGGGCGCCAGCGGTGCGGTGTGTCGATGGCATCGTCGGCAAAGACCGCGGGGCTCGCAAAAATGGCGACGGCGAGAAACGTCAGTCCCCAGATGCCAACGAGCGAGACGCCTTGCGCCAGCGCCAGCGGCTGAGCGAAGACATAGCCGAAGGTATTCCAGGGAAACCCGCTGAGTAGGTGCCCGCGCAGCCATTCGGCGGCGGTCAGCGTCGCGGCCAGCGCGAGAATGCGTTCGGGTCCGCGCAGCCAGACAAGCCGCGCCGCCGCAAGGCCGAGCGCGGTAAACAGCGCGAGATAGGCGGGGAGCCCGGCGACCGCGACCGGAAGCAACCAGCCGAACGTCTTGGCGTCGACCAGAAAGGCGTAGCCGACCCAGTAAAGGCCGGCGAGAAAATAGCCGAAGCCGAAACACCAGCCGGCGCCGGCGGCCGCCGCCGTGCCGCTCCAACGCCCGGAGGCCGAGCCGTCCACCAGCCAGACCATGACCGGGATGGTGAGAAACAAAACCGGCCACGCGTAAACCGGCGCCAGCGCCAGCGCCGAAACCGCGCCGGCGGCAAAGGCAATGCCGGCGCGCTGCCAGCCATAGGCGAGCACCACCGCATTGGCGAGGCGGGTGAGCGTCACGACCGGCGCGGGGTGGACGGCCGGCTGCCGTCCTTGGGCGCGGCCGTATCCTCGATCGGCAGGATCGGCGGTGTGGTGCCGGCGAGCACCACGTCGGGCTCGCCGCGCTTGCGCGGTTGCTCGCGCGGTCGCTCGCGCCGCTCCTTCAGCCTGGTGATGCGCACACGCTTGACGCGGCGCGGATCGGCGTCGAGCACCTCAAACTCGAACAGGCCGGGGCCCGGAATCAGTTCGCCGCGCACCGGCAGGCGTCCGGCGCGCGTCACCAGATAGCCGCCGAACGTATCGACCTCGTCGGCCGCCGCGCCGGGATCGAAATCGTTGCCGATCACGGCGGCGACGTCCTCGACGCGGGCGCGCGCATCGGCGATGAACGATCCGTCCACCTGGCGCACCACCTGCGGCGTTTCGTCCTCGTCGTGTTCGTCGGCGATCTCGCCGACGATCTCCTCGACGATGTCCTCGATGGAAATCAGCCCGTCGGTGCCGCCATATTCGTCCACCACCAGCGCCAGATGAATGCGCGTTGCCTGCATGCGCGCGAGCAGGTCCATCACCCGCGCCGACGGCGGCACGAACAGCATCTCGCGCACGATCTTGGCGGACGACAGCGGCATGGCGAGGTCGATGGCCTTGAAATCGAGGCCGGCCGGCAGCGGCTTCTTGCGCTTGGCGTTCTTTTCCGGGTTGACGGCGGCGCGCGCGGTCATGAAGGCAATGAGGTCGCGGATGTGCAGCATGCCGACCGGATCGTCGAGGGTGTCGTTATAGACGACGAGGCGCGAATGCGCGGCGCCCTCGAACACGCGCACCAGTTCGCCAAGCTTGATGTCCTGCTGCACGGCGACGATGTCGGCGCGCGGCACCATCACGTCGCCGACGCGGCGCTCGCGCAGGCCGAGGATGTTCTTGAGCATGCGGCTTTCTTCCGGCGAGAAGCCGGTCTCGCCGGGCGTCATGGCGTCGAGCACGTCGCGCAGGTCGGCGCGGATGGTCTCCGGCTTGCGGCCGAACAGCGCGCGCACCACGCGCGTCAGCCAGCCTTCGCCGTTCTCGCGCGGCTTTTTCGGCACCGGCACCGGTAGATTGCGCGGCTCGAACGGCAAGCCGCCGCTGCCGGAACCTGTCGAAGCTGAGCTGTCATGGTCGGGCATGGCGGTCGGGCGTCCGGCTCAGTCGCGCGCGGAATAAGGATCGGGCCGGTTCATGGCGCGCATGACCCGGCTTTCGAGCGCTTCCATCGCGTCGGCCTGCGCGTTGGTCTCATGGTCGTAGCCGGCAAGATGAAGAAATCCATGCACCGTGAGATGGGCAAGATGATCGAGAAACGTCTTGCCTTCCTCGTCGCATTCGCGTTGCAGCGTCTCGAAGGCGACGACGATATCGCCCAGCATGCCATGCCCGGTCTTCGCCGCCGGGAACGACAGCACGTTGGTCGGCTTGTCGATACCGCGCCAGGTGCGGTTGAGCGTGCGCATCGCCGCGTCGTCGGTAAGCACGACGCTCACTTCGCCGCGCGCGGTTTCGAGCATCGCCGCAACGGCGGCGATCGCCGCGCGCACCGTCGGCTCGGCCGCGGGCTGCGCGCTCCACAGCGGCGATTGCGCCTGGATGTCGACGTCGACGCCCGCCGGCGCCGCCACGTCCGCGCTCGCCGGCCTCATTTCTTGTCCCCGCGTTTGCCGCCGGCGCGATCGTAGGCTTCGACGATGCGCGCGACGAGCTCATGGCGGATGACGTCGTGGTGCGTGAAGGTGACGTGGCCGACGCCTTCGACTCCCTCGAGCAGCCGCACGGCTTCCGCCAGGCCCGAGGTCTGCCCGCTCGGCAGGTCGACCTGGCTCGGATCGCCGGTGACGATCATGCGGCTGTTCTCGCCCAGCCGGGTGAGAAACATCTTCATCTGCATCGACGTCGTATTCTGCGCCTCGTCGAGAATGACCGCGGCGTTGGACAGCGTGCGCCCGCGCATGAAAGCGAGCGGCGCGATCTCGATCTCGCCGCCTTGCAGCGCGCGCTCGACGATCCTCGCATCCATCAGGTCGAACAGCGCGTCGTAAATCGGCCGCAGATACGGATCGACCTTCTCGCGCATGTCGCCGGGCAGAAAGCCGAGCCGCTCGCCCGCTTCCACCGCCGGCCGCGACAGGATGATGCGGTCGACCTCCTTGCGCTCGAACATCTGGATCGCCTGCGCCACCGCGAGAAACGTCTTGCCGGTGCCGGCGGGCCCGGTGCCGAACACCAGCGGGTGGCGCTTGAGCGCGTGGATATAGGCGTCCTGCGCCGCGGTGCGCGCGCGCACCGGCCGCTTGCGCAGATTGATCTCGTCGAAAGCGCCGCGGCCGCTCGCCGTTTCGTAATCGAACAGCGAGCCTTGCGCGAGCGCCTGCCGGATCGCGCCTTCGACGTCGCCGGAGGCTAGTTCATGCCCGTGCTTGATCTGCTCGTAGAGGCCTTCCAGCACGCGGCGGGCCTGTTCGCAGGCGCCGCGCGAACCCTCGATGGTGACGTGATTGCCGCGCTGCTCGGCGACCACGCCGAGCCGGCGCTCGATCAGCGCCAGATTCTGTCCGTATTGGCCGAACAGCACGGAGGCGAGGCGGTTGTCCTCGAAGGCGAGCACGATCTGCGTGGTCGCGGTTTCTTCCGACGTGGCGGCGGGCGGGATCGCGGGATCCGGTGTGCGCAAGGTGCCTAGGCTCCTGCTGCGGCGAGCGCCGGGGCGCCGGCGCGTTCGGCCAATGCGCCGAACAAGGTGTTGGTTCCGAGGTCGGTTATCGCCAGCGGCAAGACTTGCCCGATCAGCGTGCGCGGCGCCATGACCTGCACCGATTGCAGATATGGGGTGCGGCCGACCAGTTGCCCAGCAAGTTTCCCCGGCTTTTCAATCAGCACCTCGACGCTGCGCCCGACGAAACTTGCGTTGAAATCGCGCTGCTGGCGCGCGATCAGCGCCTGCAACCGGTAGAGCCGCTCGGTTTTTATCGCTTCGGGGATTTGCTCCTCCATCTGCGCCGCCGGCGTTCCCGGCCGCGGCGAATAGGCGAAGGTATAGGCGCCGGCAAAGCCCACTTCGTCGGCAAGCGACAGCGTTGCGCGAAAATCCTCCTCCGTCTCGCCGGGAAAGCCGACGATGAAATCCGAGGAGAAGGCAAGATCGCCGCGCGCCGCGCGCAGGCGCGCGATGATGTCGAGATAGTCGGCGCGCGTGTGCTTGCGGTTCATCGCCGCCAGCATGCGGTCGCTGCCCGATTGCACCGGCAGATGCACGTAGGGCATCAGCGGCGGCAGATCCGAATGCGCGGCGATCAGGTCGTTGCCCATGTCGCGCGGATGGCTGGTGGTGTAGCGCAGCCGCGCAATGCCCGGCACGCGCGCAAGCCGTTGCAGCAAAGCCGCAAGCGTTGCGGCAGCGCCGTTTGCATCCTCGCCGTGATAGGCGTTCACGTTCTGCCCGATCAGTGTCACCTCGCGCACGCCGGCGGCCGCGAGCCGTTCGACCTCGGCGGCGATTTTCTCGACCGGGCGCGACACCTCGACGCCGCGCGTATAGGGCACGACGCAGAAGGTACAGAACTTGTCGCAGCCTTCCTGCACGGTGACGAAAGCCGAGATGCCGCGGTTGCGAATGACCTCGCGCGCGGGCGGGGCCAGCACGTCGAATTTGTCTTCCAGCGGAAATTCGGTGTCGACGACCCTCTCGCCGCGCCGGGCGCGCGCGATCAGCTCGGGCAGCCGGTGGTAATTCTGCGAGCCGACCACCAGATCGACGCCGCGCCGGCGGCCGATTTCCCTGCCTTCGGCCTGCGCCACGCAGCCAGCGACCGCGATCAGCATCTCGCGGCCCTGAACGGCCGCGTCCTCCTTCATCTCGCGGATGCGGCCGATCTCGGAATAGACCTTGTCGGCCGCCTTTTCGCGGATGTGGCAGGTATTGAGGATGACGAGATCGGCCTCGGCCGGATTGGCGGTCTCGCTGTAGCCGGCCGGCGCCAAGGTGTCCGCCATACGATGCGAATCGTAGACGTTCATCTGGCAGCCGAAGGACTTGATGTGGACTTTGCGGGGCGCGCTCTTGATGCTCAATGTGCCGCTCGAATTCGAACCATTCATTTATTGTAGCCCGGGCTGGCAGGCCTTGTCCCAACCATCCACATCATTGATTCCATGACGTTTTTAAGACGCGGCCGGCGTCAGGCGGGCGCGCCCGCGCAGCGTCGATGAGGTGAGCTCGCGCACCGCGCCTTCGAGCGTTTTGGCGAGCTGCTTGCGGTCGGTGCTGCCGTCTGCGGCGATCGGATCGCCGAAGGTGATCACCGCGTCGATCGCGGCACGGGTAACGAAGGCTTTGATGTGCGGCATGAAATCGAGGTCGCCGTACCAGGCGACGAGCGGACGGTGCTGGCGTCCCATCGGGATGCCGTGCAGGCCGGTGTAACAGATCGACATCGGCTGGATCAGGATGCCGCTCTCGGCGCGCGCGCTCGCCTCGCGCACCGCGCCGACCAGCGCCGAGCGAAAGGGCAGCACGCGGTTGCCGTCGTTCGAGGTGCCCTCGGCAAATAGGACGACCGGCACGCCGGAAGCGAGCCGCGCGACCATGTCGGCGATGGCGTCACCGGTCTGTTGCCGGCGCGAACGGTCGACAAACACCGTGCGTTGCAGCCTCGCCGCGGTGCCGACCAGCGGCCATTTGCCCACCTCGCTTTTGGAGACGAAGGCGACCGGCGTCAGCGAGCCGATCACCAGGATGTCGGCCCAGGAGACGTGGTTGGATACAAACAGTGCCGCGCGGTCGAGCACCGGCTTGCCGGCGACGCGCACGCGGATGCGCATCAGCCGGATCAGGATGCGGTAGTACTGGACGGCGACGACGCCCCAGCCGGGAAGCCTGAGCTTGTCGAGCAGCCATTGCACCGCGATCAGCAGCGGCGTCATGGTAAAGAAGAATGCCGCGATGCCCAGCGCGCGGATCATTTCGATGTGCTCCGCTCATCCCCGCGAAAGCGGGGATCAAGGAGCAACGCGATCGACGTCGCGCCTGTCGCCCTGGATTCCCGCCTGCGCGGGAATGAGCGGTCTGTTGCGGGCGTCATGGCTCTATTTTTTCTTCTGATCGTCGAGCGGCACGGCATAAAGCTCGAGCCGGTGATCGACGAGCCTGTAGCCGAGCTTGCGCGCGACGTCCGCCTGAAGACGTTCGATCTCTTCCGACGTGAATTCGATCACCTCGCCGTTGCGCAGGTTGATGAGATGATCGTGGTGCGCTTCGGGGCTGGTTTCGTAACGGGCGCGGCCCTCGCGGAAATCGTGCCGCGCGATGATGCCGGCGTCCTCGAAAAGGCGCACCGTCCGATAAACCGTCGACATGGAAATGCGGTCGTCCACCTTGACGCAGCGCCGATAAAGCTCCTCGACGTCGGGATGATCGTCGGCGGCGGCCAGAACGCGCGCGATGGTGCGGCGCTGCTCGGTCATGCGCATGCCCTTGGCCGCGCACAGCGCCTCGATATTCGCCCGGTCCGGCATGTGCTTGTTCGGCGTGCCCACGTCATCCTCTCGCTTTTCTTTTTATAGCATATTTCAGGCAAGATCGCGGCGCAGCACCAGCGCCGCGGCCGCTTTTCCGCCTGCCGCCGGATAATAATTGGCGCGACGGGAGACCTCGCGGAAACCGGCGCGGTCATAAAGCCGGATCGCCGCGCGATTGTTCTCGTCCACCTCGAGGAACACGGCGCGGCAGCCGAGCCCCGCAAGCCGGCGCAGATGCAGATCGAGCAGGGCGCGCGCCAGGCCACGGCCTTGCCGCGCGCGGGCGACTGCGACCGACAGGATTTCCGCCTCGTCGGCCGCGCACCGCGACATGATGAAGCCGGCGAGCGCGCGTCCGGACGCGGCGCGGTGCGCGACGACGTTGCGCTCGCCGAGCAGTCCCTCGACCTCGACCTCGCTCCAGCCGCGATGGAACGAGGCTGCGTGCAGCGCGGCGATCGCCTCGGCGTCGCGGCGGTCTGCTTCCGACAGCGACGGGCTTTCGCGCGCAAACAGCCGGCGCCACAGCGTCATCATCGTCGCGCCAGTTGGGATGCGTCTTGCGGGTGCGCGTCGGGCGCGCGCAGATAAAGAGGCTTCGGCGGCGCTCCGGTCTCCACCGCGGCGGCGCCGAGCTTGGCCACCCAGGAAATATCCGGCGCGTCGCGCTGCTCGGTGACACGTGGCGGCGGTTCGCCGTCCGGCCAGGCCGCGGCGAGAAGGTTCGCCGCGGTGCCGGTGACGCGCGGCGCGCCGGACGCGCAAAGGCGCAATGCCTCCTGCAGCGACGCAAGGCGCGGCCGCACCGTCGTGCGCCCGCCCGGCCCGAACACCTGGAGATAGACGTGATCGTGCCGCGCATCGACCGCCGAGACGACGGCTTGCGTGTCGTCGGCGGCAATGAAGGGCGCGGCGAAGGCGGCAAGCGTCGACAGGCCGACCGCGGGCTTGCCCGCCGCCAGCGCGATGCCGCGCGCCGCCGCGATGCCGACGCGCAGGCCGGTGAAGCTGCCCGGTCCGACAGTGACGGCGATACGGTCGAGGGCGTCAAAGGAAAGCTGGCCTTGCTCCATCACCCGCGCGATCAGCGGCATCAGCGCCTCGGCGTGGCCGCGCTGCATCGGCAGCGTCTC
>Ga0134125_10002304_pt1 | contig 22727 bp, 24 predicted proteins | sample KB31751_FD_96464 | JGI IMG/M metagenome (GOLD analysis project Ga0134125, IMG submission 96464) | Terrestrial soil microbial communities with excess Nitrogen fertilizer from Kellogg Biological Station, Michigan, USA - KB3-175-1 | ecosystem: Environmental > Terrestrial > Soil > Unclassified ... | reverse complement strand
CGCGATCGAAAGCCATACCGGCCCCCGATCGAGAAGACCTATCAACGCGGCGGCGGACAGCACTACTCCCGTCCAGCCGACCGCATCCACCAAACGATCTGAATAGCGCCAGCAGAAAAGGCTGGGAGCCTCGTCGAAGGTGATGCGCTTTACGAACGCAGGAACGGGAAGAAGTCCGCGCTCGCCCAGCAGAGGCTTGAACTGGCGCAGCACTGCGATGAAGGCGAGCAGATAGAGCGCCGCCAATGCGCGCAGAAACAGAAGACGCACCAGCCAGACATCGCCAAAGTACCATTCCATGGTCGCAGCCGAACCAGCTTTGTTTCAATTATCTGATGCCGCAAGCAGCGCCGATGCTCAAGCAAACCAGTAATTCGGGGTCACTCAGTGAATTCCGTGATTGCCAGACCTGTGTGGCACGCCCCGGAAGCGCGCTGTGCGCGTACCGCCGTGGAGGCGCCCTCGCCTGTGAGTCTCTCTCATCTCAAAAAACCAGCCTGAATTCGAAATTTCTCCCCTTTCGAAGCTCCCGTCCTGAACCCGCGCAAGCCATGCACACAAACGCACGCGCCTTTCAGGCGCGGGTGAAGGATCGGCTCCGCTGCCGTGTCGCGGCAGCCAGAATTCTGCTCTGCCTCGATGAAATCATTGCCATAGATCATGTTAATGAGGATGAGCTTCGGCATCCATATCGGCTACCGCGCGGCAGCAGCGGAGCTGATCCTTCGCCTTCGCCGAAACCAGTCACCGAGTACAAGGCAGTCCAACGAGGGCTCCGGCTCAGGATGACTCCTCGCCGACATGGGTGCACGGGTTGAAGCAATGCGATTCTGGCCTGAGTGCGTGGCGCTCTTCGTACTGTCGAGAGCGATGCGATTACAGTGGCGCACTTCCAAATTGAAGCGCATCCACAAACGTTGTAAACGCCGCCACAATCTCAGTCCCGAAGTTCGGGTTGGCTTTGCGCCCCAGCAGTTCATGCCCGACGCTGTCGATCTCGAGCAGGGTATGGCGCCCCGGCAGCAGCGCCAGCGCCGACTTGAGCTCTTCCAACGTCGCGAAGGGATCACGCGAACCATGCACAAACATCACGGGCGTGCTCAGCCTGGGCCAGTGCGCGGTGCGCAGTTGCTCGGCACGGCGCGGCGGATGCAGAGGGTAAGAAAGCAGCATCAGTGCCTCCGTTATGCCAGGTTCCTCAGCCGTCAGCATGCTTGCCTGCCTTCCGCCATAGGAATGGCCGCCCAGGAAGATGGGACCTGAGGTCATTTTCCGCAACACCTCTACCCCGCGTTTCAATCCCTCGCGATCACGCTCTGCGCTCCCGGGAGATGGGGGCCCGTGCGGGCGTGCCTGCCGAAAGGGAAGATCGCATCGCAGAACTATAAATTTCGCGTCAGCAAATGCTCCTGCCAGCGCCAGCAGCAATTTCGATTCGCAGTTTGCTCCCGCGCCGTGAGTCAGCACCAGCCCAGCTTGAGCCTCGCCGTCGGGCTGGTGAATAAAGCCTCGCACCGGCGGCTCCACTCCGCGCTCGAAAAATGGTGTGCCGGAATTCATCCCTACGAGTTTATTGCACACCGGCAAGATTTCACCCGCTGGGTGGGCAGGGCGAAACGATGCAAGCTCGCAACTGCTTGGTCGTTCTTGCATCAGTGCGGCGCCACTGGATGGAAAACGTTGAAACAGCTAGACTGGAACACAAATCAAACGTATTCAGCCAGGATGCAGGTAGAAGAGAAAACTTTTGTCCCCTGGCGCAGGTTCACCCAAGTTTTTCACGCTTTTCACGAGGCAGCGATAAAGAGAATGAAGGCAATAATTCGTTTTGTAACTTGCGCGGTTGTGATCGCCGTTCTGGGGTGCGGAGACCCTCTCCCCAAGCCATCGGCCAATGTTGCGCTTCTATATCTGGTTGGGCAGGGCTCCAACGCGGTTGAGGGATTTCATATCCAGGCTTCCGGGGAGATCCTGTCCACGGCAGTACCCTCTTTCGCGACGAATCCGCGCCCGGTTGCAATCGCTCTGCACCCGTCAACCAACTTCCTTTACGTCGCCAATCTGACCTCCAACACTGTTTCCGGTTTTAGCCTGGATCATACTTCGGGATTTCTCACTCCGGTGGGGACTGCGCTGACGCCGATTTCAACCGGTCCTTCGCCCATAGCTCTCAGCGTGAATCCCGGTGGGCAGTTTCTCTACGTACTGAATCAAGGCGATGCAACGATATCAATTTATGCCATTGATCCGGTTCGTGGAATCCTCACCTCGACAGGCCCCGCTTTTTCAACAGGTTTGACTAATCCGCAAGGGATGTTGATCTCTCCCGGCTCGTTCCTTTACATCATCGCGGGAACTGCGGGCAGCACCACTGCAAATGCGATTTCGGTTTTCTCCATCGGCAGCGACGGCGCTCTTACTCCGGCAGCAGGCGGCTTCACCGCCGCCGCGAACAGCACCCTTTCCGGAATGACCACGGACCCCAAAGGCCAGTTTATGTACGTCGCCGATTCGGCAAACAACAACGTGCACAGCCTGAGCATTGATGCTTCCGGAGCGCTCTCCGAGGTGGCAGGCTCGCCCTTCGCCGCCGGTACGCAACCTGTGGAGGTTGCGGTAAACGGAGCTGGGACATTTGTCTATGTCTCCAACTCAGGATCCAACAATGTCTCCGCCTATACCGCGAACTCAGGTGTTCTTACGGAGGATGCGGGATCGCCATTCCCAACGCAGGGCACCGGCACCGTCGTTGCCACCGAGCCAGGGTTCCTCCTGGTGGACGCAACCAATACCTTTCTTTTCGTTGCCAATCAGGGAGGCAGATCGATAGCTTCCTTTGGCATTAATGCGGCAGACGGCACACTTGTCCCTGTCAGCACTTCGCCATTCGGGCAGCTTGTCACGCCTATATGGATGGTGAGCACAAAATAAGCGCCCCTGCAGTGCCTCTGCGCTCCCGAACGCGGAGGTTATGTACTCCGTCCAGGGCAGTACACCGCCTTTGGTTTCAATATCTTAGGGCATCCAGAGCAGCGCAAGGCGGGTCTAACCCGGAGAGGGAGTGTACGGAAAAAAATATGCGCAAAACTGTTATTGTCCTCACCCTGTTCACAGGACTGTGCCTGAACGCCTTTGCTCAGAAGAATGAACTGGCACTGGTGGCGGGAGCAAAAGTAACTCCGAGCGTCGGCAGCGGCACAAACCAGACGAACTTCGCCACCAGCTTCGCATTTGAAGCAAATTACGCGGCGCAACTCGCCCATGTGCCGGCTCTGGCGCTGCATCTTGAGATTCCGGTTATGTTCACCCCATCCACAGATCTCACCACCTCAAACGTAGCAGCGCTCAAGAGCTACAGCTCGTTTTTCGTCACGCCGGCGCTGCGGCTCAAGCTGATACCGGAAGCCCCATTCAGCCCATGGATCTCGGCGGGCGGCGGCATTGTCCATTTCAATCCAGGTTCAACTACTCAGGACGGCACCGCTGTGAACACGCATGGAGTAACCAAAGGCGCTGCGCAAGCCGGAGTTGGCGCGGATTTCCACCCACCGCTGCTGCCGCTTGCCTTCCGCGTGGAAGTACGCGATTTCTATACCGGGCGTCCCGATCTGAACGCGCTTGGCATTAAGGTCCGGAATAACATTCTGGTTGGCGGCGGAATCGTGCTCAGATTTTAAGAAGACCAATCCTCATAATTAACGGGTAGAAGCGAACGAGGGGGGAATGCGAATGCGCACGACTTGTTCTGCTATTCAACTTAGAGACGCGGCATGGCCGCGTCTCCGCGTTATAGCGAGAGAAAAATCAAGCAAGGTGTCCAGCAATTCAGGCCAGAGTGCCAGATTCAGAAACGCCCCCCGTACGATTCAGCTAAGATCAGGCTGCCTGATCTCCGCGCTGGCGAGGCCGGGCAGAGAATCTGCGCACCTTCTTCTCCACGTGATCAGCTACCCGGAACAGCGTGACCCCGAGAAATACGACAGCACCCCACCCGAGAACCAGAAGAATCCACAGTACCATTGACCTAAATAGATTCACCTCGGCATCACTGGGTTGGTCTTTAATGGGCCGGGGACTTGACGATTTCTCCGCCTTTCATAACAAAGTCAACCTTCTCGAGCACCGCGATATCCTTCATCGGATCTCCCTTCACAGCCACGATATCGGCAAATCTTCCCGGTGAGACACTGCCTATATCTTTTTGCTCACCCAGGAGTTCGGCCGCCGTTGAGGTGGCAGCGCGAATGGCCTGAATGGGCGTCATGCCATATTTCACCATCAAGGGAAATTCGACTGCTGGATCTATGCTCCAGTCGAAGCCGCCCACATCAGTTCCAAACACGATCTTCACTCCCGCCTTCAGCGCGCGATTGAACGTGTCTGCATGGACCTTGATCATGTCGAGCCAGACTTTAGCGCCGGCGTTAGCGCGGCCCTGCGCGACATATTCAGCGACGAAAATTGTTGGGATGTAATAGATGCCTTTCTGCGCCATGGTTTTCAGGTCGGCATCAGAAATGTACACGCCATGCTCAATTGAATCCACGCCTGCCTCAATCGAATTGTGTACGCCGTTGAGCGCCATTGCATGGGAAGCCACCTTGTGGCGCTCGCGATGCGCTTCATCTACGATTGCGCGCAACTCATCCAGCGTGAACGTCGGGATGTCATCCAGTACCCCGTCTGGCCGCAGGAAATAACTGCGGTCAGAATAGACTTTGATCCAGTCTGAGCCAAAGCTGATCTGCTCGCGTACCGCCTTGCGCGCCTCGTCAGGCCCGTCCACCAGTTGCACGCCATGCGGAACCTGGATTTCCCAGTTGTAACCCTGCAGCGGATAAGCGCCGGTCACATCCATGGCGCGGCCGACCACCGTCATTCGCGGGCCGGGAATCACCCCGTTGTTGATGGCCTTCTTGAGATCAACATCGGCATAGCCCGCGCCTTCGGTTTCCAGATCGCGAATGCTGGTGAAGCCGTAGTTCAGCGCGCGCTTCGCATTCCGCGTGGCGAGAATGGCGCGATAGGCTGTCGACTCTTTCAGCAACTGCGCATCGTAATCTTCCGCGGTGATATCGCCCTGCAACAGCGTGTGCGTGTGCGCATCCACCAGGCCGGGAAGGCAGGTGTGATCAGAAAGATTGATGACCGCGCTGTCCGGAGCAGGTTGGCCATTTTCCTCCACCTGCGTGATGCGGTCTCCTTGAATCACGATCACAACGTTGTGACGCACTTGACCACTATCAGTTTCAATGAGCGCGCCACAGCGGATGGACTGAGCTGCCACGGGCGGCTTCAGATTCGCGCGAGATTGCGCGGAAACCAACGAGGTAACAGTAAAAAGGAGAACAACAGACAAGCCGGCTCTTTGCATAATGACTCACCTCTTGAAAGGAAGCCGGTAATCGTAACAGAAGGGCGGGAATGCACAAAAGCAGAGTGGGAACCGACTCATGAATAAAGAAAGGAGATTGCGGAGATCGAATGCGCTTTCTCGCCGCCTCAGCCAGTGGGCATCAGTGCCAGATTGTACTCTTCGAGGTAAGTGTTCGAGCGGAAAGGAAGAACCTGCGAGGTATTTACTGTCCGGAGCAGGTGAAAGCGTACAGAATGGCCGCACTGGCGGCAAACAGGAAACCGAGAGTGACCTACAAGAGTTGCTGAATGCATTAAGCGATGCTGATTATGTTCCACGCGATAAATTCCGCTGGCGGGAACGCGATCACCAGGTTTGTAGGTCCGAGTTGCCACTTGGTTCGTTACCACCCTTAAAAACAACCTTGCCATTGGCGCTTTGAAGCGCCGGTTTCAAAAAGCGCACTATCGGCCGTCATGCACTCTTCGAAGCTGCTGTTGCGAAGTTCGATTCCACCTAGCGGGTCGAGGGTTGCCCTGGCGAGTTACTGGAAATCCGGGTCTTCCGAGACATGTTGGACCTGCTCGCACAAGGTAAAGCTTGTTTCATCGCCACACGCGGGACAGAGCGGAAACCGCTCTCCACGACGAATCCAAATCACCTTCGAACAATCAGCGTGTTCCGCGCGATAGAGCCCGGAAACAGGCGCCAAGTGCCCGGTTGGGATTTCCGGTGGCTGCCTTTTTAGGGTCGTATCTTCGGCCATGTGATCTCCACTTCAATTCGAGTCACCGTGTTATCGCGCATATCGCATGCCACCGCATGTGATTGAAAACGGGAGGCAACCTCCATTGAAAGGAGTTATTTTTTCCTTAGGTGCGTAAAGGCGTGCCTCGAACTCACCTTCTCTGGGCGACTAATTCGGGCGTAACCACGTCCAACACTTGTTGGGAAGCTGTCATCGGCCCTGGCAATGATTTCCAAGTGCGCCAATCCCGGCTGCTCCAAGCTGCTCATGCGTCTGGATGGGGGCAGGTTCTTCGGTTTTCCTGTTCGCGAGAAGAAGCGCATTGAGCACTTCTGGCTGTGTTCGGCTTGCTCCAAGAACTACACCTTGAAAATGACCGAAGACAAGGTGAGGCTGGAGACTCGAAAACATAGGAAGATCGCGTAGTATCCTCCCGCCGGCAAACCATCTCTCTGTGAATATTTCCTCGGCGGGAATCCAACTCGTACAATATCCTCATGGCTGCAAGTCCTCTGGCAAAGACGGCGCGCGAGACAATGGTCTTTAGCGAGATCCTTGCCATTGCCGTCGACTCATTCCGCTCCAGCAAAGTGAGATTTATTCTCACCGCCATAGGAATGGTGATTGGGACTGCGTCTCTTATCCTTGTTGTCACGATTGGGCTGACGGGCAAGCAGTACGTAATGAATCAGATCCAGTCCATTGGAGCCAACCTGATCTACGCCTACTATGAAGGCGGCAGCAGCGCGGGCGTCAACCTTGGCGGAGGCGGCGACTACCTTACGGTCGACGACATGAAGGCAGTCCAGCAGCAGGTGCCCGGCATCCAGGCGGCGTCTCCCATGCTGGAGCTGCACGACCGGATTAGCGTTGGAAGCGGCAAAGAACGCGACATCCTTGTGCTTGGCGTTTCGCCGCAATATGAGACCGTACGCAACCTTCAAGTCCTGGCCGGCCGCTTCTTCGATGAAGATGATGCGATGTCCCGCGCCAAAGTCGCTGTGGTTACGCAGCAGTTCGCGCAGACGGTGTACGGCAGCGTCAGCGCTGCCGTGGGAAAGGAAATCAAGATCAGCGGTCTTCCTTTTGTAATCACCGGAACCTTTCGCGAACGCATTGATACTCTGGGACAATCTGAAATTGCGGGCGACACGATCTTGATTTCTTACAGCGTTGGCCGCTACTTCACAGGAAACGATGCTGTGAAACAGCTCTTTTTCTCCACCGCCGACGCCGGTGATGTTCCTCGCGCTACTGAGATGATCAAGCAGGTGCTGCAATCACGCCACCGTCCGCAGTCCGTCTATCGAGTGGAGAATCTGACCGGATTTTTGCAGGTAGCAGCAAGAACAGCCAACGCGCTCACGCTCGTGTTGCTCGCTGTAGCGCTCATGGTGCTGCTGGTCAGCGGCGTCGGGATCATGAATATCATGCTGGCCAATGTGCGCACGCGTATCCGTGAGATCGGGATACGCAAAGCCATTGGCGCCACTCGGCGTGAAATCCTGCTTCAATTTCTGGCCGAGGCAGTGCTGATCTCGCTCGCCGGCGGAGTTGTGGGAACGCTGATCGGCCTGGCCATTCCTTTTTCCGCGCGCTTCCTCACCGAATACAGAATTCCCATTTCCGGCCTTTCCGCCATCATCGCTCTGGCGGTGGCTATGCTGGTGGGAGTCATCTTTGGAACCGTGCCCGCGAACCGCGCAGCGCAACTTGATCCCGTGGAAGCGCTTCATTACGAGTAGAGAGAGCATTCTGCCAAGTTGGTACTTTTCACAATGCGAAAAAGAAGTTTTCTACTCGTAGTCTTTGGTTGCGCACTGCTGTTGGTTGATTCCGCTCACGGCAGCCAAAAACAATCGATCATCGCCGGCAGCGATCATGATGAAATCACGCTCACGCAGGCGACCCAGGCCGGAACTCTCACCTTGCAGCCGGACACATACGTTGTTCAGCATCACGCCTCACACGGGCAGGACTCCATCCGCTTTATGCAAGTGAAGCAATCACAGAAGTTGCGTCTGACCCGCGCTTATACGGGCTGGTACACAGATACCGACCTGATCAAGGCCGGTGAGGTCAGATGTCGCGTGCGTCCTCTGAGCGCCAAGGCGCAAGCAACTGCGGCGACGGTGGTAACCGAAGGCGGAAAACCTCGGATTACCGAAGTCATGATCAAAGGAAAAGCAGCCATGTATGAGTTCTGAAGCTTTCCTTCAGCGAGGGCGCTTCTTCGCTTCGAGGAATCTCAGACCAGTTCAAGACATTGAGCAAAGCTTAACGCCGGGCAGGTTCGCCCGGCGTTTCTTTCTTGATCTTGTGATGCGGTTACATCACCAAGGCCAAAGTCTCAAGTTCCTTATGCAGCGATTCCACATCGCAACCCGCACCTTCAATGCGTCCTGCTGCGTCCAGGGCTGATTCCGGAGAAACGCCGTAACCTCGCCCGGCCAAAAACAATTTGAGGAGTTCCGCTGTCTGGAATGAATCAAGCCCGCCCTGCAGGAGTTCGCTGCGGAGCGCCGCCACTTCCGCTACTGAGAATTTCTCTCCCATAGGTCACCTCCGACCCTTACTGCCTGGTTATACAATTAGACACGTTCTGTCCCGGCTTTGTTGCAGAAAAAATGCGTTTCTGCTGAACCGAGGTAACGGAACGAAAGTAATTTTTCCAGCTGCTTTAAGGCAACCAGCCGCGTCACCGGACTTTCTGCTCCGTTCACCATACATTAGTTCTGACTCTGTCTCGGCCGAAAAGTTACGCCACACAATAAAACTTAACTCGACCTTGTTTATTCCGCCATCTTGCTGAGATGAACATCAAAGTTTGTTCCCGCCAGCAATGATGTCAGCTCAAATGCACGGAAGCGATCGCCTACAAGTTCCCGCTGCCGGTACAAGCCCGGTTCGCTGTCCCCCGACTCGTGCCGCGCTTCCCAATTGTTGAGGAAGTGGTAAGCGTCTTTCATGCTGGCGTCGCCGCTTGAGCCCGAAGCCGTGAGCGATTCCGCAGCGTACGACTCCAGCAGCTTGGGCCAGTACTTACCCAGCAGAGCATTGCTGGCAAAAATGTCGGCCCAAACAATGCGCCCTTTCACAGCTACTACCACGCCAACAGCATTCTGGTTCCGCAGTTGTTGGATAACGCTCTCATACGACTTCTGCATGGGCCCAGTGATTGAGTCCATCTGCTGTTTGACGGCGGAATTCTCGATGGTCTTGGCGTACGAAGTCGTACTGTTCAGCTCAACCGGGCCGCCTCCGGTCAAGACCTGCTCGTGTCCGTTCACTGACGGCGAAGGTGCTGCTCTCATCGCGAAAGCAGATCTGGCCGACGCTACTTCGTCCCACACCTTCTGCTGGTTCGCATCTACCATTGCTCTTTTACGTACGCTCGGCTGCGCCATCACAGATGCGTGTGTATCGAATTTTGTTGAGCTGGCGACCCATCGTCCCGGCTCCACGCAAAAGACTGAGAGATCCACGGGATCGCTCTCCGCAGGAACAATGCGGTCTTTGGCTACGACGCGGTCTTGTTTTCCGCCTGTAACCACCTCGCCGGCGAGCAGAATCAGCGGACGTTTGGAGTTGTTCACCAGCACAAGGCGGTTCACCTCCGCGCCGCGAAGATATTGCGGCGGCAAGGGCCTGCGACGCCGGATCATGCCGGGAACAGCACCGACTTCGGTTACCACAACATCACCAGAGCGAATGCCCTCATCCAGAGTGATGAAGCCGCTGGTATCGTGCGATTTGGCCGAGACCACCGGAAAGATGGTGAGATCGCCATGCGAGATAGGCGATAAAAGATTGTACCCGTCAGGCGCAGGAGCCGTATCCGCAGGGAGCCCGGGGTCTGCCATGGCGCCCAGGAACAACACCGGGGCGAACAGAAAAGTTCCCCAGAAAATCAGGTTTTTCATGCAATCCTCTTCCCAACCCGCATCCCCCAGAATTCCTCTTGAGAATGGAAAAATGCGGCCTTCTTGCGGGTAAAATTGGTACTATCCGCATCATGAGCTCTCGGCCCAGTCCGGTGGAATCGCTAAACCAAACTTTGCGTGATCTGTTTGCCGGATGCAGTGCGCAAAAATACGGGCTGGAGTTCCAGGATTTTCAGCAGGTCCTTGAAAGAGTCGCCGCCAAATACATTCCCACGGCATCAATGCCAGAGAAGCTCCGCTTCTGGAAAGAGCTAAGGCTTGAAGAACTCGTCCTGGCTCGCGGATGCGCCCGAGGCGATGACGCCGCATGGCAGGACTTTCTAATTCGCTACCGCGAAAAGCTGTATGACATCGCCCGCGGAATCACCAAGGAAGATGCGAGCGGGCGCGAACTTGCGGATTCCATCTATGGCGATCTGTTTGGCACCTCGGAGCGCGGCGGGGTGCGCGTCTCGCGGCTGGACTTCTACATGGGCCGGGGCTCCCTTGAGGGCTGGCTTCGCACCGTTGTGGCCCAGGAGTTCGTGAACCGTTATCGCAAGAAAAAGCGCCTGGTGAGTCTTGATGAGCAGGAGGAAGACGGAGTACAGTTTTCCGCAGCCGACCCGAACCCGCCGGGTCCTGCCGATTCCCGGCTTTCTGCCGCAGTGGATGAAGCCCTGGGAATGCTTTCGGCGGAAGACCGGCTGGTTCTTGCATCCTATTTTCTGGATGACCGTACGCTTACCGAGATTGGACGAGTGCTGCGAGTGCACGAGTCAACCATCAGCCGCCGGCTGGAAAAGCTGCTGAAGGGTCTTAGAAAACAGGTACTTGCGGGCTTGATGGCGCGCGGCATGAAACGCGCCCAGGCCGAAGAAGCGCTGGAAACCGATGTGCGTTATGTGCAACTGGATGTGGCCAGAAAGCTGCAAGAAAATCGGCCCGCTGCGTTCCAACAAGATAAAGGTTCTGATTAGCCATGCCTGAGTTGTCGACATTACTGCGCCAGAGACTGCGGGCGACGGAGGATCGCAATCCGCAGCATCCTGACCCGGACACCTTGAACGCCTATATGGAGGAGTTGCTCTCCTCAGGCGAGCGCGATCAGGTGCTGCAACATCTTTCCATTTGCAGCCAGTGCCGCGAGGTAATCTCGCTGGCACTGCCCGAGGTAATGCCAACTGTCTCTGCTGAGGTACAGACACCTGGCTCTACAGTGACCGGGATTTCGCCCCTCAGGCGCTGGTTCACATCTCCGGCTTTTGGACTGGCAGGCTCGCTTGCAGCAACCATTCTCGGTGTTGCTCTGCTCCTGCATATGTCTCCCGGCTCCCACAACCGCGAAGCGCGGCAGGTACAGCAACCGGCGCAGCAGGCCAATCTAAACGCTCCTCCCGCGACGAATGAGAACACGCCCTCAGCAGCGCGCGTGGCTGCAACGCCTCAAGCGCCACTTACCGCCAGCGGGCAGCCTGCGCCGGCAGCATCCAATTCACCTGTTCAAACGGCTTCAATAAGCAACCAGGATTCCGCGCACTCCGACCGTGCGGCTCTTCCCGCCGCAAGGAAGCGGACGACGACGCCGACCAATGTTCCTGTCGTAATTGCAGACCTGCGCAGGGATTACATCAATAAGACTTTCCTGGCAAATTCTTACGAGGCGCGGATCCCCACTTTGTACCGTGATCTGCCCCAAGCGCCTGCTCCTGCCCAAGCCAATATGACTTTCGCTGCTCCGGCAGTGGTCGCCGGCAACAGCTTTCCAGGCAGCTCCGCGTTCCAGATTCCCGCCAATCCGGCTGGAGCCAACCGTGGCGTTCTCACCTTGTACTCTAGCGAAACCGTGAATGGCAGAAGCACTACTCTGCTCGGGAAGATTGTAGATCTTGGCAAGCGGCCGCTGACCAGAAGGCTGGCGCCTCCCATTCCCCCGAGCAGCCTGGGAAAAAGCGCGATGTTTCAGCCGGGAATGCCTGTCGGCCAAGGCAGCAATGATGCTGTAGCCGCCAAACCCGAGGCAGCCATGGAAGGAAGCCTGGCCGGGTCGCAAGCCTTCAGTAGTCGTGCTTTGGGGGCTTCCGGAGTTAAGCCCTTGGGCGGATCGCAATATCAATGGAAGGTCGTACAAGGCAAACTTCTGAGATCGAGCGACCTCAGCCACTGGACTGAGGAAAATCCCCGCAGCGAAAATCTGAGGTTTTCGGTTGTGAGCGCCAATGGCTCTGAGATATGGGCGGGAGGCAGCGATGCCGCGCTGGTGCATTCACCTGATGGTGGAGCGACCTGGGAAAGAGTGACCTTGGGCGCAGCCGCCACAGGCGCCATCACCAGCATTGAAGTTGCGGGGCAGAACCTGCTGGTCAAGAGTTCGTCCGGCCAAGTTTGGAATAGCCAGGACGGCGGCAAGAGCTGGGTCATTGAGTGATGTCGCTTTCGCTCCAAACCGCTTAAGTTGGTTGCTGCTGAGCATGTCTTCGATGCTCCTGTGACAGCGGCCCTCGGCGCGCAAGCCGGCCTCGGCCCTATTCCCTAAGCAATTAGAAATTGCTGCGCTTCGCCGGACTTGACGCTACTTTTTGCAAGCACCTCAACCAGAGAGCCGCAATCCAACGCTATAATGCCGGGCAATGATCGTGAAAATTGCCCTGCTTTTTTGGATCGTCGCTTTCTTCTTGTCGCTTATCGGTAAGGGCAAGGAGCGAAGCTGGATGGCGCGGCTCTTTGTTGCAGGTTTCTGCTTGTTGCTGCTGGGAATCTTTCTCAAGCTGATTGGACGGATGATGTAGATCAGGCCGAAACCAGCGATCCCACTTTTTCACCCTGCACCACGCGTTTAATGTTGCCGCGCACCGTTAAATTGAAGATCACAATGGGCAGGTTGTTCTCCTGGCAGAGCGAAATCGCAGTGGCATCCATGAACCGCAGGCCGCGCTTGAGAACGTCGAGATAGGTGATGGTGTCAAACTTGGTCACGTCGGAAACCAGTTTGGGATCGGCGGTATAGATGCCATCCACCTTCGTCGCCTTCATGATTACGTCCGCCTTTATCTCCATGGCGCGGAGAGAAGCAGCAGTATCGGTTGAGAAGTAGGGATTGCCTGTGCCGCCGGCGAAGATCACCACGCGCCCCTTTTCCAGGTGACGCAAAGCCCGGCGACGGATGAACGGCTCAGCCACCTGGTTCATCTCCAACGCAGACATCACGCGCGTAAAGACGCCCTGCTTTTCCAGCGCATCCTGGAGGGCGAGGGAGTTGATTACCGTGGCGAGCATGCCCATGTGATCGGCGGAAACTCGGTCCATGTCGCGGGCCTGCTCGGCCACGCCTCGGAAGAAATTCCCGCCTCCAACAACTAGCGCGATCTCCACGCCTAGTTCGTTTACCTCTCTGATTTCGGCGGCAATAGAGTGAATTCGAGCGGTATCAACCCCGAATCCTTTGTCTCCGGCCAGGGCCTCGCCGGAAAGCTTGAGGAGAATGCGTTTAAACGCAAGCATAGTTATTCTCTCAAGTATAGCAGCGTAGAAGGGCTTATCAGGAGGTCCTCTTGCGGGCCATTAGACGCAAGGGCACCGGCGGCTAGTAGTTCATGGTCAGCCAGATTTTCCCGGCTTCAAACAGGCAGATAAAGATGCCGATGAAAAAATAGAGGTTCTGGGCAGTCGAATCACTTGGAGGGGCGGGGAAGCGGAAGCCGCGCTGGCGGAAGAACATGTCCAGCGTCCGTTCCTGTTCCATGATCTTGGTGGCCAGCGGCCGGTGGAAGACCGCGATCAGCACGCCCAGCAGCAATCTTGTGACTTCCACGACCATCCGTCTCTCGACTCTATTGGTGGCAAGAAGCCGCTGCAATCAGTGGAACAACCTAATCATGCGCCCCTACAAGCCGGGCCGCTGTTTATGCGTGTTAGAATTGAGCTAGTCGTTCCCTCATGAATCGTGATCTGGAGAAGCTGATAGAACTCGAGAAAGTCGACCGCGAAATCGCGCGGTTGACGGACGAGGTGGCCGCGCTTCCTAAGAAGGTGGCCATTATCGAAGCCAAGCTATCCGACGACAAGGCCGCAGTTGAGAAGGCGAAAGCCGCCATCAAGGGCAACGAATCCTCGCGTCGCAAGCACGAAGCTGATATCCAATCTTTTCAAGAGAAGATCATCAAATACCGCGCGCAGTCCTCCAGCGTTAAGACCAATGACGAATACCGCGCCCTGATGCACGAGGTGGAGTTTGCGGAAAAGCAGATCTCAGGCTGTGAAGACAAGATCCTGGAGCTGATGATCTCTCTGGAAGCGGATGAAAAGAACCTGAAAACTGCCGAGGCCGACCTGAAGGCCGAAACTGCTGCGGTGGAGAAGGAAAAGATTGAAGCCCGCACGCGAACAGCCGAGGACGAGAAGCTGCTCGCCGGACTCAGCCAGCAGCGCGATGCTCTGCGCCGTGAGGTTAGCGATAGCCCGCTTGCTCATTACGATCGCGTGATGCGGCAGCGCAAATCAGCCATTGCCGAAGCCCGCGAATCCAAATGCCAGACGTGCTATGTTGTCCTGCGTCCACAGATATGGCAGGACGTAAAAACCAACGAGCAGGTAATCACCTGCAGTTCCTGCGGGCGGATTCTCTATTACGATCCCGCGCACGAACCGCCACCCCCACCCGAACAGCCCAAAAAGCGGCGCCGCGGCCTGGAAACGGAAGCTGAAACCAGCGAAACCGAGACCTCACCGGAAATCACCCCCGCCTCCTAACTTCCCTACCAAGTCCTCACAGACCTGCTTCTCGCTCTGAAGATGTCAGCTAATTGTGCGACAACATGCGACATTCTTTCTGACGACTATTGTCGCGTCTGTCGAGGGTATGTTAGCCTGAAGGCGTGGAATTGAAATCGAAACGCGAGGCTGCCCAGATGCTGGGCATTTCCACTCGGGGTCTTGAGCGGGCGGTACGGCGCGGCGACCTGGCGGTCCAATATCAGCCCAGCCGGCGCGGCAGAACCGCCTGGTTTGCAGCAGCAGATTTGAAACGGTATCGGCAGCTTCAGCAATCAAGATACTCAGTGGGCTTCACGTCGGCCATCACCCGGCCTCCGGCAGGTTCTGGGCTAACGATCGGCAATGTGACTCCCATGGTCGATGTGGAGCCATGGCCGGAAAAGAAGAATGATGATCAAGAAAAACAGAACCACCGAGTAAGTATCGCTGAGCAACTGGCGCTCACCTTGAAAGAAGCGGCGCAGTTGGCAGGATTGCCACGCACGTTCATTGAGCAAAGCGTCGAAGCCGGCAAGCTCAAAGCCTTTAAGATCGGAAACGCCACTTACGTAAAGCGTTCCGATTTGGAAGCGTTTATCCAAAGTCTCTGATCCAGCAATCGCCGGGCGCGCTCTGCGCAGGAGTTTTCAATGAAAGTGCTTCTTATAGGCGGCACGGGCTTCATGGGCCCTTCCACAGCTTTTTATCTTCAACGCGGCGGGCACAGCGTAACCGTTTTTCATCGAGGCAAGACGGCAGCGCCGCAGGGCGCAGACGAGATCATCGGAGACCATCACCGGCTCAAGGAGCATCGAGCGGAGTTCGAGCGCAGCGGCTTTGACGTGGTGGTTGACTTCATCTTGAGTTCAGGCCCCCAGGCGAAGGAGCTGACGAGAACTTTTCGCGGAATCACAAACCGGGCTGTCGCCATCAGCAGCATGGATGTGTATCGCGCGATGGGGGTGATTCATGGAACCGAGCCGGGGCCGTTGCAGGAGCTGCCATTAACAGAAGACTCTGCGGTCCGCACGCAGCAGAACACCTACTCCGCCGAAGCCATGAAGAAGGTGAAAGAGATTTATCCGTGGGCGGACGACCAGTACGACAAAATTCCGGTAGAGCAGGCGGTGTTGGAGGACTGCGATCTTTATGGCACGGTGCTGCGTCTTCCGATGGTTTACGGCCCGGGCGATCCGCTACATCGTTTCCATGCTGTGCTGAAGCGCATGGATGACGGGCGGAAGCAGATCATATTTTCTGACGGCTTTGCGGCGTTTCGCTCTCCGCGAGGATTCGTAAACAACGTGGGCGCGGCGATTGCGCTCGCGGCTACGTCAGAACAAGCTGCGGGACGCGTTTACAACATCTGCGAGGAAGAGAGCTTCAGCGAGCTGGAGTGGTCAAAGAAAATTGCTGATGCTGTGGGCTGGAAGGGTGAGTTTATTGTGCTGCCGCATGAGCAGACGCCGAAACACCTGCTACAGGCGGGCAATACGGCCCAGCACCTGGCGGCATCGTCAGAGCGCATACGGCGGGAACTCGGATATCGCGAGCCCATCGGCAGCGAGGAAGCCATGCGGAGGACGATTGAGTGGGAACGAGCACATCAGCCTGCGGCGCCACTGGTGATGCCGTTCAACTATGCGGAGGAAGATGCCGCGCTGGCGCAATTAAAGGCGAGCGCGTGAGTTCTGCCGCAGATGAACGCAGATTGGGGCAGATAACAATTCGTCACGTATTGCCCCAATTCTTGCCTGGATCAGCGCGAATCAGCGAAAATCAGCGTGAGCTTTCATCCAACTATGCTGTCAATTCGCACCGTCACCTCCGCTGATGTATCGCTGATGCTCCAGTTTATCCACCGGCTGGCCGAGTACGAACGTGAGCCCAACGCGGTGGTCGCCACCGAACAGGACCTGCTGCGCGACGGCTTTGGTCCGGAGCCGAAGTACCGCTGCCTCATTGCCGAGTGGGACGGCGCGCCAGCCGGGTTCGCACTCTTCTTCTTCAATTACTCGACTTGGTTGGGCCAGCCAGGCTTGTATCTGGAAGATCTGTTCGTCTTGCCGGAGATGCGCGGCAAGGGAATTGGCAAAGCGTTGTTGAAGAAGCTGGCGCAGATCGCTGTGGAAGAGAACTGCTACGGCATGCGCTGGCAGGTGCTCGAGTGGAACGAACCGGCGCTCAAGTTCTACGATTCGCTCGGGGCCACAATCATGGATGAATGGGAGACCATGCGGCTGATGGAACCCGCGCTTTCGCGCCTGGCCGGCATCGAAGAGATAAAAGGCCGCAAATGAAGCAGGAGCGAATCAGAATCATCGGCGCAGGCCTTGCGGGGTGTGAAGCCGCCTGGCAATGCGCGCGCATGGGACTGGAAGTTGAGCTGTATGAGATGCGCCCTGCAAAATCCACCCCGGCGCACCAGACAGACAAGTTTGCCGAGCTGGTCTGCTCCAATTCTCTGAAATCAGAAAGCGAGAACACCGCACCCTGGCTGCTGAAGGAAGAGATGCGCCGCTGCGGGTCGCTGCTGATCAAAATTGCCGGCGAGACCGCTGTCCCAGCCGGTCACGCCCTGGCTGTAGACCGCGACGCATTTGCCGCGCGGGTCACGGAAGCGATCTCAGCCGAGCCGCGAATCAGGATTATTTGCGAAGAGGTGACAGGCATTGATGAAGAGAATGGCATCACAGTGGTGGCCACAGGCCCGCTGACTTCCGATGCTCTGTCGCGGGAGATTGCCCGGCTCTCCGGAAGCGATCATCTCTCCTTCTACGATTCCATCAGCCCTATCGTCGAGGCGGACTCCATCGACCAGTCGCGTGTCTACTTCGCTGCCCGCTACGGGAAAGGCACGGCTGATTACATCAATTGTCCTTTTACAAAGGAAGAATATGACCGGTTCTACGATGCCCTGATTGCAGCGCAATCAGTGGAAGGGCATGACTGGGAAAAGCTCAATTACTTTGAAGGCTGTCTGCCCATCGAGGAGATCGCCCGACGAGGCCGCGATACGCTGCGCTTTGGGCCGATGAAGCCGGTGGGCCTTGAAGATCCGCGGACCGGAAAATGGCCCTATGCCGTGGTGCAGTTGCGCCGCGAAAACCTGCGCGCCGATTCCTATAATCTTGTCGGCTTCCAGAACCACCTCAGGTTCGCCGAACAGGCGCGGGTGCTTCGGCTGATTCCGGGACTCGAAAACGCAAAATTTCTGCGATATGGGCAGATCCATCGCAACACATACATCAATGCTCCCTCGCTGCTGGCTGAGTTGCTGAATTTGAAGCAGCAGCCGAACGTATTCTTTGCCGGTCAGATCTCTGGGGTGGAGGGATACACGGAGTCGATCGCCATGGGCATGCTGGCGGGAGTTCACGTGGGACGCATCGCGCAGGGGCTCGAAGCGCTTCCGCCTCCGCGCGCGACGGCGCTGGGATCGCTGGTTCATTACCTCTGTCATGCCGAGGCGAAAACATTTCAACCTGCAAACATCACATTCGACCTCCTGCCGCAACTGGATGAAACAACGCGTCGCAGGGTGCGGGATAAAAAAGTCAGACACAAGATGGTGTGCGAGACAGCGCTGGAGGCGATCGAGGGATGGTTGAATGCAGTCCTTTGTGTGCCGTTAATAAAGGACGCATGAATTTACCCCAGAGGCTCAAGCCGCGCATTCTCTTGCTGTCCTACCGCACGCCTAAAGGCGTGCTCCACCCTGGCACTTGCAGCAGCATAGCGGAACAATCAAAGATCATCACCGCCGCTTTTTTTCTTTCCTCGGCCCTAGCTCCACTTTCCGCCGCGGGCGGTTCTTGATCCAGATGGGCGAGCCCACAAAGCCAAACGCCTTGCGGATCTGATTCTCCAGGAAGCGTTCGTAAGAGAAGTGCAGTTTGACGTCCTTATCAGTGAACAGAATGAAGGTAGGCGGCGAGACCTGCGCCTGCGTCATGTAATAGATTCGGACCTTCTGCCGGTGAGGAACCGACGCCCTCTCAAAATCTACATTTTCGACGAAGCGGTTCATCTGCGCTGTGCTGATCCTCTTGCGCCGCTCGCCGGCAACCAGTTCCAGAGTCCTGAAAAGCTTCTCCAGATTGCTGCGCTCAGAAGCGGAAACAAAGACTAGCGGAGCATAATCCAGGAACTTCAGGGCGCGGCGAACCTGCTGCTCATAAATCTGCGCATCGGCCGCAGGGCGGCCGTCCTGCCGCGCCGTGGTCACCAGGTCCCATTTATTGACCACGATAATCACGGACCGCCCGCTCTCATGGGCGTAGCCGCCAATGGTTGCATCCAGCGCGCTGACGCCTTCAATGGCGTCAATAACCAGCAGCGCGACATCCGCCGCTTCGAGGTGCTTGCGCGCCATCACGACTGATAGTTTTTCGGCCATCAAGTGCGTTTTGCCCTTACGCCGTATCCCCGCCGTATCAATAAAGCGGTAATGCTGGCCGTTTTTCTCCAGGATCTCGTCCACGGCATCGCGTGTTGTCCCCGCCACAGGCGAGACAATTGCGCGCGAACTGCCGGTCAGGGCATTGAGCAAAGTAGATTTGCCAACATTAGGATGACCGATAATGGCCACCTTGGTTTCACGTTGAAGATCTTCGCGTTGCGCCGGCTCTTGTTCATGAGCTTCACGAGCGAATTGTGGCTCTTCGTCCAGAGTTGTTGAGGAAGCCTCCGCCGCCGACTGCTGCGGCACAACGTGGAGCACAGCTTCAAGCAATTCAGCCGTACCGGTACCGTGTTCGGCGGAAACAGGGAAGAGCCTTTGAATTCCCAATGTGCGGAAGTTTTCCGCCTCGGCTTCCTGCTTTGGAGAATCTACCTTGTTGACCGCCAAAAACAGCGGCTTGCCGGTCCGCTGTAGCAGGCGGGCCAGTTCCATGTCCGGCGCGGCTAATTCGCTTCGCGCATCCACCACCATGGCAATTGCGTCGGCCTCATCCAGCGCAACCCGTGCCTGGCGGAAAATCTCGGCAGGAATCAACTGTTTGTCATCCGGAATGATGCCGCCGGTATCGATTACGCGCAGCTTCTGCCCCTGCCAAGCAGTCTCGCCATAGATACGGTCGCGGGTAATGCCGGGCTCATCACCCACAATGGCCCGCCTCATCCCGATCAGCCGGTTGAAGAGCGTGGACTTACCCACGTTGGGGCGGCCAACGATGGCGAGGGTGGGAACCTTGCTATTTGAGGATTGCGGCATGGATCAAAAGGCTCTTGGCTCTTGGCTCTTGGCTCTTAGCTGTTGGCTGTTGGCGCGCAGGAATTTCTCTTCTGCCTGAGCCAAATACCAAGGGCCAAAAGCCGCATTGCAAGCTATTATTAAAGCACGCTCGCCATGGCCTCTGCCCCGCACCCTGAAATCGCGCAAGATCGCCGGCAGCCTACCCTTCACCAGTTCTTTGCGCCGGGTGGACTGCTGAGCCAAGCCCATCCCAATTACGAGTTCCGCCGCGGTCAGTTGCAGATGGCCCAGGAAGTGGAAAAAGCTCTTGAAGAGCATCGCCACTTGATCGTTGAGGCGGGAACCGGAACGGGCAAGACTCTCGCCTATCTGCTGCCGGTCATCCGCAGCGGCAAACGGGTGGTCATCTCCACCGGCACCAAAAACTTGCAGGAACAACTTTTCTTCAAGGACATTCCCTTCCTCGAGCAGCACCTGGGACCGCTGCGCGTGTGCTACATGAAAGGCCGCAACAACTACCTGTGCCGGCAGAAGCTCTACGACCTGACCGAGCAGCCGGTGCTCAGCGGCCTGGAAGAAATTGAAGAATACCGGCAGATAGCTGCCTGGGAGCAGAAAACCGAAACCGGCGACCGCGCGGAACTCACGGGCCTGCGTGAGAACACGCTGCTTTGGCAGAAACTGGACGCTCGCGCCGACCGCTGCACCGGGACAAAATGCAAGCAGTGGGAGCGCTGCTTCATCACCGAGATGCATCGTCGCGCCGCCGAGAGCGACATCATCATCGTGAACCACCATCTCTTTTTCGCTGATTTGGCGTTGCGCCAGACAGGTGGACCCGATGCCGGCATCTTGCCGGAATTTGCTGCCGTGATTTTCGATGAAGCCCACGAACTCGAAGACGTGGCCAGCAGCTATTTTGGCGTGAGCGTGAGCAATCTGCGCTTTGAAGAGCTGGCACGCGACATTGAGAGCACACTGCAACAGAAGCAATCAATGTCGCCCGGGCTCTTGCAGGCGCTGGCAAAGTTGCGTGAGCGCGCTCGGTTCTTTTTCGGCCTGTTGCCGCAGGGGGAGGGCCGCTTTGCATTCAGCCACCGCGAGCAGTTCCTGGTGAAAAACAGCGATGATTACGAGGCCTTGATGAAGTCGCTCAGCCAGGTCTTCTCCGAACTGGAGATCCTGCAGAAAAAGCCTGACGAAGTCTTCTCATTTGCGCGGCGCACCCAGGAGCTGAAAGCGCAACTGGCTTTCATTATGGAATCAGAAGACAAGAACACAGTTTTCTGGATCGACTGGCGCGGCGAAGGACGCAAATCCCGCGGCGGAATGAGCCACGTAATCCTTCAGGCGACACCCATCGACGTCTCGCAAATACTTAAGCAGACGCTGTTCGAGCACGTCGAGACAACCGTGCTCACTTCGGCGACGCTGGCCGTCGCGGGCGGACCGCAAAGCGGCAATTTCCAGTACATGCGCCAGCGCGTGGGCCTGGAGCACGCCCGCGAGATGGTGGTGGCATCGCATTTCGACTACAAACGCCAGGCCATTCTTTACGTGCCGCCGGACATGCCGGACCCGCGCTCCACGGCGTTTTCGCGCTCTGTGGCGGAAAAGATCCGGCGACTGCTGGAAATTACTGAAGGCCGCGCCTTTTGCCTGTTCACCAGCTATGCGCAGATGAATGACATTCACGATCGCCTGCTGGGCGAGCTGCCCTATCCCATGCTGCTGCAGGGATCGGCGCCTAAAAGCGCGCTGCTCGAGGAATTTCGACTGACTCCCAATGCCGTGCTGTTCGCGACCGCGTCCTTCTGGCAGGGCGTAGATGTGCAGGGCGAGCAGTTGAGCTGCGTGATCATTGACCGGCTGCCCTTCGCCGTGCCGAACGATCCCGTGGTCGCGGCCCGCATTCGCGCCATTGACGCTGCCGGCGGAAATGCGTTCTTTGAATATCAAGTGCCCTCGGCGGTAATCTCGTTGAAACAGGGTTTTGGACGGTTGATTCGCTCGGTAAAAGATCGTGGCGTCCTGGCGCTGATGGATAACCGTTTGCTCAAACAGCGTTACGGCAGGGTGTTCCTTGACAGCCTGCCGCCTTACAGCCGAACGAAGGACCTGGCCGAGGTGGAAGCATTCTTCCGCGGGTCTCAGCCTGCGATGGCAGAATAACGAAGTATATTCAGCGCTTGCCAGGTCTCAGTAGACAGTAGTTTGACGCTGGATGTAGCCCTTTCGCCCAAGCTCACATACCCAAATTGGCGGCGCGGCAGCAGCCCTTCCGTATGTGTACGTTTCTCGACGATCTAGTTAAGATACTTTCCGTATGACCAGCACTATGGCGAGCGTCCTTGACGGCAACACCATCGCCGCCCAGATCAGGGCTGAACTCGCCGAAGAGGTACGTGAATTGACCGCAGGCGGCTCTCCGCCCGGTCTGGCAGTGGTGCTGGTAGGCGAGCATCCCAGCTCGCAGATCTACGTCCGCAACAAAATCAAAGCCTGCCGGGAACTTGGAATCCACAGCGAAGAGATCGCTGCTCCAGCTTCAATCACCACGGAAGAGCTGCTGGCGATCATTACACGCCTGAATGAGCGCGAGAACATTGATGGCATTCTGGTGCAACTTCCGCTGCCGGAACAAGTGGATGTTAAGAAGGTGCTCTTATCGCTCGCTCCCGAAAGAGATGTGGATGGGTTTCATCCGGTGAATCTCGGTAATCTGGCCGCCAATCGCCCCGCGCTGGT
>Ga0134125_10002303_pt1 | contig 22731 bp, 18 predicted proteins | sample KB31751_FD_96464 | JGI IMG/M metagenome (GOLD analysis project Ga0134125, IMG submission 96464) | Terrestrial soil microbial communities with excess Nitrogen fertilizer from Kellogg Biological Station, Michigan, USA - KB3-175-1 | ecosystem: Environmental > Terrestrial > Soil > Unclassified ... | reverse complement strand
CACGCGAGGCGTACGCATCGGGCTCACGTACCAACCGGGGACCAAGCCTGGCGTGGTCGTGTTTCCTGTGAGCGGAGCGGGAGGCGATTCGCTCCAGGCGATCGTCCAGCGCGATTTCGACTATGGCGATCGCATCGAGGTGATTGATGGCGATGCCGTCCAGCAGACGGCCAAACAGCAGGCAGCGAAGAACGCCATCGACTTCACGGTCTGGAAGTCCCTGAGTGCGGCGGCGGTGGTGCAGATCTCGGTCATGGGGAGCACCGCGCACGTGAACGTGTACGATGTCGCAGCAAAGAAGGTGGCTGCGTCGCACGACGTGCAGGTGTCCGGCTCGCCGACCGCCGAAAATTGGCGGATGAGCGTGCACGCGATGGCCGACCAGATCGAGCAGTGGATTACCGGCGTCCACGGCATTGCGGCCACGCGCATCCTGTACGTGCGCGGCAATCGTATTTACGTTATAGACTCGGACGGGTTCGGCGAGCATCCCGTGAGCGAGCCGGGAACGGTCCTGGCTCCGGCTTGGTCGCCCGACGGACGCACCATCGCGTTCAGCGAGTTGGTGCGGGGCGGTTGGAATATCGTCATTCGCGATGTCGCGACGGGTCGCGAGCACAGCGTGACGGCGACGCCCGGCGGACTGAACATCACGCCGGCGTTCTCGCCCGACGGGCAATCGTTGTGCTACGCGCACGGCGAGGAGAACGGGACCGATCTCTATATGGTGAGCGCGTCGGGCAGCGGAGCCGGGCGGCGCGTCACGGTTGGGCGGGGGACCGACAACGTGTCGCCGACGTTCAGTCCGGACGGCGCGCGGTTGGCGTTCACGTCGGGGCGCGCCGGACACCCCGAGGTGTATACGTCCGACGTGGACGGGTCTAACGTAGCGTTGTTGACGCCGTTCAACTTCGGCGATCAGAACTATCGCAGCAATCCCGACTGGTCTCCCGACGGTCGACTGATCGCGTTCCAGTCGCAGCTCGACGGGCGCTTTCAGATCATGACGATCACGTTGCGGGACCAGACGGTGAAGCAGTTGACGAGCGAGGGGATCAACGAGGATCCCACGTGGGCGCCCGACGGGCGGCATCTCGCATTCACGTCGTCGCGCACGGGCGTGAAGGAGATTTTCGTACTCGACGCCGAGTCCGGGCGCGCACGGCAATTGACACACGATGCAGGCGCGCGGCTCGCGGCCTGGTCGCACTCGACGGGCGCACCGTAGTTCGTTGGCTCTGCACTGGACCACATCTCACCGGGGGATTCCTCATGACTGGTAAGACCCGCCTCCTGCCGTTCCTGCTGCTCGCCGTATCTGCTGCGGCGGTGGCCTGCTCGCACAAGCCACCCGCAACGACGCCGACGCCGACTGGTCCGAATCAGGACAGCATCAATGCGGAGAATGCACGCCGCGATTCGATTGCACGGGCGGAGGCGGCGCGTCGCGATTCGATCGCGCGCGCGCAGGCGGATGCGGACAAGATGCGGAATGGGCGCGATGCGGCCACGAAGGCCCTCACGCAAGTGATCTACTTCGACTTCGACAGCGACGCGCTCAAGGATGACGCGCGGTCCACGCTCGATGCGAAGATCGGCATCCTGAACTCCAATCCGGGCGTCAAGCTGCGCGTGGGCGGCAACACCGACGAGCGCGGTTCCGACGAATACAACCTCGCGTTAGGCCAACGCCGCGCGGCGGCTGCGAAGCGCTATCTCACCGATCACGGCATCGCGGGCGACCGGATCGACATCATCAGCTACGGCGAGGAGCGGCCGGTCGCGACGGGCCACGATGAGTCCTCGTGGTCGCAGAACCGCCGCGACGAGTTCGAGATCACAGCCGGCGCCGACCAGATCAAGGGAGCCCCATGAAGACCGTCCTCCGGTGTCTCGCTCCGGTCGCGCTCATGGCGACCGGGGCGTGCTTCGCCACCAGCAACGACGTGAAGATGCTGCAGCTCCAGGTCGACTCCCTGCGCACCGCCAATGTGCGCTCGGACTCCGTGCGCGCCGCCCAACTGGCCCAGGTGGTCGCGACGCTCGGCCTCGTGCGCGATTCGTTAGGCAACGTGAGCGGGCACGTGGTCAAGATGCAGGGCGACATGCGGGGCGATCTGCACGACGTGAACGAGCAGCTGCTGCAGATCCAACAGCTCACGGGACAGAGCCAGAATCGCCTGCAGGAGCTCCGCGCATCGATCGAGCAGCGCAACCAGGATATGGGTGAAGGCGCCGCGCCGCCCGCGACGATCGGCGCCAGGGGCGCGACCACGCCGACGGGCACGTCGCCCGCACCGGGCGCGCCGGGATCCAACGAGCCCGGGCCGAACCAACTCTACCAGTTAGGCATGGAGCAGCTGCAGCGCGGCAGCCCGAGCACCGCGGTCCAGGCGTTCCAGAAACTGCTGCAGGACTATCCGACGGCCGACATCTCGCCCGAAGCGCAGTTCTATCTCGGCGAAGCGTATCGCGCCCAGGGCAACGCGGCAGCCGCGGACAGCGCGTATGCCATGGTCATCCAGAAATACCCGAAGTCGCCGCACGCGCCGACCGCGTTGTACAAGCGCGCGCTCTACCTGGAGCAGCAGGGCAACGCGACGGCCGCGCGGGCACTACTCAACCAGCTCATCTCCACGTACCCGCAGTCGGATGAGGCCGCGCTGGCGCGCGATCATCTGCGCGAGCTGAAGTGAGCACGGAGCAGACGGCGCGGTGGACCAACGCTTCGAGAACCACACGGGCGGCGAAATGCCCTTCCTCGATCACCTCGAGGAACTGCGCTGGCGCATCATCTGGTCGCTGGCGGCGCTCGTCGTAGGCGTCGGCCTCGCGTTCGTCCTGCTCATGAAAATCGATGTGATCGGGCTCCTCGAGGGTCCGATCAAGCCGTACCTGCACGGCCGCAAGCTCGTGTACACGCATCCGGGCGACCCATTCACGATCGTGCTCAACGCCTCGATCGTGCTCGGCATCGTCCTCGCGCTGCCGGTCATCATCTATCAGATCTGGGCGTTCGTCGCGCCGGCCCTGTACAAGCACGAGAAGAAAGTCGTGATACCGGTGTTCGTGTTCGCGACGCTGCTGTTTCTCTCCGGCGTGTGCCTGTCGTTCTTCGTCGTGCTGCCGCTCGCGGTCGAATGGCTGATGAGCTTCCAGACGCAGGCGCTCGAGCCGATGATCACGGCCACCGAGTACTTCGGGTTCGCGACCAGCATGGCGCTCGCGTTCGGGCTGTGCTTCGAGCTGCCGATCGTCATCCTCGCGCTGGCGGCGTTAGGCATCGTGACGCCGCAGTTCCTGAACAAATATCGGCGCCACGCGATCGTGATCTGCGTGATCATCGGCGCGTTCCTCACGCCGGGCGACCTGGTCTGGACGACCATCGCGATGGCGGTACCGTTGTACCTGTTGTACGAGGTGAGCGTCGTCCTCACGTACGGCGTGCACCGCCGGCGCATGCGTCGCCAAGCCGAGCGGGACGCGAACACCGCTGAGGTGGAGGGCGCGGAGCGGCGCGGAGCGACGGCGTGATCCGGCGCGTGCTCGCGGCCGCGGCCGTCCTCGCGCTGCCGTTAGGCGGCGCCGCGGCGGCGCAGGGAATCCCGATCAACCCACCGCCCCAGCCGACCCCGATTTTTCCGGACACGACGAAGCCGATCTTCCGCCAGCCGCAGCCCGGCGACACGACGCGGGGCGACACGTCGCGCGTCAAGAAAGAACTCGTGAAATGGAACGAGCCCGATTCCGTGATGAACGCGCTCATGAGCCGGACGGGCTACGTCACCACGCGCTACCAGGGCAACACGGCCGTATTCAACGCGCCCAGCCACGCGCTGCAGCTCTCCGGGCAGGGCGCGGTGCAGCGCGAGCAGACCGTGCTCGTGTCCGACACCATCGAGTACAACGACTCGTCGCGCATCGTCAGGGCGCGCAATGCGCCTAACGACACCACCATCCTGCGCGACCCCGGCGCCCAGACGTCGGACCTGGTCACGTTGGGCGGCCTCGAGTACGACATCGGCAACCACAAGGGCATCGCCAACCGGTTGACCACGTCATCGTCGCAGGCGAATCAGACCTGGTACGTAGGCGGCGAGCGCGGCGCCGTCCTCGGCGACACGACCGGCCACGGTCACAACACGTCGTATGCCCTGGATGGGTCGGTCACGAGCTGCGACCTGCCCGATCCGCATTACCACTTCCAGGCGAAAGAACTCAAGATGGTCACGCGGCGCCTGCTCGTCGCGCGACCGGCGGTGCTCTACATCCAGGATATTCCCGTCCTGTGGCTGCCATTCATTTTCCAGGACATGCGGACCGGACGCCGCAGCGGCATCATCCCGCCGCGCTTCGGCCTCTCGGACATCGTGCGCACGTCAGCGTCGTATCAACGCGAGGTCGACAACCTCGGCTACTACTTCGCGATCAACGAGTACACCGACGCGACGGTGTCATTGGACTGGCGGAGCGGCAACAACGCGCAGAACGGCAACATAGGATGGACGCGCTGGAACGGCGAGTTCGAGTACCGCTGGCTCGACCGCTTCCTCGCGGGACGCGTCGGGCTGTCGTACTCCACGTTCAGCGATGGCCAGAAGAGTACCAACATCTCGTGGTCGCACCAGCAGCAGTTCTCGCAGACGAGCAGCCTCAACGCATCGATCAATTACTCGAGCAACACCACGGCGATCCGGCAGCAGGCGTTCAACGTGGCGCAGGCGCTCGCTGCAATCGCGTCGGCGGTCAACTTTCAGCAGGCGCTCGGCCCTGCGAACCTGAGCATAGGCGGCACGCGCACGCAGTACACCGGTCGCAAGGAGATCGACCAGAACTTCCCGAACCTGAGCATCTCGACGAAGCCGGTGAGCGTCGGCCAGTGGTTCCTGTGGTCGCCGCAGTTCTCGCTCAACAACACCGAGAACCTGAACATGGACGCGGCGCCGTTCATCTTCACGCCGGGGAAAAACGGTCAACCGTTCGACAGCACGCAGGTGAAGGCGAGCCAGCGCAACACAACTGCATCGTTCCAGACACCGGTGCGGATTTTCGGCTTCACGTGGCAGAACGGTTTCTCGTTGTCGGACAAGCAGAACAATTTCCCGCAAGCGTTCGACGTGCGCGATTTCAACACCGGCGCGCTCATCACGCGGCGCATGTACGCGCAGAGCTACCTCACGTCGGTCGACTGGCAGACGGGCATCAGCCTGCCCGCGCTCATGCAGAGCACGCTCAAGCTGTCGCCGTTCATCGCAATCGTGAACGCCGATCAGACGAGCGGCTTCTGGGTGCGCAGCCAACTGAGCGGCGGCCGGTTCGTGCACCAATCGAAAACGCTGCAGTACGGGCTCTCGAGCTCGCCGACGTTGTTCGGATTCTTTCCGGGCTTCGGGCCGTTCACGCGAATCCGTCACTCGATTGAGCCGCGCATCACGTTCACGTACTCGCCGGCCTCGAACGTGAGCGACGACTATCTGCGCGCGCTGAACAAGACGCGCGCCACCTACCTGGGTGGCCTGCCTCAAGAGAACATCACCATGCAGTTGGACCAGGTGTTCGAGGCGAAGCTCAGGAGCAAGAACGACACGAACCCGGACGCGGGGCAGAAGATCAAGCTGCTCGCGCTGAGCTTCGATCCGTTGAGCTACGACTTCGAGCGCGCGAAAGCGACGCACGCGTCGGGCTTCAACACGTCCACGTTCGGCTATCGCGTGAGCTCGGACCTGCTGCCGGGCTTCGATCTCGCGGTGCAGTACTCGTTGTTCCAGGGCGATCTGCAGAGCGACACGGCCAAGTTCAAACCGTTCCGCACGAGCATCACTGCGTCGTTCACGATCGGGAAGAACAACAATCCCATCACAGCGCTCTCGAAAATTTTCGGGAACGGGGACACGACGGCGAACCAGTCGGCGCAGGCGCTCAATCAGCAGCCGGTGATCGCGGGTCCAGGCGGCGTGCGACAGCCGATCGGTATTCCGACGGGCGCAGGCTGGACGGCGTCGTTTCAGTTTTCATCGACGCAGAGCAGACCGATACCCGGTGCGCGCGTGATCGACCCGCGCGCGACGTGTCAGGTGCTGATCAACGATCCGATCAACTATCAGCGGTGCTTGAACACGCCGCAGCCGGCAGACACGCTGCAACAGACCATCGCCGGCGGTGCGCCGTTCGTGACGCCGCCGCTCACAACGCTGCGAGCGAACGCGTCCTTCAGTTTGACGCCCAAGTGGGCGCTGCAGTGGTCGACGGGCTACGACTTCCACCTGCACGAGTTCTCCGACCAGGACGTGGGCCTCCAGCGCGACATGCACGACTGGCGGGCGATCTTCCACTTCTCTCGCGCGCCCAACGGAAACTTCGCGTTCAGTTTCTACATCGCGCTCAAGGCAGAGCCCGATCTCAAGTTCGATTACAACAGGTCGACGTATCGGCCGCAGGAAGGATCAGTCCCGTAAGGCGGACAAGGCGCGGACACTGCCGGTCACGACCGGATTGTGCTGCTACGGATGAGAGTGCATCTCGCTGCGGTACGATCCGGTCTTGTCCGGCAGTGTCCCTGCTTTGTCCGCCTTCATGTCCACGGACAGGGACGGCTGCGGCCGGGCGCGCATAGTAATTCCTTGATGTCATTGACGTTGCCGTGCCGTAGCGCTCGGCGCGACCTGTGCACTTGGGGAGTGCATACGCCGACGGAGCTCGCAATGCGCCGCACGACTGTGGTGGCTGGTGCCCTGGTCGCACTCGCCGCCTGCTCGACCTCGGATCGCGTGACGGGGAACAACTTCAACCTCACGCCGCCCAGCAATCTGACGTATCAGCTGATCCCGAGCGGGAATGCCGACGAACCCGAAGGCATCGACTTGCGTTGGGATCCGGTGAACGATCCCAACATTTCCGACTACGCGGTGTTCTCGAGGGCGTCGACGAGCGATCAGTGGAGTCTGCGGGCGCAGACCACGTCGCCGTCGTTCGAGGATCTCGGGCAGCCGGATCTGCAGTACTACGTGGCCTCGGAGGCGGCGGACGGATCGATGAGCACGCCGTCCAACGTCGTCACCGTGGACAACACCAACAAACTGCCGCCGCCCGAGGACCTCTCGGCGATCGCGCTCGATCAGGCGGTGGAGCTGTCGTGGTCGCCTAACGCACGGTTGGCCGACCCGGCGGCGTTCAGCTACTATCGCGTGTACTCGACGGTCTACCACCCGAGCCAGAATCTCTGCGACACGCAGTGGGTGCTCGAGGGAACCACGGTGTCCGAGGACTTCATCGCCAGCGGACTGCCCAACGGCCAACCGCGGTGCTTCGACGTGAGCGCGATCAGCTTCGACGGACACGAGAGCGATTGGCCGACTCCGATCGCCATCGCGCCCAGCGCAACGGCCGGTGACGTGGTGGTGTTCGCATCGCAGGACTCGCTTCGAAAGAGCAGCTTCGCGTTCGGATCGTCGACGCGCACACATGGTGTAACCGCGAGCGGCGCGGGCAGCGACGTCGATTTCCGCGTCGATCGTCACGGCGATGGCAGTATGTGGATCGTGCCCGTGAAGTCAGGGACGAGTGTGGCGCTCTACAGCGCGCAGCCGATTCCGAATCTCTCCGCGATGAGCGTCGCGCCGCGCAGCGGATTTTCGTCTGGCGCGATCCAGGCGAAGGCCAAGCTTGGCTACGTGATCCAGACCGCTCGAGCCGACGGTGTGCACTATGCCAGCGTACGCGTCGCTGCGGTCGGCTCCAACTACATCGTGTTCGAGTGGTCGTACCAGCGCGACGCCGGCGATCCGGTCCTCAGTCGTGCCACGATGGGCGGCAGCGCGATCGCACGTTAGTCGGGTAGTCGATACGCAGCGCCGTCATCGCCGCTGGCGCGGCGATGGCGGCGCTGCGTACATTTTCCCCACATGACACAACCGATCTTGCTCGACGGCGACTCGCTGACCGTCGACGCCGTGTATCGCGTGGCCGTCGGGCGTACGCCGGTAGCCTTGTCGGATCGCGGCCGCGAGCGTGTGGCCCGCGCTCGCGCCGCCGTCGTCCAAGTCCTCGAGCGCGGTGACGTGGTGTACGGCGTGACCACCGGCTTCGGCAAACTGTCCGAGGTTGCGATTCCGCACGACCGCTTGCGCGAGCTGCAGGTGAACGTCGTGCGCAGCCACGCGTCGGGCGTCGGTCCGCTGCTGCCGGAGCGCGAGGTGCGCGCGATGATGCTGCTCCGAGCCAACGTGATCGCAAAGGGCTACTCGGGCGGACGCGCCGAGCTCATCGACCTGTTGACGGGCATGCTCAACGCCGGCGTGACGCCGGAGGTGCCGGAGCAGGGCAGCGTGGGTGCGAGCGGCGATCTCGCTCCGTTAGCACACCTGGCCGGCGCGATGATCGGCGAGGGCATGGTGCGTCGCGACGGCACGCGGGGCTCGTCGGCCGATGTGTTGCGCGCGGCGGGCCTGCGGCCGGTGGTGCTCGAGCCCAAGGAAGGCATCACACTCATCAATGGGACGCAGGCGCACACCGCGATCGCATCGCTCGCGCTCGTGGACGCCCTCCGCATCTGGCGCGCCGCGCACGTAGCCGGTGCGATGTCGCTCGAAGGATTGATGGGTACGCCGGTCGCGTTCGACGAGCGCATCCAGACCGCGCGCGGGCAAGTTGGGCAGATTGAATCGGCCGAGCTCCTGCGGGCGCTCCTCGCCGACAGCGAGATCCGCGAATCGCACCGCACGGGCGACCCGCGCGTGCAGGACGCGTACGCACTTCGTTGCATGCCTCAGGTGCACGGCCCCGCGCGCGACGCGCTCGCGTTCGCGGAGTCGGTCATTGCGCGCGAGCTCAACGCGGCCACGGACAATCCGCTCGTCATGGAAGGTTCGGAGATGCTGAGCGGCGGCAACTTCCACGGCCAGGCGGTAGCGTTAGTACTCGACGTCATGGCCATCGCGCTCGCCAACCTGGCGACGATCGCCGAGCGGCGCATCGACCGCGTGTTGCATCCCGATCTCAATCACGGACTGCCGGCATTTCTGGCGCGCGATGCGGGCGTGAACAGCGGATTCATGATGGCGCAGGTGACGGCGGCCGCGTTGGCCAGCGAGTGCAAGGTTCTCGCGCATCCCGCGAGCGTCGACACGATTCCCACCGGCGGCGGCAAAGAGGATGTCGTGCCGATGGCGATGGGCGCGGCGTGGAAGCTCCGCCGCTCCGTCGAGAACGTGCGCAACGTCCTCGCGATCGAGCTCATGTGCGGCGCGCAGGCCGTTGAGCTCCGCGCGCCGCTCGCGCCCGCGCGTCGCGTGGGCGACGCGGTGGCGATCGTGCGGAGCGTTGTGCCGCCCCTCGACCGCGATCGCGCGCTGAGCGCGGACATCGCCGCGCTCAGCGCCACGATCGCGTCAGGTGCCTTCGACGCCGTCGCCTTGGCTTCGCCCAAGGCGACGGCTGGTTCCCGTTAGGCGGCACGCCGCGCCGTCCGCCGGTCATGCTGTCGTCCCGCTTCGCGCCGTGGCACGTGCCGCTGTTCGCGGCCAAGTACGCGTGGCTCACGCTCCGCCGCCGCCCGATCCTCGTGCACTTCGAGGTCACGATGCGGTGCAACGCACGCTGCGACTTCTGCGACTACTGGAAGACCGATCCATCGGCTCGCGCGCAGGAAGCGCGCAGCTTCGCCGACGCGGCGCGCTTCTTCTCGCCGATCATGATCACGTTCACGGGAGGCGAGCCGCTGCTCCGCCGCGATCTCGAGGACCTGGTGGCCGGCGTCGCGCGCGCGGTTCACCTCCGCTACATCGCGCTCATCACGCACGGCGGGATGCTCACGGTCGAGCGCGCCCGCTCGCTCTGGGACGCCGGCCTCAATCAGTTCAACATCTCGCTCGACTTTCTCGACGAGCGACACGATCGCGCGCGCGGCGTCCCCGGACTGTCGCGAAAGATTCTCGGCCTCGTGCCAGGCCTCCGCGCCGCGGGCATCGACAGCATTCGGTTCAACACGGTCATCAAGCGCGACAACCTGTCGGAGATTCTCCCGATCGTTCGCCGCGCGGAAGAGTTGGGCGTTGGCGTGTCCTTCAGCACCTACACGGATCTCAAGAACGGCAACGGTGTGCATCGCCTCGAGTCCGGCCAGTGGCCGGAGCTCGATGAGGTGATCGCCGAGCTCCTGTCGATCAAGCGGCGACGTCGCGGGATCATCGTGAACTCCGACCACTATCTGCGGGAGATTCGCCGTTATGTGCGGGGCGAGATGCACGACCCGTGTCTCTCCGGCCAGCGCACGATCCACGTCAACCCAATGGGATACGTTCGCCGGTGCCCGGACTTTCCCAGCGACTTCCACTGGACCGAGTTCCGCACGTACCAGGCGATCGACTGCAACGCGTGCTATTACGCCTGCCGGGGAGAGTCGCAGGCGCCGCTGACCATCACGCGGGTCCGCGACATCATGGCCTGAGGGCCGGAGGGCTCGTTCATAGCGGGCGTCGGCGTTACGCGGTGAGTAGCGCAGGAGTCCGTCGTAGGTGGACTAAGCCAAACCTTGTCGCCAGCGCAACTTACCGGTAACTTACGTGGCCTTCGCCACGCCGGAGCGCGACGCGAAGCCGCCTCGCACACGGAGCCCACCACGCGCTGATGTCGAACGTCGCGAAGCTCAAGAAACGAGCGCTCGAATACGAGCAAAAGAAACAGTTCGACAAGGCGCTCGAGTCGTATGCGCAGATTCTCGATGGGTTGGGCGACCATGTCGATGAGGCCGACGTGGCACTCTACAACCGCGTCGGCGATTTGCTCGTGCGCCGTGGCGACGTACCGGCAGCCGTAGACCACTACGAGAAAGCCGTCGACCTCTACACCGACGGCGGGTTCTTCAACAACGCGATCGCCCTCTGCAACAAGATCCTGCGCAATGCGCCGGGTCGGACGTCGATTTACTACAAGTTGGGCAAGATCAGCGCGAAGAAAGGCTTCGTGAACGACGCGAAGCAGAACTTTCTCGAGTACGCCGATCGGATGCAACGCGCCGGCGAGTTGGAGGAAGCGTTTCGCGCGCTGAAGGAATTCGCCGATCTCTGTCCCGACCAGGACGACATCCGGCTCATGCTCGCCGACCAGTTGGTCCGGAAGGACCGGAAGGGCGAGGCGATCGAGCAGTTGCAGGTGTTGTACGAGAAGTTCCAAGCGGAAGGGCGCACGCGCGAGGCGCGGGCGACCGTCGACCGCATGAAGGCGTTAGACCCGGAGCTCGAGCCGAAGGCCGGACCGGGTCGCCCAACGCCCAAGGCGAACGATCTCGTTTTTCTGGACGTCAACTTCGACTCGCCCCGCGCGGGCTCGGCCGGCGCGCGCGCCAAGGCGGCGCCGCCTCCTGCGCCTGCAGCGCCCGCGAAGCCTGCCCAACCTGCGGCACCGCCGCCGGCACCCGAGCCGGAGCCCGAAGAAATCACGCTCGACGTCGATGTGCCGTTCATCAATTCGCAGGCGGAGATCGAGCCGTCGCCCGACATCGAGCCGGTCGAAGGACTGGAGCGCGCCGACAGCTTCGGCGAGTTGCCGGCCGACGACATGCCGCAGTCGGACCAATTGGTGAGCCACCACGACTCGGACATCATCGTCGGATTCGAGCAGACGACGTTCGATGCGCCGCCCGATGCCGAACCGGATGTGGCGCCGCTCGCCGGTCTGGAGCCGACGCCGTCGGCGGACGACGCGATCCTGTCCGGTGATCCGTTAGGCGGGTTGGGCGAGCTCCAGCTCGACGATTCGGACGATCCCACGCCGGGCGATGGGTCCGAGTCCGAGTCCATCGATCTGCCGCTGCTCGAGATCCCGGTGGACGACGTCGAGGTGCCCGAGTCCGTGGGCGGCGACCTGACGTTCATCTATACCGGCGACACGACGCCCGATTTGTCTAACGACGAGGTCGAGTCGGCCGCGCCCACCGCGGACGTGACCGGATTCGGCGACGATCCGCCGTTCCTCTCCGATCCGTTCCCCGACACCGACGACCTCGATCAGTCGATCGACGCGGCGCTCGACCACGCGAGCGTGGATGCGGACGCCGACCCGCTCGCCGGGCTCCCGGCCATCGATTCCGAGCCGGCCGATGACACGGCCGACCTGCCGCCGTTGCCGCCCATGGACGAGACGGTCCCGGCGGTGCATCACCCCGCCGCCGATGCGGCGGTGCAGCGCCTCCGCGCCGTCGTCGAGCGTTCGCCTAACGACTTCGATCTCCGCCGCCAGCTGGCCGAGGCCCTCCTCGAGGAAGGCGAACGCGACCTCGGCTTGGCCGAGCTCGAGCACGCCATGTTGGGCTTCGAGACCACCGGCAACCTGCGCAGCGCCAGCGCCATCGCCGAAGAGATGATCCGCGTCGAGCCGGCCAGCGTGCGGTTTCATCAGAAGCGCGTCGAGTACGCCGTGCGCGCCAACGACAAGGCGCGGCTCGTCGATGCGTATCTGTCGCTGGCGGAGTGCCTCTTCGGCAGCGGGCAGCTCGACAAGTCGCGCGCCGTGTACAGCCGCGTTGTGGAGCTCAATCCGGCGGACGAGCGCGCGCGCTCGGCGCTGGCCGCGTTAGGCGGAGATGCCTTCACCGCGACGCCGGGCTCCTCGACGCCCATTTCGCGGCCCGCCGTGCGTCCGGCGCCCGTCACACGCGCGGACGAACGCGAGGTCGCCGCCACGGCCACACCGCCCGGCGGCTCCGACGCCGACTTCGTCAACCTCGCCGACTGGCTGCGCGAAGACGACACGGCCAAGAGTACTCGCATGGTCGTCGACGTCGGCGAGCCCACGGTCGATCAGCAACAAGTCGATTTCGCCGAGATGTTGAGCATGTTCAAGCAGGGCGTGGCGGCGAATGTGGATGAGACGGATCACGAGAGCCACTATGACCTCGGCGTGGCGTACAAGGAGATGGGATTGTTGGACGAGGCCATCTCCGAATTCCAGAAGGCGCTGCGTGGAACGGAACACCGGGGCCGCACGTACGAGGCACTGGGACAGTGCTTCGTCGAGAAGCGCCAATATCAGATCGCGCTGACGATTCTCTCGCGCGCCCTGACGGATCAACACGCGACCGACGATCAACTCGTGGGTGTGCTCTACCTGTTGGGGTACGCATCGGAAGCGCTCGGACGGTTCCCCGACGCGCTCAAGTTCTACGAGCGCGTGTTCGCGGTGGACATCCAGTTCCGCGACATCGGGGATCGATTGGCCGCGGTGGAGCGGAAAGCTCGATGACGGCCATCGCGCAGTCGCGCTCGCGGCGCAATCCGACGTTAGGCGACGTGCAGCGTCCCGTCCGGGAGCCGCTGGCCGCCGTCGGCGAAGAGCTGCAGCGCATCGTCACAGCCGACCTGCCGCTCATCGGTGAGGTGAACGGGCACCTCTTGCTCATGAAGGGCAAGATGTTCCGTCCGACGTTGGCGCTGCTCGCGAGCAGCGTGGCCGGCGATGCCGACGAGCGCGCGGTGACACTCGCTGCGGTGGTCGAGCTGGTGCACCTCGCCACGCTCGTGCACGACGACTCGGTGGATCACTCGACGCTGCGCCGCGGCATGCCGACGATCAACTCCCTGTTCACCCATCAGATTTCGGTGATCATGGGAGACTTCCTGTACTCGCGGGCGGTGGTCGAGCTGGCCCGGTTAGGCGACTGGGATGTGCTGCGCGTGCTCGCGCGCGCGACCAACGAGATGACCATCGGCGAGATGCGCCAGCTCACCGCGCTCGATGCGCTCGCGTTCGGCGAAGGCGATTACGAGGCGCTCATCCGCTGCAAGACCGCGTCGCTGCTCTCGGCCACGTGCGAGATCGGGGCGATCGCGGGCGGCGGTGCACACCGCAAGCGCTTCGCGCATTATGGTGAGCAGTTAGGCATGGCGTTCCAGGTCGCCGATGATCTGCTCGACTACACGGCGACCAGCGCCGACACCGGCAAGCCGGCGGGCCTCGATCTGCGCGAGCACAAAGTGACGCTGCCGCTTATCGCCGCGCTGCGCACCATGCCGGCGTCGTCGCGGCGTCACGTCGAGGCGTTGTTCGCGACGCCCGAACCCACCGATGCGGACATCGAAACCGTCATCGCGATCGTAGTCGAACACGGCGGACTCGACTACGCGCGCCGGCGCGGCGTCCAGTACGCACGGGACGCGGAACGGGCGCTGGAGGGTTTGCCCAACACGCCCGTGCTCGCCGCCCTCCACGACGCGATCGCTTACGCCATGGATCGGAGACATTGATGGCTCAAGGCTCGTCCAAGCACCGCCCCGGATTCCACGCGCTCGTCCTCACTATCGGCTTCATCGTCGGCGGCCTCCTCACCCAGGTGGCGCGCCGCTTTTTGCCCGCCGGCGCCGTCAAGGAGTTTCTCACGTCGGGCGTGACGCCGAGCTGGGGACCGCTGCCAATAGACCTGATCATCATTAAGTTTGCGATAGGCCCGATCGCGCTCGATGTGTCGCTCCTGAGCCTGCTCGGCGTGTTGATCGCGTACTTGATTGCCAGATCCCTCTTCTAGGGGGCGTCACCATGGGCTTTGGAAACCTCGGCTTCGGCGAAATCCTCGTCATCGTTCTCATCGTACTGCTGCTCTTCGGTGCGAAGCGCATTCCGGAGATTGCGGGCTCGATGGGGAAGGGGATCCGCGAATTCAAGAAGAGCATGACCGACGTACAGACGTCGATCACGCAGGAAGTCACGCCGCGCGATGATCGCGAGCGCCTCCGCGCGCCCGATGCGCAGCCGCGCGCCGAGGAAGCGCGGCCCGAGCCGAAGCGCCTCATCGACAGCTGACGTTCGGACGAAAGACCCGCGCGCCGAGGTTCCGCGCGCGGGCTTTTTGCGTCCAGTGGACTCAATCCGATATGTTGTAGCTTTGGTGGTGCCGTGCGAAGGCACGTGTACTCCGATGATCGAACTTCGTCTCCGTCGAAAAAAAACTGCAACGGCTTCAAAGGAAGCCGTTGCAGTTTTCTTAACGAACCCACTGCGCGGACCGTGCTTTCCTGCTAAACCGCGCCACCGCTCCCTTCGCCCAAGAAGAGAGCGCCGCCAACCGTCTTGGTGGACCAAGACGGCCGTGCGATCCGGAATGCGGACACGATCAACGAATACTCTGCGTTAGCTCGCGGCCTGCCGGTTTTGCTGCTCGACCTGCTTGCGGCGGTCGTCGATCTTGGCGCTCTGGCGCAGGTCGGCGAGGTACTCCTGCACGCGCTGCTGGCGCAGCCGCTGCAGCAACTGCGTGCGCTGCTGCGTTTTCTGCTTCTGCCATGCCGCGCGGTCGGCATCGACGCGGCGGTCGACCTTGATCACGAACACCGCATCTCCCGATTTCACGGGCTCACTCACCGTGCCGGTGGGCAATCCGAAGGCCGCGCCGACGACTTCGTTCGCCTGCCCCATGCCCGGTACCGGCGAGACGCGCGAGAAGGTCGGGCTCTGCGTTACCGTTAGGCCCGCGGCTTTCGCGGCCTGGTCGAACGTCTGTCCTTTCGCGTAGGCGTCGGACACCTGCTGCGCCTTGGGCACGAGCAGGTCGAGCTTCCTCTGGCGAATGAGCTCCGTGCGAATGTCGCCGGTCATGGATGCGACGGTCGGCTTGCCGCCGGGCGTGACCGAGTCGAGTCGCGCGAGGTAGTACGCGTCGTCGGCGTCGATCAGGTCACTCGTCTGTCCGACCTTCGCGGTGAACGCCCACGCGCTGACGCTGGGCACGTTGTGTCCATTGAGAGTGAGCGGGTCTCCTTCGGTGGCGTCGACGCGCGTGGTGGTCACGCCGAGCCGCTTCGTGATCACGTCGAATTCGGCGGGGTTATCGAGACTCGCCGCGTGCGAGAGCGAGTCCGCGCGGCGGTCGCTCACGGCCGCGGACGAGTCTCCTTGCTGAATGCGGAGGAGAATGTGGCGCACGGCGATCGTATCGCCCTTGCGGGCGTCGACCTTGATGAGGTGATAGCCGAATTGCGTTAGGACAGGCGGCGACAGCTCGCCGGGCTTGAGCGAGAACGCGGCCGAGTCGAACGCATGGACGAACTGGCCCTTGGTGACGCGACCCAGATAGCCACCCTTGACGGCCGACGCCGAGTCTGCCGATTCGCGCTTGGCGACGTCATCGAACTTTGCTCCCCCGAGAATCTCCTTCCGGAGGTCTAAGGCATGCTGGTAGACGCGCTCGCTGTCCGCCTTGGTGATCGGGCGGGGAATCATCGCGATCGTCACTACGGCGCGGCCAGGCCGGTCGCCAAACTCGGACTTGTGCTGGTCGAAGTACTGTTGGATCTCGCCCGCGCTCACGTGCACCGCGGAGTCGGGAATCGTCTGCGGGTCGAAGCGCACGAACGACACCTGCGCCGAGTCGTGCGTGTCCTGCCACGCGCGCCACAGTTGGGCATCGGTCACGTAGACTTGCGAGGCGATCTGCTCGAACAACTTCTCCCGCGGCAGCTCGCCGCGATAATACTGCTCGAGCTGCAATCGGATGCCGGATTGCTGAGCGATCGGACTGGCCAGGTACCGCCGGTACTTGTTGAGGTCGAACTGACCCTCGGTCTGGAATTGCGGGTCCTGTAGAATTTGCGGCGGCGGTTCCTCGAGCGCGGCTTGCTGGATTTCCTCATCCGACACGGTGATGTCGCGCTTCTTGTATTCCTGCTGGAGCAGGATGTTGTTCACCATGTCGTTGAACGCGTCGTCTTCGACGCGCTGCTGGTCATCTAGCGACAGCTCTCCCGCGGTCTGTTGTTGGGCGCGCTGAATGGCCTGCGCGCGAACCTGGTCCCAATCGCCGTAGGTGATCTCGGTGCCGTTGACCTTGGCGATGGTGGTGCCCCGCGTGATCGGACCCTGATCACCGAGCCCGGATTGACCGATGTAGACGAACCAGATCAGGAAGGCGGGGACGACGAGATACCAGATCCACTTGGCGTGCGCTCGAAAGACGTGCAGCACCGGAAGTCACTCCGTGTCGAACAGGGGAAGTCTCGCGGACAAGGGGTCGCTCGACTGCCCTCCGCGAACCGCGAAATCTACCGGCTGCGGCGGCGTAAAAGCAAGACAGCGTGTCACTTCCGATTGACTTGAATCGTCCATGAGTTGTATCTTGAGCCGCCTTTAACCGCCTCCCTGGGCGCCATTCCCGAGGGTTTTGAATGGCCAGTTCCGCGCTGATCGACGACCTCCTCAAACAATTCGCCGAGAATCCGCGGCGCGTGTTTGCACGTCTCGCGAACGAGTATCGCAAGCGAGGTGAACTGGACACAGCGATCGAGATCTGCCGCGCGCACGTGCCGCTGCAGCCGACGTACATCTCCGGCTACATCGTGTTAGGCCAGGCGTTGTACGAGACGGGCCAACTGGCTGAAGCGCAGAGCACGTTCGAGACCGCGCTCGGCCTGGATCCCGAGAACCTGATCGGCCTCCGTCAGTTAGGCGACATCGCGCGGTCGAAGGGCGACGCCGACGGCGCGCGCGGGTGGTACCGCAGACTGCTCGAGGTCGATCCGCAGAACGACGAAGTCGAGGCGCTGCTGCGCGAGCTCGACGCGCCTGCCGTGGCCACCCCGGCGCCCGCGCCGCAGGCCGAGCACGAGTCGGTTTCGTGGAACGACATCAATCCCGAGAACTCGAAGGCGGCCGAGCCGCCGCCTGCCGCAGCCCCAGGAGCTGAGCCGAACGCAGAGCCTGAGAAGAAGCCGCTCGACTTCGACTACGATGTGCTGTCATCGTTCGGCGACGTGGAGGCGCTGCCGTCGTTCGAACATCCGGAGGCGGCTGAAGTGGGTCACGCTGAAATTGCCGCCATCGAGTCGGCGATCCCGGAGACCCCGGCGCCGGTTTCGCCGACTCCTCCCGCCGCACCGACGCGTCCCTTCGTCGAGGAGGCGTCGTCGTCGCACGATGAGCCGCTGCCCGCGGCATTCATCACGGAGACGATGGCCGAGCTCTACCTTCAGCAAGGACATCGCGAGCAGGCGCTCGACATCTATCGGTTGTTGCTCGCGCAGCGTCCGGGCGACGTGTCGCTGCTCAATCGCATCGCGCGCCTGGAACAGCCTGCGCCGGCGGCGCCCGTCGAGCGCACGGTGCGCGCGTTCTTTGGCCGCTTCGCGAATCGTCGGCCGCCCGGTACGCGCACCGAGACGGACATCACGCCCATCGCGATGCCGGCGGTGCCGGAGCCGGCAGCGGCCGTGGTACCGGCTCCGTTAGGCGAGTCAATCGAGGCGCAGGCGCCAGCGACGCCGAGCGAGACCGGCGAACCGGAGGCGGCGACGCCGTCGTTCGAGCCCGTGACAGACGAGCCGAGCATCGCCGACTTCGCGTCGGCGGAAGCAGAGGCCGCGCCCGAACCTGAATCAGTCGCTGCGCCCCAGGAACCGGAGCCCGTTCGCGAGCGCGAGCTCGCGACGGGCCGGGTGCTGTCGTTCGCCGAGTTGTTCTCGGGACGTGCGACGTCGCCCGCCGATGAGCAGGCGGCCACGACGCTCGCCGGCGCCTATGGCTCGGACGCGAGCGTGCCTAACGGAGCAGGACACCCCACGCGGGCCGCCGACGACGCGCTCTCGCTGGACGACGTGTTCGGGGGCGGCGCCCACGAACACGAGAGCGCACCCGTCACCTTCGATGAGTTCTTTGCATCGCGCGATGCGGGCGCGCAGCCCGATGCGCCGGAGGGCGGTGCCGAGTCTCGCTCGACGTCCTCGCCCTCGGCCCGGCGCGCCGATGATGCGGACCTCGAGCTCTTCCATCAGTGGCTCGAGGGCCTGAAGAAATAGTGCGCATCGCCGTTCTGAACGGCCCCAATCTCAATCTCCTCGGCGTTCGGGAGCCGGAGTTGTACGGACGCGACTCGCTGGCCGACATCGAACAGCACCTGCGCGGCGTCGCGCGCGAGTTGCACGTGGAATTGGAGTTCGCCCAACGGAACGGAGAAGGGGAGCTGGTGGATGTGATCCAGTCGCTGCGCGGCCGCGCCGATGGCGCTCTGATCAACGCCGGCGCGTACAGCCACAGCAGCCTCGCCATTCGCGACGCGTTTGCCGCGGTGCAGGTACCGTTCGTCGAAGTGCACCTGAGCAACATCTTCGCGCGCGAGCCGGAGCGGCGCCATTCGATGCTCGCCGCGAGCGCGCTCGCCATGGTGTGCGGTTTCGGCGCGCGCGGCTACGAGCTCGCGCTCCGCGGCATCGTCGCCTCCCTGACGCGTGAGTGACCGTCGGTCCGAGCGCGTGGCGGCGCTCGCGGCCGCGTTGCGAGCAGCGCATCTCGATGCCTTACTGGTCACCAGCCTGCCTAACATCCGGTACCTGACCGGATTCTCGGGATCGAGCGCGATCCTTGTCGCATCCGAGCGCGAGCTGGTGTTCGTCACCGATTTCCGATATGCCACGCAGGTGAGTGAGGAAGTCGGCGATCTCGCGCGCGTGGCGATCGAGCCGCAAAGCCTGTGGAATGGCGTCTGGCGCCAGATGGCCGACATCGCGGGCGTGGAAGTCGTCGGGTTCGAGTCGGCGCACATCGTGCACCGCGACTTCGAGCGGTTGCTGAGCGCGGGCTCGCACTGGCAGTGGCGCGCGACGACCGACGTCGTCGAGACGCTGCGCGAGCAGAAAGATGAAGGCGAGATCGCGAACATCACCGCCGCCGCGCGCGTGGCCGAGCGCGCGCTCGACCGCACGCTCTCGACAGTGCGCACGGGGCAGACGGAGCTCGCAATCGCCGGCGCACTCGAGCGAGCGCTGCGCGAGGAAGGCAGCAGCGGGTTTCCGTTCGAGACGATCGTGGCATCGGGCGAGCGATCGGCGCTGCCACACGCCAGGGCGGCGGACCGTCCCCTTCGAGCGGGCGACTTCCTTCTCATCGATTTCGGTGCCATAGTGGACGGCTATTGCTCCGATATCACACGGACAGTAGTCGTTGGCCGCGCGACCCAGGAGCAACACGACGTGCACAACATCGTGCGCAGCGCGAACGAGCGCGCATCCAGTCTCGTTCGCGCGGGTATGAGCGGCAAAGATGCCGATGCGTTGGCTCGGCGCTACATTGAGGAGCGCGGTTTGGGCGAAGCGTTTGGGCACAGCCTCGGACATGGAATTGGAATCGAGGTGCACGAAGCACCACGACTCGCGCGCACGACGGAAGCGGTGCTCCCCGAGCGCGCCGTCGTGACGATCGAGCCGGGGGTGTATCGCGCTGGGTGGGGCGGAGTGCGCGTCGAAGATGACGTCGTGCTTGGCCGCGACAGCGCAACCATTTTGACGAATTTTTCGCGCGAGCTCCTCGAGGTCGGCTGACGTCCGGAGGGAGTCATCTCTGACACACCTATGATTGACCTGCGCTACGTGAAGAAACTCGTCGAGCTGCTCGACGGGTCTTCGGTGGATTCGATCGAGATCTCGTCCGACAAGGGCATGAAGATCCGCATCTCGAAGACGCCGCAGCAGAGGGGAATCGCGACGACCGCGGCGCCGGTTCAGGTGGCAGCACCAATGTCGATCCCGACGTTGATCCCGACGGCAATGCCGGCCACGCGCATGACACCCGCCGATGGCGTGCCCGTGACGCAGGAAGCGGTACCATCCGCGCCGGCGGAGCCGGCCAGGCCGAAGCTGCTCGAGGTGAAGTCGCCGATGGTCGGGACGTTCTATCGTTCGCCCGAGCCAGGTTCGCCTGCGTACGTCAGCGAAGGATCGCGCATCGCGAAGGGCGAGATCCTGTGCATCATCGAGGCGATGAAGATCATGAACGAGATCGAGTCCGAGTACGCCGGCGTCGTGCGTGAAGTGCTCGTGAGCGACGCGCACCCCGTGGAGTACGGACAGGTCCTCTTCCGGATCGACCCCAATGGCTAACCCAGCCGTCTCGACCGCGTCCGAATCGCCGAGCGCACCCACTCAGCAGGCGCCGGCATTCAACTTCAAGGCTGTGCTGCAGCGGATGATTCAGCAGAATGGCTCCGACCTGCACCTCAAAGTTGGGCGTCCGCCCGTGCTGCGTGTGAACGGCGATCTGAGCTCGCTCGATGTGCCGCCGCTCAGGCCCGAAGAGCTCAAGGCGCTCGCCGAGCAGATCATGACGCCCAAGCAAGTGAAGGACTTCGCGGAACACAAAGAATCGGACTTCGCGATCGGCGTGCCGGGCATCGGACGATTTCGCGTGAACGTGTACCAGCAGCGCGGCACGATTGCGTACGCGCTGCGGTCGGTGCCGTATCAAGTACGCACGATCGAGGAATTGAATCTCCCGCAAATCATTTCGGATATTTCGCTGCGTCCGCGCGGCCTCGTGCTCGTCACCGGCATCACGGGGTCGGGCAAGTCGACGGCGCTCGCGGCGATGATCCAGCACATCAACGAGAAACGTCACGCGAACGTGATCACGATCGAAGATCCGATCGAGTTCCTGCACCGTGACATCAACTCGAGTATCAATCAGCGCGAAGTCGGCGCCGACACCGGGAGCTTCGCTGCGGCGCTGCGCCGCGTGCTGCGCCAGGATCCCGACGTGATACTCATCGGCGAGATCCGCGACATTGAAACGCTGGAAGTGGCGCTCAAAGCCGCCGACACGGGACACCTCGTGTTCTCGACGTTGCACACGACAGACGCGACGCAGACCATCAGCCGCGTGTTGTCGTTCTATGCGCCGCACCAGCAGAACGAAGTGCGATTCATGCTCGCGAGCGCGCTGTCGGCGGTGGTGTCGCTGCGTCTCGTGCCGCGCGCCGACAAGCCGGGGCGCGTGCCGGCCTGCGAGATTCTCATCAACACCGCGGCCGTGCGCGATCAGATCCGCGACATGACGAAGTCGCTGAACATTCCGGACCTGATCAAGGAAGGCACGGTGCAGTACGGGATGCAGAGTTTCGACCAATCGCTCATGCAGTGGTACAAGAAGAAGACGATCTCGTACGAGAGCGCAATGTTCTACGCGACCAATCCGAGCGAGTTCGCGCTGCGCGTCCAGGGTGTCGAGGGCTCCAGCGACCAGAGCTGGGATGCGCTCCAGGGCGACATCACGTCGTGAGGGCGCCCCGCGGGCGCCCCGACTCCCGGTCCACTAACCGTCGCGCATGTTCAAGAAAGTATTGATCGCGAACCGCGGCGAGATCGCGCTGCGGGTCATTCGCGCGTGTCGCGAGTTAGGCATTCAGACGGTCGCCGTCTATTCCGAGGCCGATCGCGAGTCGCTGCACGTGCGGTTCGCCGACGACGACGTGTGCATTGGTCCCCCGCCGGCGCGCGATTCGTACCTCAAGATTCCGCGGATCATCGCGGCGGCCGAGATCACCGGCGCCGACGCGATTCATCCCGGCTACGGATTTCTCGCCGAGAACGCCGAGTTCGCCGAGACGTGCGCGGCATCCAACATTGCGTTCATCGGGCCGACCGCCGACCAGATTCGGGTGATGGGCGACAAAGCGTCCGCGCGGAAAGCGATGGCCGCGGTGGGCGTCCCGATCGTACCGGGAACGCCGGGGCCCATCGAAGATGTGGACGAGGCGTTGGGCTTTGCGCGCGAGATCGGATTCCCCGTGATCATCAAGGCGGCGGCGGGCGGCGGCGGGAAGGGGATGCGCGTGGCGAACGACCCCGAGGACTTCTCGCGTGCGTTCCAGTTAGCACGCTCCGAAGCGCTGTCGGCGTTCGGCTCGGGCGACGTGTACGTCGAGAAGTATCTCGCGCGTCCACGGCACATCGAGTTCCAGATCGTGGGCGACAAGCACGGGCACGT
>Ga0134125_10002301_pt1 | contig 22734 bp, 20 predicted proteins | sample KB31751_FD_96464 | JGI IMG/M metagenome (GOLD analysis project Ga0134125, IMG submission 96464) | Terrestrial soil microbial communities with excess Nitrogen fertilizer from Kellogg Biological Station, Michigan, USA - KB3-175-1 | ecosystem: Environmental > Terrestrial > Soil > Unclassified ... | reverse complement strand
GGCGCCGTCGGCCGCGGCCGCGTCGGCGGTCGTCGGGGGCGGAGGTGCCGGCGGCGGCGCGGGCTGGACGACCGGCGGCGGCGCGGACACGAGCCGGGGAACGAGCCGCTGCCCGCCGAAGAAGACGGCCGCCGCGGTCAGCGCGGCGATGAAGAGCCCGCCCGGTCGCCCCACGCCCGCCTGGGCCTGGCGCCCGCCGGGTTCGCGCAGCCAGGCGCTGACGCGGGCGATGATGCGGTCGCGGAGGTCGGCGTCCATCTGCATCCGTTCCAGCGTTTGTGCCGTCGCCTGCTTGGCGCCGTCGATCGGATGCGCCGCCAGAAAGGCGCGCACCTCGTCGAGGTGGCGCCGCTCGGGCAGCGCCGCCAGCGCCTCCACCAGGCGGCGCAGGATCATCGGCGAGTCTGCCTTGGCGCGGGTTTCGGTCCAGCGCTCGCGGATGAGGCGGAAGGCCGCCTCGCGGGTGGCGCGATTTCCCAGCAAGACGCCGAGGTAGGAGGAGAAGTCCTGCATCGGCAGGTCGGCGCCGAGCGCCAGCTCGACGGCGCGGGCCGCCAGCGCGGGCGTCTCCACCCGCGCCAGCGCGTGCAGGAAACGGCGCTTGGCGGCCGGGTCGGCGTCGCTGCGCGCCCGCGCGCGCAGGTCCTCGAACCGCGCCTCGTCGGCGCCGCGGGCCGCCGCCGTCACCACGGTGTCGAGCAGGTTGGGGTCGAGCGGCGGCGCGCCGGCGCTCGCTTGCGCCGCCGGGAGGCGGCTGGCCGCCTCGGCCACCGCGGCCGGATCGCGGGCCAGGAGCACGAGCGCCCGCAGGAGGACGGCGCGGCGCAGGCGCGTCTCGTCGTCCTCGAGCGCGCCCGGGGCCGGCGCCCAGCCGAGCGCCGCCGCCTGCGCGCCGAACAGCTCGGCCACGAAGGCGCCGAAGCGATCGCGATCGGCGTCGTCGAGGAATCGGTGCTCGATGATCGACAGCCGCGCCACCAGCTCGTCGAGCACGACGTGGTCGGTCTCCTGTCCGAGACTCTTCACCAGCGCCAGGAAGTCCTCGATGGTCGCCTCGCCCGCGCGCACCAGCGCCCAGGCGTCGGAGACCAGCGCCACCCGCTCGGCCGGTCGCAGCTCGGCGACCGCCGGCAGCAGCCGGGCGAGCGTCTCGGCGTCGTAGGCCGTCCGGTAGAAGCCGCGCGACTCGGCGTTGCCGAGGCACCAGGCGACCGGACCTTCGGCGCCGAGCGCCACGCGCGCCTCGCCGTCGGAGAGCAGCACCGGCTGCTCCTTGACGCCCGCCGCGTCACGGAAGCGCAGCACGATCGGGACCAGCCAGCGCGTCGACGACCCGCGCGCCGCCGCGCCGGGCTCGGCGAAGAACCGCCGCTGCGTGAGGCGCACCGTCGTCTTGCCGTCGGCGCTCTCCAGCGAGAGGCTGACCAGCGGGTAGCCGGTCTGGCGGATCCAGCCGTTGGCCATCTCCAGGATCGGCTGCCCGGACGCCTCACCGAGCGCGCCCCACAGATCGTCGGCGGTGGCGTTGGCCTCGCGGTGCCGGCGCATGTAGAGGCGGATGCCGTCCCGAAAACGGTCGGCGCCCAGGAACCCCTCCAGCATGCGGAGGACGGCGCCCCCCTTCTCGTAGGTGATGGCGTCGAACGACTCGCCCGCCTCCTCGGCGTTGGCGATCTCGGCGCGGATGGGGTGCGCCGAAACGAGCGCGTCGAGGGCCAGCGCCGCCCCCTTGCCGGCCTCGAAGTCCATCCAGATCCGCCAGGACGGCCGCCAGTCGTCCACGATCTTGTAGGCCATCCAGGTGGCGAACGCTTCGTTGAGCCACAGGTCGTCCCACCAGGCCATCGTCACCAGGTTGCCGAACCACTGGTGCGCGAGCTCGTGCGTGATCACCTCGGCCACCCGCTTCTGCACCGCCAGCGGCGCGGTGGCGGGGTCGGCCAAGAGCGCCACCTCGCGGAAGGTGATGGCGCCCGCGTTCTCCATCGCCCCCGCCTCGAAGTCGGGGACGCCGATCTGATCGAGCTTGCCGAACGGGTAGGGGAGGCCGAAGTAGTCCTCGAGCCGCGACAGCACAGCGGCCGCCGTCTCCTGCGCGAACGAGGTGAGGTGGCGCTTTTCCACCGTGGTCCAGGTACAGAGGGGGACCTCGCGGACGCGGGTGACGGCGCTCGGGACGAGGGGACCGACGACGAGCGCGATGAGGTAGGACGACAGCGGTGGGGTCGCCGCGAAGGTGATCCGCCGCCCGCCGCGGCCGTCGTTCTCGTCCCGGGTGGCGACGCCGTTCGACAGCGCCACCGCGTCCGCGGGAACGCCCGAGACCGTGATGCGCCAGACCGCCTTGAACGCCGGCTCGTCGAAGCAGGGGAAGAGGCGCCGGGCGTCGGCCGCCTCGAACTGGGTGACCGCCAGCGGCCCCGCCCGGTAGAGGCCACGGAGCCCCGGGCTGAAGGCGCCCTGGTAGGTGAGCGTCAGCTTGGCCGGGCCGGCGGGGAGCGCCTCGCCGAACGCCAGCATGACGGTCTCGCTGGTGGCATCCAGCGCCGCCGTCGCCGGCAGGTGGCGCCCCCCCGGCAGGTCGACGCCAGCCACCGTGACGTCGAGGCCGACCGCGTGCAGCGGGATGTCGTTCCGGGGTGCGGCGAGCTGGAGCGCGATGACCAGCGTCCCCTCGAAGCGCCCGGCGGCGAGGTCGACGCGCAGATCGGCGTCGTAGCTCTTGGGCTTGACCTCCGTCGGGAGGCGAAAATTTTTTCCGAGCGTCACGCAGGCACCGGGTCTGTGGAGGAGACGCCTTTGTACCGTACTCTAGGACCGGATGTCTCAGGCTCCTGTCGTTTCCGTTCCGCACGATCCCTACGCCCCGCTCCGCATCGTGAATTTCCGCTGGTTCGTGGCCAGCATTTTGGCCATGGCGATGGGCGCCCAGATCCAGGGGGTGGTGGTGGCCTGGCAGATGTACGCCGTCACCCACGACGCCCTGGCGCTGGGCATGGTCGGGCTCGCCGAGGCGGCGCCGTTCATCGCCTGCGCGCTCTACGCGGGGCACGTGGCCGACCTCCTCGACCGGCGGCGGATCATGCTGGGCGCGCTGGCGATCCTGCTCTGCTGCTCGGCGGCGCTGGCCGTGGCGAGCGCGCTCTTTCTGGCGCGCGGGCGCGGGGGCCGCTGGATCCAGGGGACGATCTACGCGGTGATCGTGGTCTGCGGCGCGGCGCGCAGCTTCCTCCTGCCGGCGCGCAACGCCCTGGGGGCGGATCTGGTTCCGCGGCCGCTCTTCCCGAGCGCCGTCGCCTGGCGCACCGGCCTCTGGCAGGTGGCGGCGGTCAGCGGTCCCGCCATCGGCGGGATCCTCTATGTATGGGTGGGCGCGACCTCGTCGTACGCCATCGCCGCGGCGCTGATGGCGATCGCTTTCTTCATGGTGGTCCAGATCGCCGCGCCGGCGCGCCCGCCGGTCATCCGGGAGGAGTCGCTGATCGAGAGCGTCCGGGCCGGCCTCGCCTTTCTCTTCAGCCGGCCGATCTTCCTGGGGGCGATGACGCTGGATCTGCTGGCGGTGCTGTTCGGCGGCGCGGTCGCCATCCTGCCGCTGTTCGCCGACGAGATCCTGCACGTCGGCCCGCAAGGTCTGGGCGCGCTGCGCGCCGCGCCGGCGGTGGGCGCGGTGCTGATGTCGGCGCTGCTCGCGCTGCGGCCGCCGCCGGGGCGCGCCGGCCGACTCTTCCTCTCGGCGGTCGCGCTGTTCGGCGTCTTCACCATCGGCTTCGCGCTCTCCCGCTGGTTCTGGGTGTCGATGGTCCTGCTGGCGGCCAGCGGCGCGGCCGACATGTTGAGCGTCTACTTCCGGGGAACGCTGCTCCAGGTCCTGGTCCCCTCGAGCATGCTGGGGCGGGTCTCCGCGGTGAACCAGATCTTCATCGGATCCTCGAACGAGATCGGCGCCTTCGAATCGGGCCTGGCGGCCAAGCTCGTCGGCACCGTCTCCTCGGTGGTGGCGGGCGGGATCGTCACCGTGGTCGTCACCCTGGTCACCGCCTGGCGCGTGCCGGCGCTGCGGCGCCTCGATCGCCTGGAAGAGCAACAGGCGATCTCGGCGGGACCCTAGCCGAGATCGGTCATCCGGACGGTCTTGATGTTCACGAACTCGCGCAGGCCGTAGCGCGACAGCTCGCGGCCGTGGCCGGAGCGCTTGACCCCCCCGAACGGGAAGCGCGCGTCGGAGGCGACCATGCCGTTGATGAACACGCTCCCGGCCTCGAGCTCGCGCCCGAGACGCTCGGCTTCGCGGCGATCGCGGGTGAACGCCGCGGCGCCCAGCCCGAAGGCCGTGGCGTTGGCGAGCGCGATCGCTTCGTCGGTGCCGGCGACGCGGAAGAGCGCGGCGACCGGGCCGAAGACCTCGTCGCGCGCAGCGGGCGCCGAGGGCGGGACGTCGGCCAGCACCGTCGGCGCGTAGAACCACCCGGGGCGATCGAGGGGCCGCCCGCCGGTCAGGACGCGCGCGCCGGCGGCCACCGAGCGCGCCACCTGGTCGGCCACGCCGTCGCGGATGGCGGCGGTGGCGAGCGGCCCGACCTGGGTCTTGGGATCGGCGGGGTCGCCCACCGTGAGCGCGGCCATCGCCGCCGTGAACGCCGCGGCGAAGCGCTCGTAGACGGCGTCGACGACGATGAAGCGTTTGGCGGCGATGCACGACTGCCCGCTGTTCACGATCCGCGCCTTGACGGCGACGGCCACGGCGCGCTCGAGGTCGGCGCTCGCCAGCACCAGGAAGGGGTCGCTGCCGCCGAGCTCGAGGACGCTCTTCTTGAGCGCCGCGCCGGCCGCCTGGCCGACGGCGCGCCCGGCCGCCTCGCTGCCGGTGACGGTCACCGCCGCCACGCGGTCGTCGGCGATCACCGCCGCGACCCGCTCCGAGCCGATGAGCAGGTTCTCGAACACCCCCTCCGGCGCGCCCGCCCGCCGGAACAGCGCCTCCAGCGCCAGCGCGCACTGGGGGACGTTGGAGGCGTGCTTGAGCAGGCCCACGTTGCCGGCCACCAGCGCGGGCGCCGCGAACCGGATCACCTGCCAGAACGGGAAATTCCAGGGCATCACCGCCAGCACGGCGCCGAGCGGCTCGAAGCAGATCGCGTCACGGCTACCGGCCGACTCGGCGACCACGTCCGGTCGCAGGTACTCCTCACCGTGCTCGGCGTAGTAGCGGCAGGCGGTGGCGCACTTGGCCGCCTCGTCCGCGCCCGCGCCGACGAGCTTTCCCATCTCGAGCGTCATGAGCCGGCCGAAGGTCTGCCGCTCCTCGTCGAGGATCTGACCGGCGCGGGCCACCACGGCCGCCCGCTCCTTGACCGGTCGCCCGCTCCAGATTCGAAACGTGGCCGCGGCGCGGGCCAGCTTCGCGTCGACCTCTTCCGTGCTCTCGGGCTCGAACGTTCGCCAGCGCTCACCGGTGGCCGGATTGACGCTCTCGATCGCCATGCGCTTAATGTAATGCAGGGACTGGCGAGGGGGGCGGCGGCAGGTCAGCCGCCCGAGAGCTGGACGACGGCGAAGGCGATCGCGGTCAGCGCGAACGAGGCGGCGATGGCCGTCACGTCGAGCCAGCGCGGCATCGGGCGGGGGATGGAGGCGCGCACGAACCCGATGAGCGCGCCGGCGACCAGGCCGCCGATGTGCGCCGCGTTGTCGACCAGGGTGATGCCGCGCGCCGACAGCGACAGCCCGACGCCGAGGACGAAGAGGATGTTGATCGCCAGCGCCTTGGCCGCCCGGCGCTGCCCGGTCCGCCAGGCGAACGTCGTCGCCATGCCGATGAGGCCCATGATGGCGCCCGAGGCGCCCACCGAGACGCTCTGCCCGACCGTCGCCGCGGCGTGCACCGTCGAGAGCACGTTGCCGAGCACGCCGGTGACGAGGTACGTCGCGGCGATGAGCCCGCGCCCGAGCGCCTTCTCCGACAGCGCCCCGATCTGTCCCAGCACCCAGAGGTTCATCACGATGTGCAGCAGGCCGGCGTGGACGAACGCCGCCGTGAGCCAGCGCCAGTGCGAAACAGCGCCGTCGAAGCCGGTCAGCGAGGCGCCCGCGGCGATCAGGGTCTCGCCGCTGAAGGAAACGAAGCGCCGCGACGCCACGACCATGATGGCGTAGACGAGCAGGTTGACCGCGATCAGCGCGCCGGTGACGGGCGCTTCGCGCAAACGGCGGAGCCAGTTCAAGGTGAGCTCGCGTTCATCGGAAAGGACCGATACCGGAATTTTTCACCGCGCGCATCCGGTTATCCAGGGGGTCGCCGCAAGTTCGCGAAAAATGCGCGGGATGCCGGGCATCCCGTGCAGCTTGACAGCTCATCCAACTCGATACAAAGGAACGACATGAACCGGACTCGCCTGCGCCTCGTCTTCGCTCTGACCCTGCTGGGCGCCGCGGTAGGTTTCAGCGCGCGCACGCCGACGTCGGTCCTCTCGCCCGCCACGGCCCAGGCGGCCGGCGCGGCCGTGACGCCCAAGACGGAGGCGCCCAACGAGGCGCGGGCGCTCTCGCACGCCTTCTCCAACGTCGCCAAGGCGCTGGCCCCTTCGGTGGTCCGCATCGAGGTCGAGATCGGCGGCGGCCGGGGCATGGGGCCGCACGGCCGGATGCCGGTGCCGAACGACGAGGGTGACGAGGGGGGCGACGACGAAGTCCCGCCCTTCTTCCGGCACTTCTTCGGGCCCGGCGGCGGCGGAATGCCGGCGCCCGGCCCCGCGCACGGCGTCGGCTCGGGCTTCATCATCGACACCAACGGCGACATCGTGACCAACCGCCACGTCGTCCAGGGGGCGACCAAGGTGACCGTCACGATGAACGACGAGAAGGAGTACAGCGCGCACGTGGTCGGCAAGGACGCGCAGACCGACGTCGCCGTCGTGCGGCTCGATCACCCGCCGTCGAACCTGGTGGTGGCGCGCCTCGGCGACTCCGACAAGCTGGATGTCGGCGAGTGGGTGGTGGCGGTCGGCAGCCCGCTCGGCCTCGAGCAGACCGTGACCGCCGGGATCGTCAGCGGCAAGGGACGACCGGGACGGCACGTGCAGATGTCCGGCCGCCGCGTGCGCGGCTACATCCAGACCGACGCCAAGATCAACCCTGGCAACTCGGGCGGGCCGCTGGTCAACCTCGAGGGCGAGGTGGTCGGCGTCAACACGCTCATCCAGGTCGGCGCCGGCGGCGCGTACGGGTTCGCCATCCCGGTCAACGAGGTGCGGCGGGTGGCGCAGGCGCTGGTGAAAGAGGGGCGCGTCCGTTACGCCTACCTCGGCCTCATGCTGACCGACGTCAAGGATCTCGATGAGGCCCAAAAGGCCAAGCTCGGCAAGTCCGTCCCCTCCACCGGGGCTTTCGTGGCCGAGACCACGCCGGGCGGCCCCGCGGGCAAGGCCGGGATGCGCCCGGGCGACGTCATCACCGAGGTCAACAGTCAGAAGATCGCCGGCGCCGGCGACGTGGTCGACTTCGTCTCCAACGAGCCGATCGGCGCCCGGGTGGTTCTGCACTACGTGCGCGATGGGAAGCAGTCGCAGACGCAGGTCGCGCTCGGCGAGCTGCCGGACGAGGACGCGCGGCAGAACGCCGAGCAGGGGCAGGCCAAGCTGGGCCTTGCGCTGCAGACGCTGACGCCGGACGTGGCGGCCTCGTTGGGGATCGACCGCGGCACCAAGGGAGCGGTGATCACCGACGTCGTCGACGGGAGCCCGGCCGAGCACGCCGGCCTCCGTCCGGGCGACGTCATCGTGGAGGTCGATCGGCGGCCGGTCAGCTCGGCCGACGACGCGGTGAGCGCGCTGCATGGCGCCGCCCGGAACGGCGGCCACCTCCTGCGCGTGCGCGGCCCCAACGGGACCCGGTTCGTCACCGTCAAGTGACGCGCGCGCGCCGGCGCGGCCGCTGTTCGTAACGACGGATCGCCGCGCCGCCGCGTCGGGCGCGATTCGGCGGGGGCTCGGGCGGGGGCACGCCGGATGCTTTTCCGCACCGACGAGGAATCGCCGGTGCAAGGATCGTGGTTGTGCGCGGCCGCGCTGCTGTTGGCCGAAGCGTCGGCCGGGCCGGCCCAGGGGCGGGTCCGCCCGCGAGCGGTCGAACCGCCGACGGCGCGCGTCCTCTCGCTGGCGTTCGCGCAGGTGGCGCACGCGATCGGTCCCTCGGTGGTCCGCCTCGAGGTCAGCGGTGCCGAGGACGACGCCACCGGTTCCGGGATCATCCTGGACACGCGTGGCGATGTCGTCACCAGCAGCCACCTGTTCGACGGCTGGTCCGGCCCCCCGGCGGGCGCCACGGCCGAGCCGATCGGCGTGGTGCTGAGCGACGGGCGCCGGCTGGGCGCCGAGCTGGTCGGGCTCGACGTCGAGAGCGACGTGGCGGTGATCCGGATGTTCGAGCCGCCGCACGATCTCTCGGCCGCGCGCTTCGGAGACTCCGACAGCGCGGCGGTCGGCGAGTGGGTGCTGGCGGTCGGCAGCCCGCTCGATCTCGACGAGACCTTCACCGCCGGGATCATCAGCGCCCGCTCCGAGCTCGACGGCGGCGGGAAGGCTTCGCCGCAGAGCTACCTGCTCACCGACGCCAACATCAACCCGGGTGACTCGGGCGGACCGCTGGTCGACCTCGACGGTCAGGTGATCGGGCTGACCACGGCGATGAGCGCCGGCCCGGGCGGCAGCTACGGCTACGCCGTTCCCATCAATCGCGTGCGGCGAACCGCGGTGGCGATCCTGAAAGACGGTCGGGTCGTGCGACCCTACATCGGCGTCGGGCTGCGCGACCTCGGTGATCTCGACGGCGCCGCGCGGCGCAGCCTCGGATCGCTCGCCACGCGCGGCGCCGTGGTGAGCCGCGTGGGGCGGGGCACCCCCGCCGCGCGCGCCGGCCTGCGCCCCGGTGACGTCATCACCTCGGTCAACAACGCCGAGACGCCCACGCCCGCCGCGCTGGTGGCGATCATCGCGCGCCAGGAAGTGGGCGCGCGCGTCGTCGTGTCGTTCGTTCGAAACGGCGCCCCGCGCGTCGTGCCGCTCTCCGTGGGCGACCTCGCGCCTGCCGGAGGCACCGCGGCCTCGCTCGGTCCCTGATTCAGGCGGGCGAGCGGTCGGCCGCCGCGCCGCTCAGGAGCCGGATCTCGGTGATCTCGGCCGGTGCCCCCAGGCGCATCGGCGGGCCCCAGTACCCGGTGCCACGGCTCACGTAGATCTGAGTCCCGCCCCGGCGGTGGAGGCCCGCGATGAACGGCTGTTGCAGCTGCACGATGAAGTTGAAGGGCCACATCTGCCCCCCGTGCGTGTGGCCGGAGAGCTGCAACCCGACCCCGAACGGCTCCGCATCGAGCAGGGTCCGGGGCTGGTGCGCCAGGAGCACCAGCTCGCGGCTGGGATCGCGGTCGCCGAGCGCCCGCCTGAGCGCGTCGAGCGGCGCGAGCCCGCCGTAACGTTCGGACGATCGATCGTCGACGCCGGCCAGATCGAAGCCCGCGGTCCCATTGCCAATCGATATCCGTTCGTTTCGCAACACCCGTATACCGAGCCGACGGAGCTCGTTCATCCAGGCCTGGGCGCCCGAGAAATATTCGTGGTTGCCGGTCACGAAGAAGACGCCGTGAGGCGCGCGCAGGCCCGCCAACGGTGCAATCGCGGGCGCCAGGTGCGCGACCGAGCCGTCAACGAGATCGCCCGTGATTGCGATCAAGTCGGGGACGAGCGCGTTGGTGCGCGCCACGATCTGCTCGACGAAGTCACGGCCGATCGTGGGCCCCACGTGGATGTCGGTGAGCTGCACGATCCTGAGCCCGTGCTGCTCGAGAGGAAGTCGGTCGAGGCGCACCTCGACCCGGCGCACGTCGACCGGTTTGCGGACCGCGCTCAGGCCGACGGCGCCGAGGCTGCTCGCCAGGATCCCGCTCACCGCCGCGCTGCTGCGCGCGATGAGCAATCGTCGCTGCGGGTCGAATGGCCGGGTGGCCAGCAGGCGGCGGCCGAACGCCCCGAGCAAACGGAGCAGATCGCTGAAAAACACGGTAGTCAGCAAGAGAAACATCAGGCCCAACCAGATGTAGCCCGTCCAGACCACCGTTTGACGCACCCCTGCCTGACCGGCGCGTCCCAAGATCAATGACAGCGGGACGCTGAGGGCGAGTAGCGCGAGAAGCGTGCCACCGACGGTGGTCCAGGAAGCAGGCCAGCGTGGATCCCGGACCAATCGCGCCCACAGATAGTAATGAATGCCCGCCAGCAATGCGAACGCGACAGCAATGAACGTAACGAGGCGCGCCACCGGCCATTGTTTTGACACGGACCGACGGAGAATCAAACGTTTTGCTTTGCATCGTCGATTTTTCGCGGCTAGTCTGCGCCGCGCAACCAAGGGGGAGAAAACAAGATGGCCAAAAGGACCGACGTTCAGGATCTCGTTCAGCAGTTTGTGGATAGATTGTCGTCTTTGATCGAACAGGACACAGTGACGCGCGCGCGCGAGGCGGTGTTGACGGCGTTCGGTGGGAGCGCTCCCGCCGCGCTCCTGCGGGGCGCCGGGAAGGGACTCGGCATGCGCAAACGGCGCAAGGGGCCGATCCAGCTCTGCCCGGTGCCCGGTTGCACGAACCGCGCGGCGCCCGTCTTCGGGATGGTCTGTGCCAAGCACAAGGGCCTCCCCAAAGCCGAGATCAAGAAGTACCGCGAGGCGCGGCGGGCCCAGAAGGCCAAGGCCAAGAAGAAGGCCGCCTAGGGGGGTGATGGCGCCGCCCCGATGGGCGGCGCCAGCCTCATCGCGAGGCGTTTCGGCGGCCCCGGGGTTCACGGCGGGTGTGGCGTGTGCGCCACGTCGCACCCGGTGGCACACCAGCCGTCCGAAAAATTCGTAATAGTTTCGGGTGCCTGGGGTTGGCACCGCCGTTGCGAAGGAGATGCGGCCGAAAGCCCAAGGAGGCGCGCATGGCCATCGCATCGGCAACTCTCGATTTCGATTCCTTCGGAAAGTTGATGAGGCCGGCCGTGCCGGCCGACGCTCCGATCACGGAGGCGCTCAAGGTCTGTCCGCAGCTCGACCGCTTGCCGCCGGAGGTGCTGCGGGCGCTCGTCCGCGACGCGACCCTGCGGACGCTCGGCCGGGGCGCGAACATCGCGCCTCAGGGCGGGCGGCTCGATGCGGCCTTCATCGTCGTGCGCGGAAAAGTGCGCGCGGTCTGCCGCGCGGTCAACGGACGCGAGATCTCCATGGAGGTGTTCCGGTCGGGCGAGCTGGTGGCGGACGGCGCGCTGGCGCCCGAGGCGCCCCTGGCGCACGATTGGGAGGCGGTCGAGGCCTCGACGCTGCTCATGATTCCCCGCGAGGCGTTCGTGGCCTGCTTGCGGGCGACACCGGAGCTGGCACTGGCGCTGGGAGCCGAGCTGGTCGCCCGGCTCGAGCGTTCGAAGCAGCTCGCCACGGGCCTTGCCCTGGCGGGGGTGCAGGAGCGGGTCGTTTCGCGGCTGGTGGCGATCGGCCGTCAGGACGGAACGGCCGGGCCGGATGGGCTTCTCATTCGGAACCGTCCCACCCAGCAGGAGCTGGCGAACCAGATCGGTGCTTGCCGTGAAACGGTTTCGCGCACCGTCTCCGAGCTGGTCCGTCAGGGGTTGCTCACGCCGCGCGGGCGGTCGCTGCTGGTCAGCAAGCGGTTGATCGAGAACGCCGCTTAGGCGTCACCGGGCTCGGCGCAGGCCGAGACTCCAAACGCACGCCAAGAATTGACGCTGCGTCGAGCACGGGTGAAACTTTGCAGGGTTTGGCCAGCCAACCCAAAGTAGGTGGTGCGGCGGTGGAGGGGATTCGCGTCCCATTTGCCGAGGTCGACATCCGCACCTCCATTCGTCCCACGGTCGCCGACATCGATCTCGGCGCAGTGCAGCGGAATCTGACCAGGGTTCGCGGGGCGATAGGTCCGGGTGTCCGGGTATTCGGGGTGGTCAAGGCGGACGCCTACGGGCACGGCGCGGTCCCGGTGGCTCGGGCGCTCGAGCCGCTGTGCAACGCGCTGGCGGTCTCGCTGGTCGAGGAGGGGCTCGAGCTGCGCGCGGCGGGGATTCGGGCGCCCATTCTGGTGCTCGGGGCTTACTACAACCGTCACCAAGACGAAGTGCTCGCCGAACGGCTGACGCCGGTGGTTTACGACCGGGGGGATATGGAGAAGTTCGCTGCCGCGGCGGCTCGGCGAAATCGCCCGGCCGACGTCCACATCAAGATCGACACCGGCATGAGCCGGCTGGGGTTGGCGCCCCGCGAGCTCGACGGGACGCTGGCACGGCTCGCCGAGCTGCCGTCGCTGAGGCTGGCGGCCCTCTGCACGCACTTCGCCTCCGCAGACCTGGCGGACGCCACGCCGACCGAGGGGGCGCTGGCCGAGCTCGGCAAGGGGCTCTCGCGCGCCGCCGAGCTCGGGTTTCGGGGCCTCATCAACCACGCCGCGAACAGCGCGGCGGCCATCCGCTTCCCGGCGGCGCGGCTCGATGCGATCCGTCCCGGCCTGGCGCTCTATGGCGCGATGCCTTCGCCGATCGTACGGTTGATTGGCCTCGAGCCGGCCATGGCGCTCCGGACCCGGGTGATGGCGGTGCGGGAAATCGCCCCCGGAACGGGGGTCAGCTACGGCGGGACCTGGCGGGCGGCGCGTCCCTCGCGGATCGCGACCTTGCCGATCGGTTACGCGGACGGCTACCCGCGCCACGTGCGCGGCGCCGAGGCGCTCCTCGGCGGGCAGCGGGTTCCCCTGGTGGGCGCGGTCTGCATGGACATGCTGATGATCGACGTGACCGACCTGCCGGCGGCGGCGCTCGACGGGCCGGTCACGCTCATCGGTCGCGACGGCGCCGAGGAGATCACCGTCGACGACCTGGCGCGCTGGGCGGGGACGGTCAACTACGAGATCCTGTGCGGGATCTCCAAGCGGGTCCCGCGCGTGCTGCGCGACGCCCCCGTGATGGCGCCGGCCCCGGCTCGGAAGTCGACGGCGGCGCCATGACGGCCCCCTCTTCGGTCGACGGAGCACCGGGCGGCCAGACGGAGTCCCGGCTCGGCGGCATCGCCAAGGCCCTGCTCGACGCTGCGGTCAGGCCGCTGCGGGGCCTGCTGACCTACGCTGGGGACCGGACGCTGTTGCTGTCGAGCGCCATGGGGGGGCTGTTCCGCAAGCCGTTCCGGCTGCGGCTCTTCCTCGAGCAGATGGAGTTCGTCGGCGTGGGGTCGCTCCCCATCATTTGTTTCGTCGGGTTCTTCTCGGGGGCGGTCTCGGCGCAGCAGGCGATCGCGGCGCTGCGGATCTTCAACCAGGAGCGGTTCGTGGGAGCGACGGTCGGCATCTCGCTGGCGCAGGAGCTGGCGCCGGTCTTCACCGCGCTCATGATCACCGCGCGCGCCGGTTCGGGGATGGCGACCGAGCTCGGGTCGATGCGCATCACCGAGCAGATCGACGCCCTCTCCACCTTCGCCGTCGATCCAATCCAGTACCTCATCACGCCGCGGATCGTGGCGACGGTCTTGATGATGCCGATCATGACGATGGTCTTCAACATCATCGGCCTGGTCGGCGCCTACATCTACTCGATCCTCCTCGAGCACATCGACCTCGGGCAGTTCATCGAGCAGTTCACCTACTGGACCGATCCCAAGGACTACGTCATCGGCTGCACCAAGGCGGCGGTCTTCGGGATCACGCTCTCGGTGGCCGCCTGCTATCAAGGGTACTATGTGCGCGGCGGGGCCAAGGAGGTCGGTCTCGCCACCACGTCGGCGGTGGTCGCAGGCTCGGTCTCGGTTTTGGTGTCCGACTTCTTTTTGATCGATATCTTCCACATCCTTTGGCCCTACCAGTCTTGAACCCGCAGAGCGCCCATCCGCCTGCCGTCGTCGACCCCTCCGCTGTCGGGGCTTCGGGCGGTGCCGGCGCGCTGGCGCGGCGGGACGAGCGCTGGCAGATTCGCGTCCGCGGCCTGCACAAGACCTTCCCGCCGCAGCACGTGCTCCGCGGCATCGACCTCGACATCGAGCGCGGCAAGACCAACATCATCATCGGCGGCTCGGGGCAGGGGAAGTCGGTGCTGATGAAGCACCTCATGGGGCTGCTCAAGCCGGATGCCGGGCAGATCTGGGTCGACGGCGTCGACGTGGTGCCGTTCAACGACCTCGAGATGGCCAAGCTGCGGCGCAAGTACGGGATGGTGTTCCAGTACGCCGCGCTGTTCGACTCGATGAACGTGGTCGAGAACATCGCCTTCCCGCTCCTCGAACGCTACAAGTTGCCGAAGTCCGAGGTGATGGAGCGGGTGCGCGATTTGCTGAAGCGGCTCGACCTCGAGAACGTGGGCGGGATCGAGCAGAAGTTCCCGCCCGAGCTCTCCGGCGGGCAGCGCAAGCGGGTGGGGCTGGCCCGCGCGCTGATTGACCGGCCGGAGATCTTGCTCTACGACGAGCCGACGACCGGCCTCGATCCGGTGGCGACCAAGAACGTCGACGAGATGATCCAGCGGACGGCGCACGACTTCGGCGTCACCTCGGTGGTGATCTCGCACGACATGGCCTCGACGTTCCGGATCGGCGACCGGATCTCCATGCTCGCCGGGGGCAAGATCATCGTGAGCGGGACCGCGGACGAGGTGATCCGCAGCCCGCTGCCGGCGCTGCGCGAGTTCGTCGAGACGTCGGGGTTGGTGGCGCCGGGGGCGCCCGCATGAGGCGCAGCTGGGCCTCGGCCACCGTCGGTGCGCTGGTGATCGTCGTGGCGATCATCAGCTACCTCCTCATCCGTTCGACCTCCGAGCGCAAGTCGGGGTCGAGCGGCATCGCCGTCTGGGCGCGGTTTCACGACGCCTCGGGTCTGTTCGAAAAGTCCCGCGTGCAGACCGCCGGCATCCAGGTCGGCCAGATCGAAAAGCGCGAGCTCGACCCGCAGGACCAGACCAAGGCCCGGATCACGATCCGGATCCTTCCCAACATCAAGGTCTACGAGAACGCCGTGGTGTCGAAGAAGTCCGCCTCGCTGCTGGGCGAATATTACCTGGAGATCGACCCCGGCACGCCGTACGGCAAGGTCAAGGGCGAGCGGCAGCCGCGCGCCATGAACCCGCTCAAGGACGGCGACGAGATCAAGGACGTCCGCGAGCCGACCGCGATGGGCGACATCATGGACAGCGTCGGCACGCTGCTGCCGGTCCTGCACGACATCCTCGATGACGTGCACCGGCTGACCTCGGGGCAGATCACCGACATCGCCGACAACGTCAACAAGCTGATCGAGAGCAACGCCGATACGATCTCCCGGCTCCTCGATCGGGTCGACAGCATCGCCGCCAGCGTTCAGGGGGTGACCAGCGCCGAGGCGGGCGACGTCAAGGAATCGATCAAGAACGTCCGCGAGATCACCGAATCGATCAAGAACCTGATCGGGACGACGCAGGGGCAGGTGGCGGCGAACGGCAACAAGGTGCAGGGGTCGATCGACCGCCTGCAGTCGACGATCGACAACCTCGACAAGACGATGAAGAACGTCGAATCGATCAGCGAGCGGATCGACAAGGGGCAGGGGACGCTCGGTCAACTCGTCAACAACGACGCCATCGCCAACAACGTCGAGGACATCACCGAGAACGCCAGCGGCTTCGTCCGCAGCATCACCAAGCTGCAGACGATCGTCGGGTTGCGGACCGAGTACAACGTCTTGGCCAACACGCTCAAGAACTACCTCTCGGTCCAGCTGATGCCTCGGCCGGACAAGTTCTACCTGATCGAGCTCATCGAGGACCCGCGCGGGTACCAGAACACCGTTCTCACCGCCACCAACAGCTCGCAGAACGGATTTTCGAGCACCATCACCACCACCACCACCGATCAGCTCCGCTTCTCGCTCATGTTCGGCAAGCGGGTCAGCTTCGGGGGGGTCACGGTGGCCGGGCGCTTCGGCATCAAGGAGTCGACCGGCGGCGTGGGCGGCGACATCTACCTCTTCAACGACCAGCTGTCGCTTTCGGTCGACGTCTTCAACTTCGCCCAGGCGAGCGTGAACCAGTACCCGCGCGTCAAGGTCGGCGCCGCTTATGAGCTCTGGAACCGCACCCTCTACCTGGTCGCCGGCGCGGATGACCTCCTCGATTACAACCGCCGCGCTTCGGCGGGGTCGAACGGTGGCTACGATCTGTTCGTGGGCGGGATGCTCCGGTTCAACGATGAAGATCTGAAGTCGCTGCTGCTCGTCGGCGGCGGCGCGGCGGCCGGCTCGGCTTCGAAATAGCGCGCCCGGCGGCTGCGGCGGGAGAGCGCGGCGATCCGCGCGGCTTGACTCCCGAGGCCTCCTTCCTATAGTAACTCACCTTTTCGCCCGGGCTCCCGAGGGGGCACGTCGTAAAATGCGGTTTAAAATCAATGAGATCGGAGCTGAGGGGCTCCCGCTGAACGTCGCGGTGACCGCCGACTGGGTGGCTGAGGCCTGTCCCGACCTCGACGCCCGCCCCGGTCCCGGCGGCCTCGCGCTCGTGGGGCGGATCGAGAAGATGGGCGAGGACTACCTCCTGCGGGCCAACCTCCGCGGCGAGATCGCGACGACCTGCGCGCGCTGCCTCGAGCGGGCGCTGGTGGCCGTCAACGTGCCGCTGGCGGTCACCTTCGTCTCGACCGAGGCTGATAAAACCGACGACGACGAGGACCCGGACGTGATCGCTTTCCTGGGAAGCGAGATCGACGTGGGGGAGGAGGTGCGCGACGAGATTCTGCTGGCGCTCCCCATCAACCCCGTCTGTAGCGAGTCGTGCAAAGGCCTCTGCACCGTGTGCGGCGGCAATCGCAACGTGACCGCCTGTGCCTGCAAGTCCGAGGCGGCGCCGGCCGGCGCCTTCGCCGCGCTCGGCAAGTTGAAACTTTCCAATTCCCCCTAAGCACATTAGAAAGGGCTCGACCAATGGCCGTTCCGAAGAGAAGACAGTCCAAATCGCGCTCGGCGATCCGGCGCGCGCAGGTGATGAAGAAGGCGATCCCGAACTTCGTCCCCTGCCCCCGCTGTGGGGAGCCGAAGCAGACGCACCGGATGTGCGCGGGCTGCGGTTACTACCGCGACCGGCTGGTGATCGAGCCCAAGGAAGAAGAGCAGGCCTGACGAGGCCGGGGGACGGCCGAGGTCGTCACCCGCCACGAGAGGGCCGCCACACATGCCGCGCATTGCCGTCGACGCCATGGGCTCCGACGCCGCGCCTCGGGTCGAGGTCGAGGGCGTCGTGGCCGCCCTGCGCGCGCGGCGCGGGATCGACGTCCTCCTGGTTGGCGACGAGGCCCGGCTGCGCGCCGAGCTGAAGGCGCTGGGGGCCGAAGACGCGCGGATCGAGGTCCGGCACGCGCCGGAGGTCATCACCATGCACGACGCGCCCTCGATGGCGGTGAAGCAGAAGAAGAAGTCGTCCATGCGCGTCTGCTTCGACATGGTCAAGGCCGGCGAGGCGGACGCGGTGGTGTCGGCCGGCAACTCGGGCGCGATGATGGCCTGCGGCCTGCTGGTGCTCGGGCGCCTGCCGGGCGTCGAGCGGCCGGCGATCGTCACCACCTTCCCCACCCGCGCCGGCGAGTGCGCGCTGCTCGACATGGGCGCCAACGTCGATCCGAAGCCGGCGGTGCTGGCGCAGTTCGGCGTGCTGGGATCGGTCTACGCGCGGCTCCTGCACGGCAAGGCGCGCCCCAGGGTCGGGCTCCTCTCGAACGGCTCGGAGGAGCACAAGGGGACCGCGCTCACCCGCGACGCGCACCAGATCCTGGCCCGCGTCCCCGAGGGGGACGCCGACTTCAGCTACCTCGGGTACGTCGAGGGGCGCGACATCTTCGAGGGGCAGGTCGACGTGGTGGTCACCGACGGCTTCACCGGCAACGTGCTCCTCAAGTGCGTCGAGGGGGCAGGGGAGACGATGCTGGGGATGGTCAAGGAGGAGGTCACGCGCTCCGGGCTGCTGGCCAAGATCGGCGCCGCGTTGATGACCAGCGCGCTCAAGCGGCTGCGCAAGCGGATCGACTACGCCGAGCACGGCGGCGCGCCGCTCCTGGGCGTCGACGGCGTGGCGCTCATCTGCCACGGCGGGTCCAGCGCCACGGCGCTGGAGAACGCCGTCTACGTCGCCGATCGGTTCGCCCAGCTGGGCCTCGGCAAGGAGCTGGCGGCGGCGGTCGCGCGGCATGCCTTCGTCTCGGAGGGGCAGCCGGCGGTCGCGCCGGGCGCGGAGGCTCTCCCGTGACGCAGAGTCGGATCGTCGGCACCGGCCGCTCCGTGCCGCCCAAGGTGCTGACCAACGAAGACCTGGCGCGGATGGTCGACACCTCGGACGCCTGGATCGTCGAGCGGACCGGGATCCGCGAGCGCCACATCCTCGACTCCTCGCTGGCCGCCAGCGATCTGGCCACCGACGCCGGCCGCCGCGCCTGCGCGCGCGCGGGCGTGTCGCCCTCGGTCGTCGACTGCATCATCGTGGGAACCGTCACCGGCGACTGTCCTTTTCCCGCCACCGCCACCTTCGTCCAGAAGAAGCTGGGCGCGCCGGCCGGCGGCTGCGCGTTCGATTTGTCCGCCGCTTGCGCCGGTTTTCTCTACGGCGTCTCGATCGCCGACGCCTTCATACGGATCGGCCAGTTCAAGAACGTGCTGGTCATCGGCGTCGAGGTCCTCTCGCGCATCATCGACTGGTCCGATCGCTCGACCTGCGTGCTGTTCGGCGACGCGGCGGGCGCGGTGCTCATGACCGCGGGCGACGAAAACTCGCCGGGCCGGGTCCTCTCGACCCATCTCTTCGCCGACGGCGGGCTGGCGGAGATCCTCTGGCAGCCGGTGGGCGGCAGCCGCGAGCCGACCACGGCGGAGGCGCTCGGCGCCAAGCGCCAGTTCGTGCAGATGAACGGGCGCGAGGTCTACCGGCACGCCGTCAAGAACATGGCGACCGGCGCGCGCCTGGCGCTGGAGGCCAATGGGTTCAAGGCGGACGACGTGGCCTGGGTCATCGCCCACCAGGCGAACCTCCGGATCCTCGAGGGGGTCTCGGAACGGGTCGGGATCCCGATGAATCGCTTTTTCACCAACGTCGATCGCTACGGCAACACCTCCTCGGCGTCGGTGCCCACGGCGCTCGACGAGGCGATCGAGCAGGGGAAGCTCAAGACGGGCGACCTCCTGCTGTTCGCCGCGCTGGGCGGCGGTCTCGCCTGGGCCTCGGCCGCGGTGAGGTGGTAGCGGTGTCGGCGCCGACGCTCGCGTTTCTCTTTCCCGGCCAGGGCTCACAGAAGGTCGGCATGGGCCGGGCCCTGCACGAGGCCGAGCCCGCGGCGCGCGCGGTCTTCGCCGAGGCCGACGCCGCGCTCGGCACCTCGCTCTCCCGGCTCTGCTTCGAGGGCCCCGAAGAGCAACTGACGCTGACGGCGAACGCGCAGCCGGCGATCCTGACCGTCAGCATCGCGGCGCTGCGCGTGCTCGAGGCCCGCACCTCGTTTCGCCCGGGCGTCGTCGCCGGGCACTCACTCGGCGAGTACAGCGCGCTGGTCGCGGCCGGAGCGCTCCGCTTCGCCGACGCCGTCCGCTTGGTTCACCTGCGTGGCAAGTTCATGCAGGAGGCCGTCCCGCCCGGCGTGGGGGCGATGGCCGCCATCCTGGGGCTGGACGCGGCTGCGGTCGCCGCCGTGTGCCAGGAGTCGGCCGGCGGCGAGGTGGTGAGCCCCGCCAACCTGAACGGCGGCGGGCAGGTGGTCATCGCCGGGCACAAGAGCGCGGTCGAGCGGGCCTGCGTGGCGGCCAAGGCGCGCGGCGCCAAGCGCGCCGTGCCGCTGGCGGTGAGCGCCCCGTTCCATTGCGCGCTCATGCAGCCGGCGGAGGACAAGCTGGCGGCCGAGCTGGCCCGCGTCGAGATCGCCGCGCCGCGGATCCCGGTGGTGACCAACGTCGAGGCGGCGCCCAACCAGGATCCGGCGCGCGCGCGCGCGCTGCTCGCCCGGCAGGTGACGGCGCCGGTGCGCTGGGAGGAGTCGGTCCAGCGCCTGGGGGCGATGGGCGTCCGGCGGGCGATCGAGCTCGGCGCCGGCAACGTGCTCGGCGGGCTGGTGCGGCGCATCGCGCCCGAAATGGTGGTCGATTCGGCGGGCGATCCGGAGGCCATTGTGGCGTTGGCGACCAACGCGGGGGAGGATCCAGTACATGCGTGAGCTCGAAGGGAAGATCGCGGTCGTGACGGGGGCCTCGCGCGGCATCGGGCGGGCCATCGCCGTCGCGCTGGGGCGCGCGGGCGCCAAGGTGATCGTCAACTACGCGGCCAACGAGGCCGCCGCCGGCGAGGCGGTCGCGGCCGTCGTCGCGGCGGGCGGGGCAGCCGTCGCCAAGCGATTCGACGTCGCCGACGCCGCCGCGGTCGACGCCGCCTTCAAAGAGATCGTCGCCGCCGAGGGCGCGCTGCACATCCTGGTCAACAACGCTGGCATCGCCATCAACGGGCTGGTGCTGGGCGGCAAGGACGCCGATTGGCGGCGCTCGCTCGACGTGAACCTGAGCGGCACCTACCATTGCTGTCGGGCGGCCCTGCGCGCGCTCATGAAGGCGCGCGAGGCAGGCCGGATCATCAACATCACCTCGATCACGGGCGAGGCAGGCTCGGCCGGCCAGGCGCCTTACGTCGCGGCCAAGGCCGGGATCATCGGGCTCACCAAGACGTTGGCCAAGGAGTACGCCTCGCGCGGGATCACCTGCAACGCCGTCTCGCCGGGTTACATCGACACCGACATGACGGCCAGCGAGCTGCCGCCGGCGCGCCGCGAGGAGCTGATGAAGACGATCCCGCTCGGTCGCGTGGGGAAGCCGGAGGACGTGGCGGCCGCGGTGGCCTATCTGGCCGGCCCGGGCGGCGCCTACGTGACCGGGCAAGTCTTGCGGGTCAATGGCGGACTTTTAATGTAAGGTACGCGGCTCCCTGAACGACCAACACGTCAAAAGAGGACAAGAAACAACATGGCAGACGACATCGCAGAGCGGGTCAAGAAGATCATCATCGAGCAGCTCGAGGTGGCCCCCGACAAGATCAAGCCCGAGGCCTCGTTTGCCGAGGACCTGAAAGCCGACTCGCTGGCGGTCGTCGAGCTGGTGCTGGCGCTCGAGGAGCAGTTCAAGCTCGAGATCCCCGACGAGGACACCGAGAAGATCAAGACCGTCGGGGACGTCATCAACTACATCAAGTCGCACGCCAAATAGAGACGCCGCGCGCGGCTTCGCCGCGCCGCGCACGGAAGACGCTGGAGGACGCGAAGAAACATGGCACGCAGGGTCGTCGTCACCGGGATCGGGCTCGTCACGCCGATCGCCGTGGGCACCGAAGAGACGTGGCAGGGGCTCCTGGCCGGAAAGTCCGGCATCGGGCCGATCACGAAATTCGACCACACGGCGTTCGCCACGCACTTCGCGGGCGAGGTGAAGGACTTCGATCCCACCAAGTGGATGACGGCGCGCGAGGCGAAGACGCTCGATCCGTTCGTTCGCTACGCGGTGGTCGCTGGGGCCCTGGCGGTCGCCGACTCCGGCCTCGAGATCAAAGGTGAGTTCGCCGAGCGGGTCGGCTGCTACGTCGGCGCCGGGCTCGGCGGCGTGACCACCATCGAGGCGACCTGCAAGACGCTGTGGGAAAAGGGGCCGCGCCACGGCTTCTCGCCCTTCTTCGTTCCGATGATCATCGTCAACCTGGCGTCGGGGACGCTGTCGATCCGGTTCGGCGCCAAGGGGCCGAACTTGTCGCAGGTCTCCGCCTGCTCGACCGGCACGCACGCCATCGGGGACGCCGCGCGCGTCGTCGAGCGCGGCGACGCCGACGCCATGATCTGCGGCGGCACCGAGGCGACGATCACCCCGCTCGGCGTGGGCGGCTTCAACGCCATGCGCGCGCTCTCCACCCGCAACGACGCTCCCCAGCAGGCCTCGCGGCCGTTCGACAAGGATCGCGACGGGTTCGTGATCGCCGAGGGGTCCGGTATCCTGGTCATCGAAGAGATGGAGCATGCCAAGAAGCGCGGCGCCAAGATCTATGCCGAGCTCACCGGCTACGCCGCCAACGCCGACGCGCACCACATCACCTCGCCGGCGCCGGAGGGCGAGGGGGCGCAGCGCTGCATGCGGCTCGCGCTCAAGGACGCCAAGCTGCAGCCGTCCGACATCGGGTACATCAACGCCCACGGCACCTCGACCGAGATCAACGACGCCACCGAGACGCTGGCGATCAAGAAGGTCTTCGGGGACCACGCCCGCAAGCTGATGATCAGCTCGACCAAGTCGATGACCGGCCACATGCTGGGCGCCACCGGCGGCGTCGAAGCGGCCGTCTGCGCGCTGACGCTGGCGCGCGGCGCCATCCCGCCGACCATCAACTACACGACGCCCGATCCGGCTTGCGACCTCGACTACGTGCCGAACACGGCGCGCGAGGCGCAGGTCCAGCACGTCCTCACCAACAGCTTCGGGTTCGGCGGCACCAACGCCTGCCTGGTCCTGAGCCGCGTCATCTAGTAGATCGGGACCCTCGAAGGGTCCCGCGCCCCCCGCGATGAGGTCGGCCGAGTAAAGCTCGTCCGACCTCGACGCGATCGATCGGGACCCTCGAAGGGTCCCGCGCCCCCCGCGATGAGGTCGGCCGAGCAAAGCTCGTCCGACCTCGACGCGATCGATCGGGACCCTCGAAGGGT
>Ga0134125_10002300_pt1 | contig 22748 bp, 18 predicted proteins | sample KB31751_FD_96464 | JGI IMG/M metagenome (GOLD analysis project Ga0134125, IMG submission 96464) | Terrestrial soil microbial communities with excess Nitrogen fertilizer from Kellogg Biological Station, Michigan, USA - KB3-175-1 | ecosystem: Environmental > Terrestrial > Soil > Unclassified ... | reverse complement strand
TGAATATCCGAAAGCCGCTTCGCCTCTGTGTAATTCTGCGTGCGGAGAGCCGAGATAATCTGTGCAGGATCCGGAGACACCTGAGAATACAGGGTGAAGCCGCACACGAGCAACAGAACCAAGCCTCTCCGCACTTCCGAATTCATCCTAACGCAAGGGAGAAAATGTCTGCTCCAAGCGGTTTTTTCCGCCGGACGGCCTGCCGCGAGATCCCGGTTCTGAACCGGATACTGGTCGATCCGGCGCTGTCCGTACTTCCGCTATAGGTGTGATTCCGGTTTGTCTGTGCTGCATTGTGATCTCTCCCGCAGGAAAGGAAACGCGGTGATGCGCAGCTTCGCCGCGCCGTATGGCACGAGAACCAAAGTTTTCAGAGGATCCTGTGAACTAACGGGACTGAGCGGCACTGGGCCGGCTGAGTTTTCATGCACAGACCAGGCCGCATCACGGCGGCCTTGAATCTTCAGGGTAACGGGCGGATTCTTCACATCGAATGGTATTGCGCCAACCGGATGTTCAAGCGACGCAGCGGCACAGTCGCCGAGTTCAACCGCGTAATTCCAATTGGCCGTAGGCGTGATTTGCCAATCCGCCGATTTCGCAGCGTACTTCTTGAGCTCTGTCCATTGTCCATCGAGAGGAAGGGAGAAAACCAGCGGGCCGCGCTCGAATACAGCCGAATTGTGGAACCAGTGGCTCACATGGTAATCCATCGGCAAACTCAAAGCGACGTGATCGCCCTCTCTCCACACGCGTTTGATCGGATAGAAGGGAGTATCCGGCGTCTGCAATCGATTTCCGTTCACAGCGACAATGGCTCTTCCGGCCCATGCAGGAATCCGCAATACCAGCGGGAATGAAACGGGGCGAGGAGTATGCACCGTAAACTGAACGGTTCCACGGAACGGATATTCGGTTTCTTCTTCGATTGCAACGTCAACGCCGTTGAGCTTGGTATGAACGCGGCTAGGGGCGTAGGCGGCCGTTACGAGACCGCCGTCAGGCGTCGCCATCCAGAGACTCGAAAGCAGCTTCGGCCACCCCTGATGCAGATTCGCGGTGCAGCAGCCGAAGTTCGGCTCCAGGCCGAACAGGTTTGAGTCGGGTCCATTGGTGGACCATTGCCGGTGTGCCCTGGTGCAGGCAATCTGATTCGGCTGCTGATCGTATTGATGCGACCACATGTCATTGGAGAGCGTGCCGGGCAATGCGTTATAGGCAACTTTTTCCAGGCGATCGGCAATGCTCGAGGCGCCTAAGACTGCGAACGCCTGCTCGAAGGAAAACATGGTTTCGACGACGGCGCAGAGTTCTATGCCTTGGGACGGATCGGTGCCGGCGAAGTGCTCGTCACCGCTGAACATCCCATTAGGCAGTCCATGAAACTTGTCGAGCATTGCCAGTTGACGATCGATCTCATCGCGATCTCTAGCGTTGCCGCTCAGCAACCACCATAGGGGCGCCACCTTCAACGCCATCGCATTATTCACACCATGTGTTTGCATGGCGGCATCGGGAATGGGGCCGCCGTGCTCTTTCAGCCCCAGTCTGGCGCTCGTTTCTTTCGAGGTGTATTTGAAATTCGCGAACTGCGCTTCCCAATCGTACCCTTGTTGGTGCAGGAGTTTGGCGAGTTCCAGCAGGCTACGATCTCCGGTCCGGTTGTAGAGCCACAAGACCGAATAGACGTTATCCTGCCAGCGGTATTTACCCCAATCCCTGAGTGGCCGGCCCGGCAGTTCGCGCAACTCATACGCGAAATACTTCCGCATGACGGGTATTACGCGAGGATCGCCACTGACCTCCTGGTATTGAGTAAGGACCTTGAGCATGACCATGCGCGGCCACCAATCGTCGTTTCGCAGCGGTCCAATTTGACCGTCAGGGCGCTGGTGGGTTAGCGTCCAATCGACCCATTGTTTTGCTTTGCGGATCAGTGTTGCATCTTTTAATTCATATGCGAGAGGAAGCAGGCCATCCAGATAATAAGGTCCGCGCTCCCACGATTCACCCGTTCCTCCTAGCCAGCCGCTATTCGATCCAACATCGTCCCAGAACTCGCCAAGGTGACCGGTGAGGCCTTTGGCCTGAATCTCAAGCTGACGGCGGAGCCAACCACTCGGTTCAACCGCACCCAGCGGCAGCGCATTAAAGGCGTTCGGCTGCAGGGGAGCGCGGTTCGCAACCACCATACCCGCGGCAGACTGGGAGGTCTGAGCGATCATGGGCCAACCGGCAAAAAAGGTTATGGCGCAGAGCGCATACAAGCGTTTCGGCATAGAAGCTAAAAGACGATCTTCGCACCGACTTGTAAATTGCGGGGATTGTATTGCGAAGTGACCCGGCCGAAGTTGCCGTCCGGCAAATTGGCGTCGACTCCCTGCAAATTCACGCGGTTCAGGACATTGTAGATCTCAAACCGCAACTGAAGGTCGAGCCGCTCAAAGATTTTCGTTTCCTTTAATAGTGCGGCGTCGACTTCCGCGAAATTGGGGTTTCTGAAACGATTGACCTTCTCGCTGCCTCCCGCGCCGAGCGCCGGCTGCGTGAACTGCCCTGTGGAGAAGACACCGTTCAAGTATGCCTGACGGCTTGACGCCATGGTATAGCTGGTGGCGTCCGGAAAGTCATAATTGAAGCCGTCTGCATTGAAATCACCGCTTCCCGGGTTGAGTCCAACGATGATGCCGGTGGGCCCGAAGATGGGCTGAAACGAGGCATCTGTGTAGACGGTGAAAGGATTACCGCTCTGCAGAATGGTTGTGCCGCTAATGGACCAGCCGCTCAGCACGCGGCCAAAGAAACCGCGGCCCGCGTTGAGCCCCGGCACATCATAATTCCACAGAAAGGAGAAGCGGTTCGGCGCGTCCCACGGCGAAGGCGCATAGTATTGCGAGAGGTTCTGAAATGTGGGGTAGACCCCGGTATCGTCCATCGCACGAGAACGAGTATAAGATGCATCGAAGTATCCGCGTCGAGTAAAGCGGCCCTTCAGTTCGACAATCAGGGCATCGTATCTTGCTTCTGCTGCGTTCTCGGCGTAGTTAATTGCGCCGAAGCTAGAGTTCAACCGGGTGGGAGACGTACTGTTGTGCTGAATTAAATCGCCTGCGTAACGATTGATATCTATTCCGTAGGAAGTGTTACTCGTCTGGCCATAGCCGGTGATTAAGTTATACGAGTTCGAACCGGAATAGCCGATACTACCTACAAGATTTCCTACCAGCTTGTGTTCCAGCGTAATTGCATAGTTGAAGGTAGTGGGCGCCACGAGAAGCGGATCGATCCCGCCGACACCCGCCTGCACGCCTTCCAGGCCGCCCTGCGCAGTCAACGTGGTGGAGGCGAGCGCGGGATACGGAAATCCAAACGGGTACGTGTTGCTTGTGCCAAAGGCAAAGATGGGCGGCGCTGTCGAACCATTTGAAAAGAAGGTTGGAATGATATATCCGGGCGGATTGGCATTCAAGCCATTTTCGTCGTTTCCGAGGGTCGGGAAATCGTGATACATACCGAAGCCGCCGCGAAGAACCCAATTCCCATTACCCGTCGGATCCCAGGCAACACCGAAGCGCGGTGACCAGACATTCGTAATAGATCCGAGAAAGACATTGTTGACTTTTCGCATGACGCCGGAAGCCACGCTTTCATTGAACGCCGGGCGGAGCCCCAAGTAAAAGTTGGAGAGATTGGTGCCCCTCAGAGACGGATAGGGATTGCCAAAGTCATCCCAGCGAATCCCGTAGTTCAGAGTGAGATTGGGCCTGATTTTCCAGGTATCTTCCGCGAAGAGACCGCCTGTGGTCATGGCATAACCGTAGTTTCCATCCTGGGGCTGACCAGTGAGCGGATTGTAGGACAGGCCTGTCTCGCTGAACGGTTTGTCTTCGACAAGGTCAAGAATGTTGTTGAACTGAAAGTTTCCCTGCCCGCGGGCGCCCGCAAACAGAGCTACATCGTCACCATGCCATCCGTCGTAGCCGAATTTCAACGTATGATTTCCCTGGATGTGCGATAGCACATCGCGCCAGTGATAACTGTGCTGAATGAAATCGCCCAGAGCGAAACCATTCCCGAAGCCCGTTCCTAATCCGGTAACACTCACAACCGGCACTTGAAAGCTGCCGGTGGCGGGCGAGATTCCTTCCACTCGCAGATAAGCGAAGGCGGCCTCGTTCAGGGTTGATGGATTGATTGTGTGGGTCTCGTTCACCTGTAGCGAATCGGTGGTGTATCTGTTGGTCGTGGCAAACGCAGGACGTACGGCCGGGCCGCCCGTGTCCAAGGTTGTACGGAAGAAATTACCGTACAGCCGGTCCTTGGTGAAGTATTTATCAATCCGAGTGTTCCATTGCAGGGCATTGCGGTAATTACTTGCATTAAAGATACCGTTGTCGATGACGGGCAGGCCGCACGGCAAAAACGCCGTAGCATCTGTGCCGCATGTACCGGGAAAAAGCTGAGCGGCGGTTTGTGAGACGCCGGTAGTGGTTGCGCCGGTCGCGGGATAGCTGGTAAGCAGTTTTGTTCCGATGGTATTCGGAAATGTGCTCGCCGCAAAATTGGCGAACTCGGGGGATTCGAACGTAATGACATTGTTTCCGGTCGAGATGGAGGAGCGAAGCGGCTCGATGCCAAAGAAGAAAAAGAACTGATGATGCGGAACAATGGGGCCGCCAAGGTTCGCGGATATGTTGTTGCTGTGAAACGGAGCGTAGCTGTGAACAAATTCGGTTCCAGCCCAAAAATTCTGGTAGCTGTAGTAGTCGCTCGCGAGCCCGTGGAATTGATCCGAGCCGGATTTCGTGGTCATGGTCATCTGGACGGAACTGGCGCGCCCGTAATCGACGGTAAAGGTGTTTACCTGGATGCTGGTTTCTTGCACCGAGTCGGGATTCGGAACGAGGTTGAGGACGCCCGGCCGAATGTTGCTGGTGACGTCCAAGCCGTCGACCACAAACATATTCGCGTTGCTGCTTCGGCCGTTGGCGCTGGCGTCTACTTGCGTCTCGGTTGAAAAATTGTCCACCGCCGATCCTGGACTTCCAAAAGCAGCTACGCCTCTGCCCGTGACTCCAGGCGCAAGCGTTACCAGATTGATCATGTTGCGTCCCGGCAGTGGAAGGGCGCTCAATTCGCGTGTCTCGATCGTCGCCTGATTCCGGCTGTCGGCCGTATCGATTACCGGCGACGTGCCGGTCACCTCGACCGCCGTCGTGCTGGTGGCTAGGGTCAGCGAAATCGGGACGTTCAGATTCTGGCTGGTTTCGAGAGTAACGGTCACATTTGTTTTCACGAAACCCGGAGCCTGCGCCGAGATGGTATACGAGGCGGGGGCGAGACTCACGAAACTGTAGTTCCCCGCGTTGTCGCTTTTCGTTTCATGAGAAACCTGAGTGGCATTGTTGAGCAGAGTGACGGCGGCGTTTGGTACAGCCTCGCCGGCAGGATCACGGATGATCCCTTGCACACTGCCGCTGAACTGGGCGAAGCAAAACGGAGAAGAGAGGAAGAGTAATGCGAAACCCTTGCGGACTGTTGCGAAAGTGCCGTTTAACATGATCGTCGATCTTTTCAAACGCACAGGATTGTTTGACGGTTCATTGTTCCGCCGCTTGGAGATGTCAAAGGCGGAGTAAAAGTTACTGCGGCGGAGTAAAGAGCGATCACCTCGGTAGTTCTTTGGGAGCTCAATAGGACATCCTTGAGCTGAGTCTGGGCATGGCCGGAGGCAGGGTCGCCCGCCTTATGCCCGTCCAGTGTGCGGCCTAGATGCAGCAGCCGGCATCAGGAACGAAGTCGGACTGCCAGTGGTCTTCCGTACGCGTGCCTGGCATGCGTCGTAAGGACCAACTCAATCCATCGATCACCTCGTTGGAGCGGTTCCGTTAAGTGAGCCTCACTTCGCTGTCCTTCCTGATGGTGGGAATAGCAGAAGCGGCGCTGGATTCACGACGATGCCATTGAACAGCAGATCTTTGCCGAGGAACCATGGCGGCACTTCACGCCTGGGATTATTGCCGCCCTCAAAGCGGATCTCGCCAGGACCAGTTTTCCCGATTAGCGGCAGAGGGCGGGCGAACCGCTGCACGTGTACAGTATGAATCGCGCTTGAAATCAACTGCTTACCTGGCCACGTTCCGGCACGCACGCATGAGAGAATCAAGTGTTGCGTATCGTTTCGGACGGAATTAATTATGCTTGCGGGCTGACCCTGTTGGGCCTGACGCTGTCCTATTTTCTGAATCCCTGGTTGGGAACGCCTCTCTACCTGTTAGCCCTGTTTTGCCTCTGGTTTTTTCGCGATCCCAACCGGAAGATTCCACCCGGCGATGTACTCGTTTCGCCGGCCGACGGCAAAATTGTCGCCGTCAGGAACGGCCCGGGGGAAATACGCGTCAGCATTTTTTTGAATGTGTTCAATGTACATGTGAACCGGTCGCCCGCGGCCGGGAGAATCACGGCTATTCGTTATGAGAAAGGCAAGTTTCGCGTCGCAAGCTTGGACGAAGCATCCGCGGAAAACGAGAAAAATACAATTACTCTCGACGCGGGGGGCACGACAGTAGTCTTCAGCCAGATTGCCGGGTTGATTGCGCGCCGGATCGTTTGTTACAAGCAGGTGGGCGACATTGTCACGGCCGGAGAACGCATCGGGTTGATTAAGTTCGGCTCCCGCGTGGACGTGTTCTTCGGACCTGAGTGGGCGCCCGAAGTGACAACGGGCCAGCGAGTTTCGGCGGGATCGAGCGTGCTCGCCCGGCGTATCGAGAATGGAGCGGCATCGTAGTGGCAGAGGACACGGGACTGCGGCCAGGCGAACCGAATGCGCCACGGCGTAGACCGAGGCGCGCTGCTTACGCATTACCGACGCTGTTCACCAGCGGCAATCTTTTCCTCGGTTTTTTGGCGATTTTGCAAGCATTCCAGGGCGCACTGGTGATACAGGCCGGCGATCTTGGGCCGAACGCGCATCTATCCACCGCCGCTAAGGCGATTGGATTCGCCGTCTTTTTTGACGGACTCGACGGGCGCATTGCCCGCATGACCAACACAACCAGCGATTTCGGCCGCGAACTGGACTCTCTTGCCGATGCGATAACGTTTGGGCTGGCCCCGGCCGTGATGGCGTTTGTCTGGGGCGTGCAGTTCGTCGGGCCCGTTTGGGAGGGGCGGATACTCAGCCACCTGCTCAAGGCCGGTTATATTGTGTCGTTCTTTTATCTGCTCTGCGGGGCCGCCAGACTGGCCAGATTCAACATCCAGAGCAATCCCGTGCTGAAGAATCCGGGCCGGCCCGATCGGAAATACTTCGCCGGCATGCCCATTCCCGCCGCTGCCGGCTTCATAGCCGCTATCATTTTTTTCTTCGACGCCGAACCTATCGTCAGTGTCCCTATGTCGATCGTCTGGCTCGCGGCAACCGCCTGCGTCGGACTGCTGATGGTCAGCACTTGGCGATATCCGAGTTTCAAGCAAATCAGCGCCGCCAAACCTCGTTCGCCGCTGGTACTCCTTATTTTCGGTCTCTTCATCTATCTCATTTGGAACTGGGCGCAGATTGTGCTGCTGATCCTCGCGGTTGGCTATGTGTCGAGCGGTATCGTCATCCGTATCGGCGGAATTATTCGCCGTCGTTTGAGGCGGCGGCCGACTTCAGCGCAAGCAGAACACCCCGTTAGTTAATGAGACCACGCAGTACGGGTCTGAACCAATCCATCTATGGCTAGCAAAGAACGACTTCACCGCCACGCAAAGCATCTCGCGCTCGTGGGAAGTGACACTTTATTGGGGCGCGAGATACGCGAAGTGCTGGAATCGAGCGTTGCCGGGACTTTCATTGATGGTTTTGCGGCGAATGGTGAAGCCAGCTTCGGAGAGGAAGAAGGCGAAGCGGTGTATCGGGAAGCACTGAGCGCCGGGTCCCTGAAAAGTTGCGAAGCGATCGTTTGCGCCGGCTCCGAAGCGGGTGCGCTAAAGGCCTACGAACTCGCCAAAGCGGGCCGGGGCGCCGTGAAACTGATCGATTGCAGCGGCTACCTCGAACAGAAACCCGAAGCTCGAATTTGCGCCCCTCTCATCGAGGGCGGCAAGCCCGGAAAGGGCTGGCTGCTGATTCCCGCGCAGCCTGCCGCCGTGTCCATCGCCGCCGTCCTGCTGCAGCTTGCAGGCTCCGCGGCAATGGAGCGCGCCGTTGTCGATATTTTTGAGCCCGCGAGTGAGCGCGGTAGTAAAGGGATTGCGGAACTACAGCAGCAAACCGCTAATCTGCTATCCTTTCGGCCGCTCGAGAAGCATGTGTTCGACGCTCAACTCAGCTTTAATCTTCTGCCGGCCTATGGAGAAGAAGCGCCGGTTCAGCTCGCGGCGGTGGAGCAGCGCATCGAAATGCACCTCGCCACCGTGCTTGCCCTGGGAGCGCGGAACGGGCGCTCCGTTCCGATGCCCTCTATCCGGCTGATCCAGGCGCCCGTGTTTCACGGCTACAGTCTCTCGGCGTGGGTGCAGTTTAAGGAGAACGCAGTGCTGGATAAGATCGCTCAATCGCTGGCATCGCAATCCATCGAGTTCCGAACTCTTGAGCAGGAGGTTCCCACAAACGCGGAATCCGCCGGGCAGAGCGGAATCACGGTGGGCGATGTTCGCGTCGATCGCAACAATCCGCGCGCAGTCTGGCTGTGGGCGGTCACCGACAATCTGCGCCTGCTCGCCGACAGCGTTGCCAGGCTTCTGGACGGAGCCGAAAACTGATATGCGGATTCGCACTGTTGTCATTTCTTTAGCGAGTTTGATTCCGGCGCTTCTGCTCAGCGCTTGCGGTTATCACGTCGGCGGCAAAGCTGACACAGTTCCCAAGAGCGTTCAGACGATAGCCGTCATCCCCTTCGGAAACAATACGACCCGGTATCAACTGACCGACAAACTGCCGCAGGCAATTGCCCGCGAACTAGTTGCGCGCACACGGTACCAGGTCGTCAACGATCCGAACAATTCCGATGCCGTCCTCAGCGGCGCGGTAAAGCAGGTCTATCTGGCTCCTGCTCTGATCGATCCCAGCAGCGGGAAAACCACCGGCACGGAGGTGGTTGTGTTGCTTGCGATCTCGCTAAAGGAGCGTGCAACCGGCAAAGTGCTGTATTCCCAGCCGAACCTTGCCGTTCGCAACACGTACGAATCGAGTGTCGATGCGCGGCAATATTTCGACGAGAGCAGCAGCGCTGCCGATCGTTTGAGCCGGGACCTTGCACGCTCCGTTGTCAGCGGAATACTGGAGAATTTTTGAAGTCGAATGACTCCGGAACAATTTCTTTCGAAGCTCGCCAAACAGCCGCCTGCGCCGGTTTATCTGTTCCTTGGCCCGGAAGGCTATCAACGGCGCGTTTGCAAGCAGGCGTTGCTGGACAAGATCTTGCCGGGAGATGCGCGCGCGGAAGGATTCACACAGGTGGATCTCGAAGAAACATCGATTCCCGATGTGCTTGACGACGCATGCTCGCTATCGCTCTTTGCAACCGACCGCGTCATCTGGGTGACGGCGGCGGAAGCGGCTCTGCCGCGCCGCCTGACCGCGCCCGATGGCGAAGATGACGGGTCGGCCAAAGGCGGCCCGGGCGCGATGCTTGCCTCGTACGTAAAGAGGCCAACTCCCGGTACAGTGCTCGTATTCGAGTGCAGTCGTTTCGATTTCTCAGGGGACGACAAAGCCAAGCTGGACCGTGTGGCGAAATTCTACAGCGCCATACCTGGCGTGGTCGAGTTCCGGCCGTTTACGCCCGAATCGGCGCGGGTTCTCGGTGAAGATCTCGCGCGGCGTCATAAGCTAAAGCTCGGCCGGCAGGAGCTTTCGTTTCTGTTGGAAATCCTCGGCGGGGATGCATCGCGGCTGGCCACGGAACTGGAAAAACTGTCGCTATTTGCGGGGCAGAACCGGCCCATCACGCTCGACGACATTCGGGCGCTGGTTCCGAATGCTTCCCAGAGCACGATATTTACTTTGGTAAATGCACTTGGCAGAGGCGACCGTGCAGGCGCCTTGCGTTCGCTCGACGTTTTGGTCCGGGATGGGGAGTATCTTCCGCTCGCGCTAACGTTTCTGGCGACTCAATTTCGCCTTGCATTGGCAGCCCGCGAAGCCGGGATCAGGAACTCGCAACAGGCTTTCGCCTACTTCACCAAACAGGGCGTTCGGATGTGGCGGGACCGGGCCGAACAGTTGATGAACACCGCAAACGCGTTCAGTCCGGAGCAGTTGCGGCGAACGATAGAGTTGATTTACGGGGCGGACAAGGGTTTGCGAGACACCCGTCCCGACGACCGTACTGTCATGGAGATGCTGGTTGTGGAATTAACCACCGGGATGCGATCGGCCTGACTTGGGCTCGGCTCAGGCCCATTCGGACCGAATCGGTTCCGGCCTTAAGCGGCAGCTGCTTCGGAGACCTTACGAAGACGAAGAGCCAGACGGCTCTTATACCGGGCAGCCGTATTCTTCTTGATAATGCCCCATTTGGCCGCGCGGTCGACAATGGAGTACGTCTCGGGAACGATCTTCGTTGCGCCCTCGATATCTTTATGATCCAGTAATCGGCGCATTGCACGAATCTGGTGACGTAGCCGGGACTTCCGCATACGGTTGACAAGCGTCCGCCGCTCAGTAATGCGGACCCGCTTCAACGCCGAAATAGTATTTGCCATCGAAACTTCGAACCTAAATCCTTAAGAAAGATACAAAGACTAGGATACCGGACGGGGCCCCGGGGGTCAAATGCTGGCGCGGGCGCCCGCTGGTGTGGAGTTGGCCGGCAACGGGGGTGTTTTCGTTTCGCTCATACAAATTCATGCGTCGTACCCCAGTGTTCATTTATATGATGGAAGAGTCATACCTTGAGAACCCTTCAGACGCTGGAAATTTCGAAATCCTACAACGGTCGCCGTGTCGTTGATAATGTGTCCGTTCGCGTCGAGCAGGGCGAGGTAGTCGGCCTGCTGGGCCCCAACGGCGCGGGAAAGACGACGTCGTTTTACGTCATTGTCGGGCTGATCAGTCCCGATGCCGGCTGCGTGCTTCTCGATGAAGAAGAAATCACGAAACTGCCGATGTATCAGCGAGCCCGCAAGGGTGTTAGCTACCTTCCGCAGGAGGCGTCCGTTTTCCGTAAGCTGACTGTTGAAGATAATCTGATGGCGATCCTTCAGACGCTTCCGATCAGCGGGCGCGAGCGCCGGGAACGGATGGTGCGGCTGATCTCACAACTCGGTCTCGAAACCGTGCGCCATAGCAAGGGCTACATGCTTTCAGGCGGCGAACGGAGACGCGTCGAGATCGCCCGTTCTCTTGTCCTGGAGCCCAGTTTTCTCCTGCTGGACGAGCCGTTCTCCGGCATCGACCCAATTCAAGTTTTAGAGCTGCAGCGGATCATTGGCGATCTAAAGCGGTCCGGTATTGGCATTTTGATTACCGATCACAACGTCCGCGAGACGCTGGCCGTCACGGACCGCGCTTATATCATCAGCAGCGGGCGTATTTTCCGCTCGGGATCGCCGGATTCGCTCGGCAACGATCCGGAAGTGAAGCGCGTCTATCTCGGCGAAAGCTTTTATTTTCCACCCAGTTTGATGAGTTAGCTCGGTCACTATGTCGCCGGCGTTCGGCCAAGTGGACCTGCGCTTCCGTTTGCCCGGTTTTCCGATGGCAAAACACACCGAATGCGGGGCAATTCGGAAAAAAGCTAAGGCGATTAGCCCTGGAATGGGCCGCCTCCGGTGTTAAACTGAGGCACATGAGTACGCTTTCGCAACGCCTGCAATTAGGAGTTCAGCAAAAGCAAATACTCACGCCCGGCCTCGTTCAGATGGTCACCGTCCTCCAGCTCAACCGGCTGGAATTAAAGGACATGATCGTGAACGAGATCGCCGAGAATCCGGTACTTGAGGAGGCGGCGGAGCGCGGCGACGAGCTGACTCCAGAAGAGGTCCAGGATCTCCTCGAGCGCGAGCGGCAATCGGAACCGGCCGACAAGGCCATCCTTGAAAACGTGGGGCAAGAGCAATCGTTCCAGGAACAATCGTTCTCGGAAGACGGTGAACGACCTGCCGAGGCTCCCGTCGAATACAGTTCGGGCGAGATCGCGCAGACAGCGCCGGTAGACGAGACGCCCAAGCAGGAGACGGATCCCTTCGACGAGATCGATTTCGGATCGTTCTTCGACGACTATCTCGATCCCGGATTCAAGAGCCCGGCCGGCGAATCGATCGAAAAGCCATCATTCGAGACCTTTCTTTCCTCGCCCGTTACGCTGAGCGATCATCTGCAAACCCAGCTTTCCGTGATTGTGCTTCCCGACCGTACCCGGCAGGCGGCAAACGCGATCATCGGCAATCTGGAGGAAAGCGGATATTTAATGACGCCTCTCGAAGAGATCGCCACTTCCGAGGGACTAACGGCCAGCGATATGCAAGCGGGCCTGAAGGCCGTACAATCGCTTGATCCAACCGGGGTCGGAGCCGCTAGCTTGCAAGAGTGTCTGCTGCTGCAGCTTGAAGCACGAGGCGGGCGCGATGGCGTCGCTTGGAGAATCGTGCACGACGGTTTGAAGCTGCTCGAGACCCGGCAAATCCAGCAACTCGCCAAGGTATTGGGCCGCCCCATGGAGCATGTGCAGATCGCGGTAGACGTTATTCGCCATTTGGACCCGGCGCCGGGTCTTCGTTATTCAGGCGGTGGCGCACGGCTAGTCGAGCCCGACGTCTACATTACGAAAGACGGCGACGACTACCTCATTTCGTTAAACGAGGACGACGTTCCGCAGTTGCGCCTGAACGGCGAGTACAAACGGATGCTCGACCGCGAGCAGGAGCCGAATAAAGATGTTCGCAATTACGTAAAAGAACGTTATGCTTCCGCTCTACAACTCATCAAGAATATTGAGCAGCGGAAACAGACGATTCTTCGCGTGTGCCACTCTATTGTGCGTCGCCAGACCGAATTTCTCGAATATGGCATCGATCAACTCAAACCGATGATGATCAAAGAAGTGGCGGAAGAAATCGGCGTTCATCCATCGACGGTGAGCCGTGCTGTGTCGAGCAAATACGTACACACCCCTCAAGGCGTTTTCGAGCTTCGCTATTTTTTCTCGGAAGCGGTCCAGGGGCCATCCGGCAGCGCAATCCCCTTGCTGATTCTGAAACGGCGTGTGAAGAAAATGATTCAAGAAGAAAATTCCAAACAGCCATTGACGGACGAGCAGATAACCGCCCGCCTACAGAGCGAAGGTATTCAGGTCACCCGGCGCACCGTCGCCAAATACAGGGAAGACATGAAAATTCCTTCTACACACCAGCGCCGAGTCCGCGCATAATATAATCCCACTGGAAAAGAGCTTTCCGCGAGCCGCGACCCTTCGGGCGGCTTGCATTTATTGGAGGGAAAGATGAAGGTCACCTACACTGGAAAGACCAAAGACTTCACTCCTCAAATTGAGAAGAAAGTCGAAGAGAAGCTTGCCAAGCTGGCGAAGATGATCGAGCAGCGAGGCGAGAAAGAGGCACATGTCTGCCATCGCCAGGAGCGGCATCTGCACAAAGTAGACATCAAAACGATGTTCTACGACCACACCTTGCTCGGTGAGGGAGAGGACGCCGACATCACGATCGCTGTTTGCCAGGCAATCGAAAAGCTGGAAAAACAGATTGTGAAGTTACGCGGCCGCTGGCGCGACACTCATCGCGATCCGAAAACGACCAGGGCCCAGAAGGAATCGCTCGAGGAGACTGCCCCAATCGAGGCCACGAGGGTTCCCGCCGGCGCGGCCGGATCCATGAACGGGAACGCAGCTCATCCGAAGGTATACCGGGTGAATAACGATGACGGCCACAAGCCAATGACGCTCGAGGAGGCGATGCTCGAAATGGAATCGAACGCGGACTATTTCGTTTATCAGGACCTCGACCGCAGCCGCCTTTCCGTATTGCTGCGCCGCCGCGACGGCCATTTCGATTTGATTGAAGCGTAAGGGACGGGCCGGTTCGACCGCCGAACAGTGAACTGAGATTCGTTGCGCGCTATCGAGCGGACGTTCGCTCTTTGAAACCGAACACTCGGTGAGAGGAGGCATACCTGTTGGTATTGCCTGGGATTACACGCAAGGAGCCGGTTCTGGTAGTATTGAGGCCCCAACGGAGGTCGGAGGTCCAAGGCTGTTTCGATGCCCTTATTAACACCCAGAGCAACGCGAACCTCAGCATTGACCAGTTCGTTGCGCAAGGTGAAACCGTCGTAGTGATCGGACGGTACGCGGCCACTGTCAAGCCAACCGGCAAGCCGATCAATACGCTGTTATCCTTGCATTCCAGATACAGGACGGGAAGATTAGTCGGCACATGGTGATGGGCGACACGGCCGCCATAGCCGATAGCTACCGGGGCGCATAGTCCCACTTATCGCGTCTTGCATCAGCGAGAGATGAACCCGGCAGGCTCGCGGCGGAAGCTCGTCAGAAATCGCAACCCACTGGCGGCGAACGCTTTGCTTCGTTACAATCGATGGAGTTCGCGCCGTTTCCCAACGATGAGCGATTCAGAGGCGCCACAATTCGCCGGTACCGATGTTCCGAACAAGCTGTACTTTCGGATTGGCGAAGTAGCCCGCCTCGCCGGTATCAAACCCTATGTGTTGCGCTTCTGGGAAACGGAATTCTCGGGACTCGGCCCGAGAAAGTCCGGTACCGGCCATCGCCTCTACAGACGCAAGGATGTCGAACTGGTGCTGGAAATCAAGCGCCTGCTTTACGAAAAGCGCTACACCATTGAGGGTGCCCGTAAATATCTGGAAGGGCGACCGCGGCCACTCGCGCCCAAACCCGCGCCGAGACAACATGTCCAGGGCGAACTGTTTGTCGGAAACTCGGCGCTATATCAAGAAATCCGGCGAGAGTTGACCCAGATCCTGAACATTCTCAAGAGTCCGGGCGAGAAATCCACATAATACGAGCTGCCCGGTTCAGGCAAGTTCTTTGCTCAAGAACGCCGCCAAAACCCCGATAACAAGAAAGACGGGCAGACGAAATGATCCATCTGACACGCATAAACCATGTTCCGCTCGTGTTGAACTCGGACCTGATTGAACATATTGAGACGACGCCGGATACGGTTGTCAGTCTGACGACCGGACAGAAGTTGCTGGTGCTCGAATCTCCCGACGAAATCATCGAGCGAGTGGTTCAGTTCCGGCGCGCGGTTGTCGCTCAGCCATTCCCGGTTTCGCGGAAGATCCCGGCCGAGACGGCGTATCCGCTGGCCGTGTTTCACCGGCCGGGTGAGCCGGCGAGCGCCAAAAGCAGACGAGGGGAATGAGCATGGCCGGTGACAAAACAGGAAGCACACGGCCGGATTTCGCTACGTTCATCGGAATTATGCTTTCGGTCTGCGGAATCGTCGGCGGGTTGATTTTGGAGAAGGGTAACGTCAAGGACATCATTCAGTACACGGCGGCCATTATTGTGGGAGGCGGCACGGCGGGGGCCGTTTTGGTCACCTGTCCCCTGAAAAACGTGATCTCGGCTATTGCCCACCTGAAAGTGGTCTTCTTCGAGCGGGCGATGGATCCGGCATCGCTGATGGAAGAGATTATCATTTACGCCACGAAGGCGCGAAAGCAAGGCATCGTGTCATTAGAGCAGGATGCGGAGCACGCGTCGGACCGGTTCCTTCGCAAGGCGATTAACCTTGCCGTGGACGGCACCGATCTCGAAGAATTGAAAAGCATGATGGAACTCGAGATCGACCAGGAAGAGCAGTACGCCGAAGATGCGGCTAAGGTATGGGAAAGCGGTGGAGGCTATTCGCCAACCATCGGCATCATCGGCGCCATACTCGGCCTGATTCAGGTAATGAAGAATTTGCAGAACATCGGCGAAGTAGGACGCGGTATCGCGGTCGCCTTCGTTGCCACGGTGTATGGAGTGGCGATCGCCAATCTTTTCCTGTTGCCGGCGGCTTCGAAGATTCGTGCGCGGGCGGCAGGCGACAGCAAGCTACATGAGCTGGCCCTGGAGGGTGTGGTGGGCATGGTGGAGGGTTCGAATCCGAAGATGATCCGCGCGAAGCTCGAAGCCTACTTACATGGCGCGAAGCAGGGCGCCCAGAACCGGCGGCAGGAACGGGCAGCGGCCTAAGTAGGACTAAGACATGGCGCGCCGGAATAGAAAACACCCTCCACACGCGAACCACGAGCGATGGATTGTGTCCTACGCCGACTTCGTCACACTTCTGTTCGCCTTCTTCGTGGTGATGTTTGCAACCGCGAATGCCGACCGGGGAAAAGCCAGCACGGTGGCGGCGGCGGTGCGGGCCGCGCTCGATCAAGGGCAGGTGTCGGACGTCGTGCGGGCGCTAAGCAACGCTTCGGGCAAGGTGAACGGTAAGCAAGAATCGAGCGCCATGTCTCAAATGGCCAGCTCGAACACGGAACGCGATCTCAGTCCAGACAAGGAGCAGCACGCGGCGCGAATGGCCCAGGCCCTTCTGGAACTGCTGCCCTCAATGGAACTGCTCGAGAAGGAACTGAAGCCGGAAATACAAAAGGGGACGGTGGAGCTGCACATGGAGCCGCGCGGCCTGGCGATCAGCTTCAAACAGGCCGCGCTCTTCGATTCGGGAAGCTCCGGGTTGAAGCAATCGAGTATTCCGACGATCGGCAAAGTGGGAGCAGCTCTGCTCAAGGTGCCCAACGACGTGCGACTCGAAGGCCATACGGACGATATTCCGATTCACAACAACCAGTTCAACAGCAACTGGGATTTATCAGCCGCGCGCGCGATCGCCGTTCTTGAAGTTTTAGACCGGCAGTTTCATGTGCCGCGGACCCGAATGGCTATTGGGGGCTATGCGGACGTGGCTCCGATTGCGAGTAACGATACCGAAGCGGGCCGGGCGCGGAATAGGCGCGTTGATGTTGTCATTTTAAGTGAACTGGGCGCTTCCGCCGAGCCAATACAGGATGCCAGGGGAGCGGTTTCCAAGCGACAATGAGTTCGCTTCGTTAGTTAACGCTTTTTCCGTACCAGGCGCTTCGCTTTCCGAACGATAGGCGCGGTCGCCAACGCCTCTTCAACCAGATGCTGCTGTTGTTCGACGTGCACTTTGTGAGCGCCGGCAGCGGGGCTAGCGGCAGCCGGCCGGCCGACGAACCTTACGGAACGGCGGCATCGCTCGATCAAATCCTGTAGTTGTTCCTCGACAAAATACCAGGCGCCCATATTTTCAGGCTCTTCCTGAACCCAAAAGATCTCGGCCGTATCGGAGTAGCGCCGGAGAATATCCGCAAGCAGTTGCGACGGGAAAGGATAGAGCTGCTCCAGACGGATGATCGCGACGTCGTTGCGGCCAACCTCCTCTCGCTTCGCGAGCAGATCGTAGTAAACCTTCCCCGAACAAAGCAGGATGCGGCGGACGTTTCCTCCGACGATGTGAGAATCGCCAATCACCTCTTGGAACGCGCCGCTGGTCAAATCGCCAATCGTGGAGGTCGCCTTCGGGTGACGCAGCAGGGACTTCGGCGTGAACACAACCAAGGGCTTGCGGATGCCACGCCGGTCCGGGCCGCCATACATCTGCCGCCGCAGCAGATGAAAATATTGAGCGGGAGTCGTACAGTTGCAGACCTGCATATTGTTTTCGGCACAGAGCTGGAGGAAGCGCTCGATACGCGCGCTCGAATGTTCCGGTCCCTGCCCCTCGAAGCCGTGGGGTAGCAGCAGCACGAGGCCGCTCGGCTGGTTCCATTTCACTTCAGCGGAAACAACAAACTGGTCGATGATGATTTGAGCGCCATTGGCGAAATCGCCAAACTGCGCCTCCCACAACACAAGCGTGAGCGGATCGGCCACACTGTAGCCGAATTCGAAGCCCATTACGGCAAATTCGCTCAACAGGCTATCAATAGACTCGAATTTCGCCGCGTTTGGCAGGTGTTTCAGCGGGAGATAGCCTTCGCCGGTTTCGGTATCGTAAAACTCGAGATGCCGCTGTGTGAACGTGCCCCGGGTGCAGTCTTCACCGCTCAGCCGCACGGGCGTGCCCTCCAGGACCAGACTACCGAAGGCAATGGTCTCGGCGAAACCCCAATCGATAGGTCCACTGTTGAGCGCCTCGCGCCTGCGATCGACAAGGGTCCTCAGCTTAGCGTGAAGATGGAAACTCTCGGGAAGAGTCGTGCAATTCTCAATAACTGCCTTGAGGGTCGCGTAGTCGATGGCCGTGGCGGGAATCGGCTGGTTCAACTGTTCTTCCGGGACAACGGCGAACTCTTCGTAAACGTACTGCTCACGATTCTTCTTCGCTTCGTCGTAGACCCCGTTCAGACGCGAGGCCACGGCGCCGCGCATGCCATCGATCTGTTCCTGGCTAACGACTTTCTCGCGCAGCAGCCGCTCGGAATACTGCGTCGCCGCGGTCGGCGTATTCTTGATTCTGCGGTACATCACCGGCTGCGTGTAGCTCGGGTCGTCAGCCTCGTTGTGACCGTGGCGCCGGTAGCCGATGAGATCGATAACGACATCCCGCTTGAACTGCTGCCGGTAATCGTAAGCGAGGTTAGCGGCGCGGATGCAAGCCTCGGCATCATCCGCGTTGACGTGCAGAATGGGCGCCTGCACCGACCGGGCAATGTCGGTGCAGTAGACGCTGCTGCGTCCGTCCATGGGATTTGTCGTGAAGCCGATCTGATTGTTAATGACGATATGAACTGTGCCGCCGGTCGTGTAGCCGTCGAGTTGCGAAAGCTGTAGAACTTCGGCCACCACACCCTGTCCCACAAACGATGCGTCGCCGTGTATGAGGATCGGTATCACCCGTTCCCTCTTGGCATCGCCCAAGCGATCCTGTTTCGGCCGGACGAGACCCTCGACCACCGGGTTTACGGCCTCGAGGTGACTCGGATTGAACGCGACGGAGACAAGAATCTCTTTGCCCTGCGACGAGCGATGAATACCGCTCGCGCCAAGATGGTACTTCACGTCGCCCGACCCCTGGACGCTGTCCGGGTCCGGCTCTCCCTCGAACTCGGAGAACACCTGGACCATGGATTTGCCGACCACGTTCGCAAGCACGTTCAGCCGCCCGCGGTGGGCCATCCCAATGACGGCTTCATGGGCGTTTTGATTGGCTGCGCGATCCAAAACCTCATCCAGAACCGCGATGGTCGATTCTCCACCTTCGAGGCCGAACCGCTTCTGGCCGATAAACCGGCGCTGCAGGAAGTGCTCAAATTCTTCCGCCTGAATCAAACGGTTCAAGGTGCGGATTTTCGTGGCTTCATCGAGCGGCCAGAGATTCATGGTCGCTTCCATACGATCCTGCAGCCATTGCTTCTGCTCGGGGTCCTGAATGTGCATGTACTCGACGCCCATGGACGCGCAGTACGTTTGCCGCAAGCGATCAAGGATTTCGCGCAGCGTTTCATACGGCTGCATGTAGGATGCGATCGCGCCGCTGGGGGCCTTCACGGCTCCCGCCAGAAACGGCCGGTCCAAATCCCAAAGGGATAGCCCGTAAGAAGATGGATCGAGTTCGGGATGATAGCCTGGCTCGACGCCCAACGGGTTTGTGTTGGCGATCAGATGACCGCGCACCCGGTACGCGTTGATCAACTGAATGACCGCCGCTTCTTTTGCGACATCCGCATTCAACGCCGAATGGCGCTGCGGATTAATTTGCTTATCGGATTGCCACTTAATCGGAAGATAGGGGATTTTCAGGTCGCGAAAAATCTGATCGTAGAAATTCTCCTCGCCGAGCAACAACTGATGAAGCTTGCCGAGAAAGGAACCGGACTCGGCTCCCTGGATAATGCGGTGGTCGTAGGTACAAGTGACCATCAGCACCTTCGAGATCCCAAGCATCGCGCGCGTTTCGTCGCTGGTGGCGGCAAATTCGGCAGGATAGTCCATGGCGCCGGTTGCGATAATCGCGCCCTGCCCCGGCATCAGGCGAGGCACGCTGCCGAAGGTCCCAACCGTTCCGGGATTTGTCAGCGAGATGGTAGTGCCCTGAAAATCGGCAATCTGCAGCTTATTCGTCCGGGCTCGGGCGACGATTTCGTCGTAGGCCTGAACAAACTGCGCAAAGCTCATGCCATCGGCGTTTTTAATGTTCGGCACCATCAGCGAGCGCGATCCATCTTTGCCGGGAACATCGACCGCCAGGCCGATATTTATGTTGTTGCGAACGATTCGAAACGGCTGCCCTTCATTCTCCGTAAATGCATGATTCAAGGAAGGATGGCTCTTGATGGCGCGGATAATGGCCCAGGCGATAATATGCGTGAAGCTGAGTTTGCCTTTTCCCTGTAATGCCCGCTGTTTGTTAATGATGTTCCGGTTCTCTTCGATAACGCGAACAGGAATTTGCCGTTGTGACGTGGCGACGGGAATGGAAAGGCTCGCCTCCATGTTCTCGGCGATTCGAGCAGCGGCCCCGCGCAAAGGAACGAGTTGTTCGCCCGGGCCAACCAGAGTGGGTTCCTGCTTTGCTGGAACCTTTAGGGTGGTTGCAACAGCCTTAGTCGGCGCGGGCGCGGACTCCTGAGCGGGCGGCGTCGGGGCGGGACTGGCAGGAACGGCAGGTTGAGCGGCTGCTTGCGGCGCCTCAGGAGCAGTGGCGGAGACAGCGGGCGCTGCATCCGGCGGGGTCTCGGCCGGGATCACGCCTCCATTGTTAGAGGAATGCTGAAAGAACTCGGTCCAACCCTGGTCCACGCTCTTTCGGTCGAATTGATATTGATGATAAAGCTCGTCTTCCAGCCAGCTATTGATACCCAACGCGGGGTCTGTCGATTGAGACATGAGGATATTTCAGGAAACAGAGAACCATGACGACGTGGACTTTGGGCGATCCAAGCCGGCACATCGTCTTCTAAGTTGTCGATTATCTTCCCTGCTCTCATCATAGCGAAATTGTGGGAATCTGCAGGGGTTCTGAGTCATGCGATTCAGGTATCACATGCATTGCGTAGGGCGAGTTCGAGGTCATCCTTGCTCAAATCCGTACTGATGAAGAGCTCTTGACGCGCCCCCGCGCTCAGAGCAATTGCTTTCCAGCCGTTCGTAACCGGCACGGTGATCCGCACGCTTGGCAGCCCGCGGGCATCGCGCACGCGGCGAATGACGCCGGGAATGACGGAACGGATGCCGGGGCTATCGCGCAGCAGCCGTTCGAGCACCGGCCGCAGTCCATCGATAATGCTATGCTCGACCTTCAGTTTGCCCCGCTCGGCGCGCAGTCTCATATAGATCAGATTAGCTATTTAAACCGCTTTTTATATTGAATATCGACGCCGAACAGGCCATTCTCGTCGCGAATAGCAACCAGCGAATATTCACGATTCAGAGCCCATTCAAAGCGAAAAATCTGTTCCGCGGTGCGCGAAAGGTTCGTCACGTAGGTAATGGTGACTTGCCTGGATATCTGCTGTTCGAGCGTAAGCCGCGCCTGCGGAACGTCTTCCACTCCCTGCAGCATGGGATCGATCTTCAGGTGCGTTACTCCGAAAAATCGCTGCAAACGGCTCGAATTGGGCGAAATTGCCGAACCTAGCAGTGCACTCGCTCCGGTGGAAATCAGAGGCGCTTGCGGCCTACCCTGGGCGCCGGACAGCGTTGAAGTCTGGCCAGGGGCTCTGCCGGTCGCCAGCAGCGCGATGATATCACCCGATTGGAGTGGCGGGTCCGAGCGGTAGCTGACGTTAAGCTTGTCCATACTGCCCGTAATGGTAATGTTCACGGTGACGCCGCGCGCTTGCGTCTGCAGGTCGAGATCGAGGGTGGGTTCGATTTTGACTGGATTGAAGAAATTGACTTCGCCGCGGTTGATGGTGTATTTGTTGCCGAAAAGTTGGATCTGCCCTTGATTCAAAGAGACACCGCCAAGCACGGCGGGCCGGTCCGGCGTGCCCCTTAAACGCAGATTGATTTCCGCTTCGACGTTGCGCCCGAGCGATGTGGCCAGCTCCAGACTAGGAGCGCTCCCGACGTTAATCTCCAGCCGCACATTCTGCAGAAACGAATTCGCGCTGGAGGAGGCCGATCCGGCGGTAAGACTTTCGGCAAAAAGATTCCCCACATCCGTATTCGGGTTGAACGCCGCCTTTGTAACGGTGACATCTCCCGAAAAGAGGCTCTTCTGGCTCGTTCCGGTGTAGTGCAGGTCCGCATTGAAAGTGACGCTGACGCCGTTGTGCCGGAGCCGCACGTCGCTCGCGTTTGCCTCCAGGCGGTAGACCATGGGCACGCCGCCCCCGAACGTCGCAAAGCCGGTCATCGAGATCTTCCCGCCGCCGCTTTCGGCAGTCAGATTCTGAATGGTGGCGCGATTACGATCGAAACGAATGAGGCCGTTTGCATGATCGAGTCCGTTCGGAAACGTTGCTGAGCTGAAGGACGCATCCCGCAGGTCGAGGGAACCGTTGATCGCCGGGTTTATAAGCGCACCAGCCACGGAAGCATGTACGTTGGCTATGCCGGCGGATCGTAGATTCGGATCGAGCAAACGCAAAATCTGGAGATTGACGGCGCCATCGACGGCGACACTGGCGGACGACTCGCGATTCAGCGCAATTCGGCCTTTCGCATCGAGCTTCGTGTTGTTTCCGGTGAATTCCGCCGAGTGAATGTTAGCGACGCGATTTTCGATATCGATCAAGATTGGTTTGGAGTTGCGTAAAACCAGATCCGACGCGCTGGGCAGGGCGG
>Ga0134125_10002299_pt1 | contig 22754 bp, 22 predicted proteins | sample KB31751_FD_96464 | JGI IMG/M metagenome (GOLD analysis project Ga0134125, IMG submission 96464) | Terrestrial soil microbial communities with excess Nitrogen fertilizer from Kellogg Biological Station, Michigan, USA - KB3-175-1 | ecosystem: Environmental > Terrestrial > Soil > Unclassified ... | reverse complement strand
TGGGCTGCGTCACGTCTCCAGGGTCGACCTCATCGTCGACGCGGCGGGTACTCCGTGGTTCCTCGAGGCGAACGTATTGCCGGGCCTCACCGAGACCTCGCTACTTCCACAGGCGCTCGAGGCGGCCGGCCACGATCTCGGCTGGGTCTATCTCGCGCTTGCCGAGGCCGCAGTGACCGAACGCCGCTCGTAGCAGGTGTCTACGCGCTCATCCGTCGTTACTTTACCGCCACACGGCGGCGACTGATCAGCCGAATCCGGGCTCGTTCAGTTCGGTGAGGATGCGGTTGAGGTCGGCCACGGTCGCAAAATCGATGACGATGCTGCCCTTGCTCGATCCGAGGCTCACCTTGACGCGGGTGCTCAGGCGGTCGCCGAGACGCTCCGCGATCTCGTCGAGCTGACCCTGGCGCTTCCCCGCGCTCGGCTTCGGCGACCGGGCGGGCTTGGAACCGAGCAGTCCCGCGGCGGCCTCGGCGGCTCTCACCGAGAGATCCTCGTTGACGATCTTGTCGGAGAGTCGCTCCATGGCGCCGACATCGCCAGTGGACAGGATGGCCCTCGCGTGTCCGGCGCTCAAGACCCCGGCGGCGACGCGGTTCTGCACGGTCTCGGGCAGGCGCAGCAGGCGCAGGGTGTTGGTGATCTGCGGCCGCGAACGCCCGATCCTCGAGGCGAGCTCGTCCTGGGTGATGCCGAAGTCGGCCAGCAGCTGCTGGTACGCGGACGCCTCTTCCAGCGGGTTGAGGTTCGCGCGGTGAAGGTTCTCGAGCAGAGCATCCCGCAGCATCGCGTCGTCGGCGGTGTTCTTGATCACCGCCGGGATCGTCTCGAGTCCGAGTTGCTTGCTCGCACGCAAGCGTCGCTCGCCCATGACCAGTTCGTACTGCGGTTGGCCCGCGGCGGCGCCCGCGATGGGGCGCACCACGATGGGCTGGAGAACACCTATCTCACGAATCGAGTGAACGAGCTCGTCGAGATCCTCCTTGACGAACTCCTTGCGCGGTTGGGCGGCGTTCGGCACGATGTCTGCCGGCGAGAGGTTTGCCAGCCGCGCTCCCGGCACCGACACCAGGGGGTCTGCTCCCGATTGCGGTGCGGGAAAGAAGACGTCAACCGGGCGCTCTGGCGAGCCCTCGTCCGTGGGGATGAGCGCGCCGATGCCGCGACCGAGTCCGGTTCTCTTGGGTGCTGCCATCAGTTGGGTGCTCCACGTCGTGCGATTTCTGCTGCCGCCTCCAGGTACGAGAGCGAGCCGGGCGAGCTCGCGTCGTAGCTGATGACACTCTGACCATAGCTCGGCGCCTCGGAGATGCGCACCGATCGGGGGATGAGTGTGGATAACACCTGATCGGGGAAGTGGTCGCGCACATCCTGCGCGACCTGATTGGCGAGGTTGGTGCGCGCGTCATACATGGTGAGAAGGATGGTGGACACGGTCAGCACCGGGTTCAGGTGCCGTTCGATCAGCTGGATGTTGTTGAGCAACTGGCTGAGGCCCTCGAGCGCGTAGTACTCGCACTGAATCGGGATCAACACCTCGCTCGCAGCGACGAAGGCGTTGATGGTGAGAAGTCCCAGCGACGGCGGGCAGTCGATGAAGACGTAGTGGAACGGCTCCTCGCTCTCCGCGATGAACAGCTCGAGGGCGGTGCGCAGCCGCTGTTCCCTGGCGACGAGCGACACGAGTTCGATCTCGGCGCCGGCAAGATGGATGGTCGCGGGAATGCAGTACAGGGCCTCGAATTCGGGACTCTTCTGCACGACCTCACTCATCGCCACATCATTGATGATCACGTCATAGACGCTGACCGTCTCCGACCGGTGCTCGATTCCGAGAGCCGTGGATGCGTTGCCTTGCGGGTCGAGGTCGATCACCAGTACCCGCGCACCGTTTCTTGCGAGTGCGGCCGCCAGGTTGACAGTGGTGGTGGTCTTCCCCACGCCACCCTTCTGGTTTGCGACAGTGAACACGCGAGTCTTGTCGGGGAGGGGGAGCGCCTCGGCGGCGAGGGCGCGCCTGCGGCGAGTGATCTCCGACAGCTCCCGGGCGAGGGGGGTGTCGTCGAAACTGAACGAGGTCGAGCGTGCCGGCGGAGCCTCGGGCGCCACGACCTTCTCCTCGGACGGCGGTTCCTCGGAGGAATCAGCGTGTCCTGCGTCCGCGGACGGACCGCCGGTTGCTGGCTCGGTCGCTGGCTCGCCGTCGGAGTCAGTTTCAGAAGCGCCCTCGGAGTCGTGCGAACTCGCTGAGCCCGTTGGCGCCGCGTCCTGATCGCTCTCGGTGCTGACCTCGTCAGCATTAGTCGCGTCGGTGCCGGCCGCGTCGGTGCCGGTCTCGTCGGTGCCGGCCGCGTCTGGGTCGCCGTCCGAGTCGGCTGCCGACTCCCCGTCGTCGCCAGCAGCACTTTCGCCGCCGGAACCCTCAACTGCAGCGTCGCTCGCGGACACAGTCTCCTCCCCGTGGTCACGCCGGGGCAGGGGTACCTCCATGATGTCGAGTAGTGCCGTGTCGGTGTCCGGCTCAGCGTGAGTCGATTCCGACACGGGCCTCGCTTCGTGCTCCGACGGCGCCTCGCGCCCACGGTCGGCCTTCAACCCGTGCTCCCCGTCGATCTGCACAGCATCGTCGGAAGGGAGCTCGTCCGCTTGCTCCGTCGTCGCGTCGTCCTGCCACGCTGCCGTGTCTTTCGACGTCATAGCGTCCTGCTCGCTGCTGTTCGCTTCGACGGTTTCGTCCTGCGGATGTTTCACGTGAAACCTTCTTGCTCTGATGCGGGAGTGGGGGCTGTGCGTCTGAGCTAACACAGCCAACTGGGCGGGGTGCCCCGCGCCGCGCCCGAATGGAAAAAGTGTCGTTACGAACGACTAGTCAACTGTAGCCCGAAAGACTCTCGTGACCTCCGAGACGAGGCCCTCTCCGAGTGTCAACACCTCGACGTCGCTGAGCCTCGCCTTGCGGATGACCTTCGCGGCCGCCTCCACCTCCTTTCCCACGCTCGCCCCCTTGAGGAAGAGCAACTCGCCACCCGAGCGGAGCAACGGGACAGTGGCGGGAATGAGCTTCGAGAGCGCGCTGACGGCGCGAGCGGTCGCCTGATCGAGCCAGGGGAAGAGCTTCGTCTCCTCGGCGCGAGCGCGCACCACCTCAACATTTGTCAGGGCGAGCCGTGCAGCCTCCTCGCGGAGCCACTCGACCCTGCGCTCCATCGGCTCGATGAGAATGAGCGTTGCGTCCGGTCGCGCGATAGCGAGGACGAGTCCGGGCAACCCGGCGCCGCTCCCAATGTCGCCCACCCGCCCCGGCTTCAGCAGCGGGGCCAACAACCCGCAGTTGATGATGTGGCGCGACCACAGTCTGGGGGGTTCCAGTGGTCCGATCAGACCGAGCTCCTCGCCGTGATCGGCGAGGTCGTGCGTGAATTGACGGGCGAGTTCCAGGCGGTCGCCAAAGACCGTCGCCGCCGCGTCCGGCTCGGCTTCCAGTTCGATCGCGCTCAATGTTTCACGTGAAACTATGCGCGCGAGATCACTGTGTGACGGTCGCGTCCCTCACCCTCGGACTCCGAGGAGAAGCCGCGAGCGGCGACCAGATCGTGCACGAGCTTCCGCTCGTACGACGACATGGGAGGCAACGCGGCAGAAGCGGCACCGTCTTCGATGCGAGAGATCGCGTGCTCGACAAATGAACTGAGTTCCTTCTCTCGCGCCTGCCGCGAGCCGCCCACATCGAGGATGAGTCGCGAGAAGGAACCAGTCTTCGCCTGAACCGCGATACGAGTGAGTTCCTGGAGAGCCGTCACCGTGTCCGGCTTAGAGAGCAGGCGCAGATTGCTGTCCTGGCTCGAGTTGACGGAAACGTAGGCGCGCCCTGCGCGAGCATCGATGTCAATGTCGCCGTCGAGGTCGCTGATGTCAAGCAACTCCTCGATGTAGTCGGCTGCGATCTCGCCCTCTTCTTCGAGCTGCGCGATCGTGCGCTCGGTGCGCGACTCCGAGAACTCCTGCTCGTCGTCGGTCACGGCTGCCTGACCATCCTGTACTTCGTTTGACACGGCGTTGTTCTCCATCTGGCGGTTGTCTTTGTGGGGGAGTGGCATGGGTTGCGGCACTACTTCTTGCCGCTGGGTTTCTTCTTATTACGGTTCTTAGTGTTCACCGGCTGCTGACGCTGGGGACTCTTCGTTTCCTCGATCACCTCGGGCTTGCCGTCCTCGACGATCGTGATGCCCTTGCGCTGCGCGCGCTTCGCAAGCCGGGCTTCGCGCGCGAGCGCCGCTTCACTTCCCGGGGTGGGTAGATTCCGGATGACAAGGAACTGCTGGCCCATCGTCCAGATGTTCGAGACCAGCCAGTAGAACATGACGCCGAGGGGGAAGGTGAATCCCGAGAAGGCGAAGACGAGGGGGAGGATGTAGAGCAGCACGCGCTGCTGCTTGAACATGGGGCTGTTCTTCATCTCGGCCGACTGGTTCTTCGACATGATCTGCAACTGCGTGATGAACTGCGAGCCCGTCATCAGCACGACCATCGTGGCCGCGATCGCGATAACGGCGACGTTGCCGTGAGCGGAACTGATCGAGTCTTTGAGGGGAGCGACGCCGAACAGGATTGCCTCACCGAACGACTTCGACAACGCAGGGTTCAGCAGGCCCACTCCCGCCGCGGTCTCCCTTTGGGCGTTGTTAAGCACCGAGAACAGGCTGAAGAAGATCGGCATCTGGATCAACAGCGGCAGGCACGAGCTCAGCGGGTTGGTGCCGGTCTTCTTGTAGAGCGCCATCGTCTCGCGCGACATCGCCTCGCGGGAGAACTGGTCCTTCTTGCCCTTGTACTTGTCCTGGATCTTCTTGAGCTGGGGCGCCACCTCGAGCATCCGTCGCTGGCTCACGATCTGCTTCACGAAGATCGGCACGAGGGCGGCACGGATGACGAGGACAAGTCCCACGATCGACAACACCCAGGTGAGACCGGCGTCCGGATCCATCCCGAAGAACGTGAACAGCGAGTGGAAGGCGACGAGTAGTAACTCCACGACCCACTTGATGGGCCAGAGGATTCCGTCGATGATCGCGGGGAAATTCATTTCGTAGTCAGCCCTTTCCGTGGCTACTCGCTACAACAAAACCAAAACGCGTGATCGCGTACTTCTCACGGCGTCGAAGCGGGACATCGTCGATTCCACCGGCGGCCCACGGGTGACACCGCGCGATGCGGATCGCTCCCATCGCGGTGCCCCGCAGCACGCCGTACTCCTGGATGGCACGGAGCGTATAGGCGGAACAGGACGGGTAATACCGACACACATCGCCGTAGAGCGGGGAGATCAGGGCACGGTAGAGCCAAAGAATGATGACGCAGATGTTGCGTGGGGCAAGCATGATGAACGACAACGCTGTTCTCACCGGCTCACCTCGAGTCTGTCTACCAGGCCGAAAATCTCATTACGCAGGGTAACCCAGCTTGCGCGGTCCGAAGCTGGAAGCGCCCGCACCACAATGTCGAGGCCCGGGCGGGTCCGCGCGAGAACCTCGTAGCTGGCCGCCTTGAGCCGACGGCGCACTCGATTCCGTGTCACGGCGTTACCGACGGCCTTCGAGACAATGAATCCGAAACGAACCGGGTTTCCGTCCCCACGATCGATCACGTAGCTGATCGTGTTCGTGGCAGCAACCTTGCGACCCCTACGCACTGTCTGCCGATAGTCGTCCGCTCGTACCAAGCGGTGGACCCTGGCAAGCACGAAGGGAAGCCCGCCTCGAACCGCTGTTACGCGGAAAGCTCGGTGCGGCCCTTGCGACGACGAGCGCTCAGGATCGCACGGCCGGCACGGGTGCGCATGCGCAGGCGGAAGCCGTGCACCTTGGCGCGACGACGGTTATTAGGCTGAAAAGTTCTCTTGCTCATGATCAATCTCCACGTGTTGGAACTCCGCAAGGCCAGCAGTGAAGCCCAGGAAAGTAGAAGGGTTAGCCGAAAGGCTAGAGGTCAACTGATTAAAGCTACGAGCTTAAAGCGCTGCGGTCAAACCCCGGAGTAAGGACACTCCACTTTATCCACATGTGGGGAACATCGGCTTGCCACGCACTCTGCCGCACAAACTAAGGTGGTGGGACTGCACAGTCGGTGGATAACCCTGTGAGTAAGTGTGCATTTCACGGGAGGAAACTATGAGCGAACCGGCAGATTCGACTCCGGACATCTGGCGGTCGGTGCTCGCTATCCTTCGAGACGATGAGCGGATCACCCCGCAGCTGCAGGGCTTCCTCAGCCTCGTCGAGCCCAAGGGTGTCATGGCGGGCACCCTCTATCTCGAGGTTCCGAACGATCTCACCCGGGGCATGCTCGAACAACGCATCCGGCTCCCCCTGTTGAACGCCATCACCTCGCTCGGCGACGACGTTCCCGTGAGCAACTTCGCCATTGTCGTGAATCCCGACATCGCACACGATTCACTCGAAGAGACGGTCGACACCGCGGAGCAGGTCTACATCGAGCAGCCGGTCGCGCCGGTCCAACTCGATACCGGTTCGACATCCAGACGGAGTGATTCGAGGCTCAACCCCAAGTACAACTTCGACAACTTCGTCATCGGCGGCTCCAACCGCTTCGCCCACGCCGCCGCCGTCGCCGTGGCCGAGGCTCCGGCCAAGGCGTACAACCCGCTCTTCATCTATGGCGATTCCGGCCTCGGCAAGACCCATCTTCTGCACGCGATCGGCCACTACGCCGAGAGCCTGTATCCGGGCATCCGCGTTCGCTATGTCAGCTCCGAAGAATTCACGAACGATTTCATCAACTCGATCGCGAACAACCGCTCCTCTGTCTTCCAGGCCAGGTACCGCGAAATCGACATCCTCCTGATCGACGACATCCAGTTCCTGCAGCGAGCGGTCGAGACGCAGGAGGCGTTCTTCCACACCTTCAACACGCTGCACGATCACAACAAGCAGGTCGTGATCACGAGCGACCTGCCCCCAAAACACCTCACCGGATTCGAAGACCGGATGCGCTCCAGATTCGAGTGGGGACTCATCACGGATGTGCAGGCGCCCGACCTCGAGACGCGCATCGCAATCCTGCGCAAGAAGGCTCAGAGCGAGAAGCTACAGGTGAGCGCAGACATCCTGGAATACATGGCGACCAAGGTCTCCTCCAACATCCGCGAACTGGAGGGAACCCTCATCCGGGTCACGGCATTCGCAAGCCTCAACCGCACCCCGGTGGATCTCGCCCTCGTGCAGACCGTTCTCAAAGACCTGATCACCCTCGATGAAGACAATGTGATCGCGCCGGTCGACATCATCAACCACACCGCGGAGTACTTCAAACTCTCGGTCGACGACCTGTACGGATCGTCCCGGTCTCAGGCTGTGGCGACGGCGAGGCAAATCGCCATGTACCTGTGCCGCGAAATGACGAACCTCTCACTACCCAAGATCGGTCAGCTGTTCGGTAACCGCGACCACACCACCGTCATGTACGCCAATAAGAAGATCACCGAACTCATGAAGGAGCGCCGGTCGATCTATAACCAGGTCACGGAGCTCACGAGCCGCATCAAGCAGAACCACCGCTTCAGCAAGGATTAGCGCTCGTCGCTCACACTGTTGACAAGCTGTGGATAACTTCGTGGGCAACGCCGCCGACGCTGTGAGTAAGTACGTAGGGCCTGTGCACTGAACCCGAACACGACAACACTGAACCCGCGGCGATCACAGCCATCTGCACAGCCGCTCCACAACTTCCACGGTTGTAGTTTCGAGCGCCCGTATAGCCGTGCCGCGACTTTCCACAGTTTCCACAGCGGTTAAGAGTATTAATCCATTAAAGATATTTAGGGGGAGAAAGAGAACCCTCTGGGTCCGCGCTCACATCGGCTGTGCCAGTATTGGGTTCTCAGGCGGTCGTTCAGAGCTAAGGGGTGAAAATGAAGTTCCAGGTCAATCGCGACGTCTTCAGTGAGGCCGTCTCCTTTGCGGTAAAACTTCTGCCCCAGCGCACCACCCTTCCGATTTTGAGCGGCGTTCTGATCGAGACGACCGACGCGGGGCTCACCCTCTCATCCTTTGACTACGAGGTTTCGGCGCAGACGGAGATCTCCGCGGAAATCGAAGAGCCGGGTCGCATCCTGGTCTCGGGGAGGCTACTCGCCGACATTGCGAGCCGGTTGCCGAACGCGCCCGTGCAGTTCAGCTCGGAGGATGCGCGCATCAACGTCGTCTGCGGCCCGGCACACTTCACCCTCCTCAGCATGCCGGTCGAGGAATACCCCACCCTTCCCGTCGTCTCCGCGCAATCGGGAGTACTGCCCGCCGAAGCCTTCTCCACGGCGATTGCGCAGGTGGCGGTCGCCGCGTCGCGTGACGATGTGACGCCGGTCATCACCGGTGTTCAGCTCGAGATCTCCGAGAACAGCCTCAGCCTGGTCGCCACCGACCGTTACCGCGTGGCGGTGCGTGAGGTCGAGTGGGATGGCGGCGACGCAGCAGCATCCAGCAGCCTCACTGCGCTCGTACCGGCGCGAACCCTGCAGGAGGTCGGTAAGACCTTCGGTCATAGCGGCACGATTTCCGTTGCGATCACCAATAGCGACGAGCGCGAACTCATCGCATTCACTGCCGATAAGAAGACGGTGACGTCGCTACTCATCAAGGGCAATTTCCCGCCGGTCAAGCGCCTGTTCCCAGAGACAGTCGACAACTACGCGGTGATCAATACGGGTGAATTGATTGAGGCCGTGCGCCGGGTATCGCTCGTACTCGAGCGCGAGGCGGCGTTGCGTTTCACCTTCAATATCGACGGCGTCACCCTCGAGGCCATCGGCTCCGAACAGGCCCAGGCCTCCGAGACCATCGACGCCCACCTCAGCGGAGGCGACACGGTGGTCTCCTTGAAGCCGCAGTTCCTGCTCGACGGGCTCGGTGCCGTGCACTCCGAGTTTGTGAGAATTTCTTTCACGAAGACCGAGAACCCCAACAAGCCTGGGCCGGTTCTCATCACGAGCCAGTCTTCCAAGGATCAGCCGGGCGCCGACAACTACAAATATCTGCTGCAGCCGAACCTGCTGCTTCGTTAGGCGATCGGTTCGAGCTCGCAGGGCATGAGCCGGGCTTCGACCGACTCCGAAGTGAATAAACAGCAAGTGAGGAACAAATGCATATCGGACTCATCGGTCTCGGCAGAATGGGCAGCAACATGCGCACGCGGTTGCGCGACCACGACATCGAGGTCACAGGTTTCGACAGAAATCCGGACGTCACCGACGTCGCGAGCATTGCCGATCTCGTCGAGGCGCTTCCGACGCCGCGCATCGTCTGGGTCATGGTTCCCGCGGGAGAGATTACGAGCTCTGTCATCACCGAGCTCACCGAAGTGCTCGAAGCCGGCGATCTCATCATCGATGGTGGGAATTCGCGATTCTCCGAAGACATCCGGCATGCGGAGCAGGTCTCCGCGAAGGGCATCGAGTACATGGATGCTGGAGTCTCCGGGGGTGTCTGGGGACTGAAGAACGGGTACGGTCTCATGGTCGGCGGCAGCGACAGCAGTGTCGAGCGCGCGATGCCGATCTTCGATGCACTTCGGCCGGAAGGGCCGCGCGAAGAGGGATTCGTGCACGTCGGCGAGATCGGTGCTGGCCACTACGCGAAGATGGTGCACAACGGCATCGAGTATGCGCTCATGCAGGCGTATGCCGAGGGGTATGAACTGCTCGACAAGCGCGAAGACATCATCAAGGACGTCACCGGAACCTTCAAGGCCTGGCAGCGCGGAACGGTCGTGCGCTCATGGCTGCTGGAATTGCTGGTGCGCGCCCTCGAAGCGGATCCTGATCTGGATGACATCGAGGGCTACGTCGAAGACTCCGGTGAAGGTCGCTGGACGATCGAGGAAGCCATCGCCAATGCCGTGCCGGTGCCGACCATCAGTGCGTCGATCTTCGCACGTTTCGTCTCCCGCCAGGGTTCGGAGTCTCCCGCGATGAAAGCGGTCGCGGCGCTGCGTCAACAGTTCGGCGGGCACGCGGTCAAAAAGGCCGAATAATCGTGGCAGCGTGATCGTCACACACCTGAGCCTCAGCGACTTTCGTAATTACCACAGTGCGGAGGTCGCGCTCAGTGCCGGCCCTAACCTGTTCGTGGGCAGCAATGGTCAGGGCAAGACGAACCTCGTGGAGTCGCTGGGCTTTCTGAGCACACTGGGTTCCCACCGGGTTTCCGTCGATCACGCGATGATTCGCCAGGGGGCGGACGCCGCGATCATCCGTGCCCGGCTCGAACACGGCGATCGACAACTGCTCGCCGAGGTGCAGATCAATCGCACCGGGGCCAATCGCGCGCAGGTGAATCGCGCGGTGATCAAGACCAGGGAACTCCCGCGTTACTTCTCGAGCGTCTTGTTCGCGCCGGAAGATCTCGCTCTCGTGCGCGGCGAACCCTCGGGCAGGCGCCGCTTCCTCGATGAGCTGCTGGTTCTGCTCTCGCCACGGTATTCCGGCGTGATGGCCGACTACGACCGGGTTCTGAAACAGCGCAATTCACTGCTCAAATCGGCCAGGACATCCGGCGTCAAGGGCAACCAGCTCAGCACCCTCGAGATCTGGGATGACCGACTCGTCACCCTGGGCTCGGAGTTGATCGAGGCTCGCACCGGCCTCGTCGCTCGACTTCTGCCCGACGTCACCGCGGCATACGAGGCCGTCGCGGGTGAGGATCATCACGCGAGCCTGTCGAACTACCTCACGATCGCCGATCCGGATGGCGCCGGCTTCGACGCGGAGACAAGTGGGACGCAGTCGCGCCCCGGAGATAAACCCGTGTGCACGGAGGAGGCCGCGGCCGGTTTTCGCTCCGCACTCGACCGGCTTCGCCGGAGTGAACTCGACCGCGGGATCACGCTCGTCGGACCGCACCGAGACGACCTCGTGCTCGAACTCAACGGGATGCCGGCCCGCGGCTATGCCAGCCACGGCGAATCCTGGTCCTTCGCGCTCGCTCTCAAGCTCGCCTCCGCGGGACTTCTGCGCAGGGAGTCGGCCACGGGCGACCCGGTGCTTATGCTCGATGACGTCTTTGCGGAACTGGACCAGTCTCGCCGGCTGCGGCTGGCATCCGCGGTCGCCGGCTTCGAGCAGGTGCTCATCACCGCCGCCGTCTTCGACGATGTGCCCACCGAGCTCGCGGCGCACACCGTGCGCATCGAGGCCGGCACGATCCTGGCGCCGGAAGAGGGCGAACAATGAGCACCGACAGACCGGTGGGCCCGAACAGCGAGGGCAACTCGAGCGAGCAGTCGGAGTCGAGGTCGGTCTACCTGCGGTTTCGCCGGGTCTTCGGCGATGGCTCGTCGCGATCGTCCGACGCGCGAAAACGTGCGCAGCGCGAGCCCGGCTCCAGCTCACCATTCGGCAGCGGGCGCGACCCAGAGGGCCTGGGTTCCGTCGTCGACGCGCTCACCTCGCGGCTCGGCTGGAACTCGCCGCTCGCGCAATCGGAACTGCTCGCATCCTGGAGCGAGGTGGCCGGTGCCGAGACGGCCGAGCACTCCGCCCCGGTCGGCATCGAGGACGGCGTGCTGACGGTTCGCTGCGACTCGACGGCCTGGGCGACACAGTTGCGCATCATGCGCGTGCAGATCGCGACGAGCATCGCGAACCGGTATCCGGATGCCGGTATCACTCAGGTGCGGTTCGAAGGGCCGGGTGTTCCCTCGTGGAAAAGAGGCCCCAGATCAATTCCAGGGCGTGGTCCGCGCGATACTTACGGCTGACTGGACAAAAGAGGTCGCCGGAGCAGAATAAAGTCCCCAGAGGGGCGATTTGGCCCCTCTGAGGGTCGCCATTTGGTAGACTGGTGGGGTCGTCACGGTATCTCCTAGTCGCAGGAGCAGGGCAATGAACGACGCTCGATCTATCGGCTGGAGCCTCATTCCATATGTCAACTAATTCGACCCCCAAGTTCGACCACAGCTACGGCGCGGATGACATCCAGATTCTTGAGGGGCTCGAGGCGGTTCGCAAGCGGCCGGGCATGTACATCGGCTCCACCGGTCCCCGTGGTCTGCACCACCTCGTCTACGAGGTGGTCGACAACTCAGTCGATGAGGCCCTCGCCGGTTACGCCGACGACATCCAGGTCACCATGACCCGCGACGGCGGCATCCGCGTCATCGACAACGGTCGAGGTATCCCGGTCGGTCTCAACAAGGCGGAGAACAAGTCCACCGTCGAGGTCGTGATGACCATCCTGCACGCCGGCGGAAAGTTCGGCGGCGGCGGCTACGCCGTCTCCGGTGGTCTGCACGGCGTCGGCATCTCCGTGGTGAACGCGCTCTCCCGCGAGGTGGATGTCGAGGTACACCAGCAGGGTCACGCCTGGCGCATGAGCTTCAAGCACGGTGTTCCCGTCGCACCCCTCGCGAAGGGCGAGGCGGTGGAGGGCACCGGAACCACGATCACCTTCTGGCCGAGCGCCGAGACCTTCGAGACGGTCGAGTTCGACTTCGAGACGCTGCGCGCCCGGTTCCAGCAGATGGCGTTCCTCAACAAGGGACTGCGCATCACTCTCACCGACGAGCGCGTGCACCTCGACGAGCACGGCGTCGAGCAGGAGCCGGTTGTCGTCAGCTACCTCTACGAACAGGGCCTCGTCGACTACGTGCAGTACCTGAACTCGGCGAAGAAGGTCGAGGTCGTGCACCCCGACATCATCTCCTTCGAGTTGGAGGACACTGACGCGAAGATCTCCCTCGAGGTCGCGATGCAGTGGACCAGTTCGTACCAGGAGAGCGTGCACACCTACGCGAACACGATCAACACGCACGAGGGTGGAACCCACGAAGAGGGATTCCGCGCGGCGCTCACCACGCTCGTCAACAAGTACGCCAGGGAGAAGGGAATCATCAAGGAGAAGGATGACAACCTTACCGGCGACGACGTGCGTGAGGGTCTCACCGCCGTCATCTCGGTGAAGCTCTCCGAGCCGCAGTTCGAGGGCCAGACCAAGACCAAGCTCGGCAACACGATCGCCAAGTCCTTCGTGCAAAAGGTCGCCGGAGACCAGCTCGGCGACTGGTTCGATCGCAACCCCACCCAGGCCAGAGACGTCATCCGCAAGGCCATTCAGGCATCCGCGGCCAGGCTCGCTGCCCGCAAGGCGCGCGAGCAGACCAGGCGCAAGGGACTGCTCGAGTCGAGCGGCATGCCGGGCAAGCTCCGCGACTGCTCGAGCAACGACCCGAGCCTGTCCGAGATCTTCATGGTCGAGGGCGACTCCGCCGGCGGTTCCGCCGTTCAGGGGCGCAACCCCGAGTTCCAGGCGATCCTGCCGCTGCGAGGCAAGATCCTCAACGTGGAGAAGGCGCGTCTCGACCGCGCACTCGCGAACAACGAGGTGCAGTCGATGATTACCGCCTTCGGCGCGGGAGTCGGCGAGGACTTCGACCCCGACAAGGCCAGGTACCACAAGATCGTGCTCATGGCAGATGCGGATGTCGATGGCCAGCACATCACAACGCTGCTGCTCACCCTGCTGTTCCGCTACATGCGGCCGCTCATCGACCTCGGTTACGTCTACCTTGCGCAGCCGCCGCTGTACCGACTCAAGTGGAGCAACTCGCCGCACGAATACGTCTACAGCGATGCCGAGCGTGACGCGCTCGTCGAGGCGGGCATCGCCGCGGGCAAGCGCATCCCGAAAGACAACGGAATCCAGCGCTACAAGGGTCTCGGCGAGATGGACTACAAGGAACTGTGGGAGACCACGATGGATCCCGCGACTCGAACGCTGCTGCAGGTGACCCTGGATGACGCACTCGCCGCAGACGAGATCTTCTCGACGCTCATGGGTGAAGACGTCGAGTCGCGCCGCAGCTTCATCCAGCGCAACGCCAAGGACGTCAGGTTCCTGGACATCTGACGCGCCAAGGCGCGCAGCGCCGATGGCCCTCAGGGTCGAGTGATCGGCCCTTTCGGCCGAGCGCATCGAGACCCAACCGACGAACTACATAAAAAACGAAGACTGGAAGTTTATGGCTGACGAAACCGAAACCAGCGAGAACGACGGCGCGGCCGACCACATCGCGGGCAAAGAGATCGACACGGCGCACGACAAGATAAGCCAGGTCGACCTGCAGCTCGAGATGCAGCGCTCGTACCTCGACTACGCGATGAGCGTCATCGTCGGTCGCGCGCTTCCCCTCGTCGAGGATGGCCTCAAGCCCGTGCACCGCCGCGTGATCTACGCGATGTACGACGGTGGCTACCGGCCAGACAAGGGATTCTCGAAATGCACCCGCGTCATCGGCGACGTCATGGGGCAGTTCCATCCGCACGGCGACTCCTCGGTCTATGACGCGCTCGTGCGACTCGTCCAGCCGTGGAGCCTCCGCTACCCACTCGCGCTCGGCCAAGGCAACTTCGGTTCGCCCGGCAACGACGGTGCGGCCGCCCACCGCTATACCGAGACCAAAATGGCGCCGCTCGCCATGGAAATGGTTCGGGACATCGAAGAGGAGACCGTCGACTTCCAGCCGAACTACGACGGTCGCACCCAGGAGCCGACGGTTCTGCCGAGCCGGTTCCCGAACCTGCTCGTCAATGGCTCGGTGGGCATCGCGGTCGGCATGGCCACGAACATCCCGCCGCACAACCTTCGCGAGGTCGGCGAGGCGGCACTGTGGCACCTCGCGCACCCCGACGCCTCGCAGGAGGAACTCGTCGAGGCACTGATCCAGCGCATCAAGGGACCGGACTTCCCGACCGGCGCGCAGATCCTCGGCATCAAAGGCATCCAGGATGCGTATCGCACCGGCCGCGGATCGATCACGATGCGCGCCGTCGTCAACGTCGAGGAGCTCCAGGGTCGCACCTGCCTCGTCGTCACCGAACTGCCGTACCAGGTCAACCCCGACAACCTGGCACTCAAAATCGCTGACCTCGTCAAGGAGGGCAAGCTCGCGGGCATCGCCGACATCCGCGATGAGACCTCCGGCCGCACCGGCCAGCGCCTCGTCATCGTGCTCAAGCGCGACGCCGTCGCGAAGGTCGTGCTCAACAACCTCTACAAGCACACGCAGCTGCAGGAGAACTTCGGCGCGAACATGCTCGCGATCGTCGACGGCATCCCTCGCACCCTGTCGATCGACGGCTTCGTCACAGCGTGGGCCACCCACCAGATCGACGTCATCGTGCGTCGCACCCGGTTCAGACTTCGCAAGGCGGAGGAGCGTGCCCACATCCTGCGCGGCTACCTCAAGGCGCTCGACGCGCTCGATGAGGTCATCGCGCTCATCCGTCGCTCGCCCACGGTCGAGGATGCCCGCGACGGCCTGATCGACCTGCTCACGATCGACGAACTGCAGGCCAGGGCCATCCTCGACATGCAGTTGCGCAGGCTTGCCGCGCTCGAGCGTCAGAAGATCATCGAGGAGAACGAGAAGATCGAGCAGGAGATCGCGGAGTACAACGCGATCCTCGCCGACCCGCAGCGTCAGCGCGACATCGTGAGCGAGGAGCTCACCGAGCTCATCGACAAGTACGGCGACGACCGCCGCACCGAGATCATGTTCGGCTTCGATGGCGACATGAACATGGAAGACCTCATCCCCGAAGAGGAGATGGTGGTCACGGTCACTCGTGATGGCTACGTCAAGCGCACTCGCAGCGACAACTACCGCAGCCAGCACCGCGGCGGCAAGGGTGTCAAGGGTGCACAGTTGCGAGCGGATGACGTGGTGGAGCACTTCTTCGTCACCACGACGCACCACTGGTTGCTCTTCTTCACCAATAAGGGACGCGTGTATCGCGCGAAGACCTACGAACTGCAGGAGGCCGGTCGCGACGCGAAGGGACAGCACGTCGCGAACCTCCTCGCCCTGCAGCCGGAGGAGGAGATCGCCCAGATTCTCGCGATCCGCGACTACGAGGCGGCGAACTACCTCGTGCTCGCGACCCGCGCCGGTCTGGTCAAGAAGACGCTGCTCTCGGAATACGACACGAACCGCTCCGGTGGCATCATCGCGATCAACCTGCGCGAGGACGACGAGCTCGTCTCCGCGAAGCTCGTGGAGCGCGATTCGGACCTGCTGCTGGTTTCGCGCAAGGGAATGTCGCTTCGGTTCACCGCATCCGATGAGGCGTTGCGACCCATGGGCCGCGCGACCTCCGGCGTGATCGGAATGCACTTCCGCGAGGATGACACCCTGCTCGCCGCGACCGTGGTGAGCGACGAGGGTTACGTCTTCGTCGTGACGGAGGGCGGCTACGCCAAGCGCACCTCGGTCGACCAGTACCGCACCCAGAACCGCGGCGGACTCGGCATCAAGGTGGCGAAGCTCGCCGAGGCGCGAGGCGATCTCGCGGGTGCCCTGATCGTCGAGGAGGACGACGAGGTCCTTGTGGTTCTTGCCAGCGGCAAGGTGGTACGCTCCTCCGTGGCCGAAGTACCGGCCAAGGGCCGTGACACCATGGGTGTCGTGTTCGCCAGGTTTGCGGACGACGACCGAATCATCGCAGTCGCGAAGAACAGCGAACGTAATCTGGACGAACAGAGCCAGGAAATCCAGAATGACGACACACCGGTCGTGGAATCAGAAGCCGGGAAGGACGAAGCAATAGATGAGTAGCGTCGCCGAGAAACTTCAACGAAAGTCGCAGAAAGCTGCGGCAACCAAGCAGGTTCGCCTCAAGCTCGTCTACGTCGACTTCTGGTCGGCCGTGAAGCTGTCGTTCCTGATCGCTCTCGCGCTCGGCGTCGTGCTGGTCGTCGCTACGGTTCTGATCTGGATCGTGCTCGACACGACCGGCATCTTCGGAAACCTCGACGGCCTCCTGCAGGAGATCCTGAACGACAGCAGCTTCAGCGTGACCGACATCGTGTCGCTCGGAACCGTGTTGCTGTTCTCGGTCATCGCGGCGCTTCTCAACCTCGTGATCGGCACCGCGCTCGGCGCGATCACGGCGCTGCTGTACAACTTCAGCGTGCGGATCACCGGCGGACTCCTGGTGGGGTTCACCAACAACTGATCCGATTGGGTGAAAATCGGCCGGTGCGATACTCTCGTATCTGCCCACGGGGATATAGCTCAGGCGGTTAGAGCGCTTCGCTGATAACGAAGAGGTCCCAGGTTCAAGTCCTGGTATCCCCACTCGAATCCCACCCGGATTCATGCGGGGCCTTAGCTCAATTGGTAGAGCGCCTGCTTTGCAAGCAGGAGGTCAGGGGTTCGATTCCCCTAGGCTCCACATATTCGCCCTCAGCGGTTGATCGCGTCCTTGGGCCTCGCGCGCAGGTGGGCTCGCTCGCCCTGCTTGCCGAACAAACTGAGGAACTCCACGGGCTCGTCGTCGCAGGACCCGAACCAGTGCGGTATCCGCGTGTCGAACTCCGCGGCCTCGCCGGGGACGAGCACGAGGTCGCGTTCACCGAGCACGACCCTGAGCCTCCCGTTGAGGATGTAGAGCCACTCGTACCCCTCGTGGGTCTTCGGCTCCGGCGTGCGACGCTCGCCGGTCATCACGATCTTGAATGCCTGGATGCCCTCGGCACGCCTGGTGAGCGGCAGCATCGTCATGCCGTGATGTTTGACCGGTTGCAGGTGGATGCGCGGATCACCCGTGGCCGGGGCGTCCACGAGCTCATCGAGGGTCACGCCGTACGCCCTCGCGAGCGGGAACAGCAGCTCGAGGGTCGCTCGTCGTTCTCCGGACTCCAGACGGGAGAGCGTGCTGATCGAAATGCCGGTCTGTGCCGAGAGCGCAGACAGGGTCAGGTCGCGAGCCAGACGCAGGGAGCGCAGGTGGGGTCCGATCTTCTGCAGGGACTGCTCGATGTCATCCATCACCCAAGCTTGCCATGGCGGCAAACAAGCTTGCCAACCGCAATAGACCCCAAGTCCGCGACCTTCGCCGAGCCTTCCCGTACGATGGGTCGATGCGCAGCGGCCACTCCTCGGGCACACTTGCCGTCTACTACGAGCTTCGCGAACCAGAACGGATGCCGGACTCGCCCGTGCTCCCCACGGTGCTCCTGATCCACGGGGGTGGTTCGACCATCGAGAGCAACTGGGGCAACCTGATTCCCGAACTCGAGACGGGGCGGCGGCTTCTGGCCGTCGAACTGCAGGGTCACGGGCGAACGGCGTCGGGTGCGCGTGAACCGTCGTTCGTGAATTCCGCGGACGACGTCGCCGCGCTGCTCGATGAGCTTGGTCTCGGCGCCGTGGATGTTCTGGGATTCAGCAATGGCGGACAAGTGGCGATGCAGCTTGCGGCTCGGCGACCGGAGTTGGTGCGCCGCCTCATCGTGGCCTCGGCGCCGTATCGTCGCGACGGCATGATTGACGGCTTCTGGCCGTCGCTCGAATCCGCGACGTTCGAGAGCATGCCGCAGGTCTATGCCGACGCCGATCTCGCGGTCAGCGGCGACCGAGAGCATGCGCGTCGGATGTTCGAGCTCGATCGGGCCCTTATGCTCGGCTTCAGCGACTGGCCAGACGAGCTGCCGGCCTCGATCACCGCCAGAACACTCGTGATCGTCGGCGACCGCGACGTGGTCACGGTTGATCACGCCGTGAGACTGCGGGAGATCATCCCCGGCTCAGCACTGCTCGTGGTGCCCGGCTTGCACGGCCAGTATCTGGGCGAGCGTTTGGCTGCGGAAGGCGGCCTGGGCTCGATGCGGCAGACCATTCCCGTCCTGCTCGGTTTCCTCGACGCGCCGTAGCCCCTGCACCGATTTGCTGTAGTGGCAAAGCAACTTGCCAACAACCCTCGTCGCTTGCAAGCTTGAGGGGGAGGTGGTCAGGATGACCGAGGAACAGGGTGGCCGAGCGGACGGACGCGCGAGCAAGCGAGGCGACACGCCTCACGCTTCCCATGCCGCAGAGGGTCACCGGGATCGCGCGGAGCAGGGGACCGCTGAGTTCTGGGAGGAGTTCTACGGAGAGAGCGGCCCGTGGACCGGGAATCCGAACGCTGCGCTCGTCACGGAACTCGAGCGGCAGCCACTCCGCCCGGGTTCAGCTCTCGATGTCGGCTGCGGCACCGGCGGTGACGCGATCTGGCTCGCCGCTGAGGGCTGGAGCGTCACCGGTGTCGACATCTCGCGGGCGGCTCTTGCTCAGGCCGCTGCGGCGACGGAGGCAGCTGGGGCCGCGGGGCGTGAGTACAGCATCCGGTGGCTGCAGGCCGATCTCGAGACGGGCTTTCCCGAGGGAAGCTGGGATCTCGTGAACGTTGCCTATCTGCACTCCCCTGTGGCGCTCACACGCGAGCGCATCCTCAACCGCGCGGCGGCGGCGGTTGCTCCCGGCGGCACGCTCGTGATCATCGGGCATCAGGGCACGGTGCACTGGGCCGAGGGCTCGGAGCAGCGCCCCTCGTTCCCGACCATCGACGAGACGCTCGGCGCCCTCGACCTCGTGGGGTGGACGCTCGTCCACTCGGGCGAGGTGTCAGTGTCGCGCCGTATGCCTGACGGCACGAGCGGAACGCACGTCGACGGCGTGATCCGCCTCCGCAGGGAACCCCGGTAGAGCGGACTCAGCCTTCGACGGCTGTCGCCTCGACATCCACGGCGTCTTCGTCCTCGTCACTCACCCAGAGTTCGTCGTCGGCGCGGAGGGTCTGCCACGCGGCGTACGCGACGCCCGCCACGGCAACAACCCCGAGGCCGATGAGGATGTACCTGCCGGGCCCAGCGGACTTGGTGGCAGCAGGCATGACCTTCGCACCAACCTTCGCGCCGACCTTTCCGGCCCGACCGAGTGCCTCTCGCACCTGCGGATTCTTCGTCGCCTCGATCACGGCGAGGGCGGAGCTGAGCGCGGAAGTCACGGCCGGCAACACGTCATCGACAAACTTCTCGCGCGTCGCGCCCGCCGCATTGCGCGTCGCGGCGAGGCCCGATGCAACGCTGGGGCGCAGGTGGTTGTCGACGGCATCGCGCACGCGCGGAGCCACCTCCTCGCGACCCAAGTGGGTGGCCTGCCGACCGGCGTCGCGCACGACCTTCGACGCTCGATCGAGCACCGCGCTGCTCGTCCCAGAGCTGGGCGGCGTCGCCGCGCAACTTCTTCAGTTCCTTCTGGCGCTTTCGTGACAGTCCCACAGAGTCCTCCTCGTGCCGAATGGACATCGCTCCAATCCTCCCATGCACCCGGGAGGCGACCAAGGCATTACCAGTTGCCCCACAGGGAATGCCCAGCGTCGCGGTCCCGCGGAGAATGCTGTGGAAGAATAGTCCAATGCCTGTGCACACTCACGTAGCCACCTTCCACACCTCCCTCGGCGACATCAAGGTCAACCTTCTCGGCAACCACGCGCCGAAGACCGTCGCCAACTTCGTCGGTCTCGCCACGGGCGAGATCGAATGGACCCACCCCGCAACGGGCAAGGTGTCCAAAGACAAGCTGTACGACGGTGTGATCTTCCACCGCATCATCGATGACTTCATGATCCAGGGCGGCGACCCGCTCGGACAGGGCACCGGTGGCCCCGGCTACCAGTTCGACGACGAGATCCACCCTGAACTCGACTTCACCCAGCCCTACGTGCTGGCGATGGCGAACGCCGGCATCCAGATGGGTCGGGGCACCAACGGCTCGCAATTCTTCATCACGACCGTTCCGACCACCTGGCTGCAGGGCAAGCACACCATCTTCGGCAGGGTCGAAGACGAGGAGTCGAAGAACGTCGTCAAGAAGATCGAGGCCGTGAAGAAGGATGGCCGCGACCGCCCGCTTGAAGACGTCGTCATCCAGAGCATCACCATCGACGAGGTCTAGTCTCGTGGCACGACCGTGACAGACGCCTTGCCCGAGGCGGAGCACAATCCGGCCAACTTCTGTTACCGGCATCCCGACCGGCAGAGTTTCATTCTCTGCCAACGCTGTGGACGCACGATCTGCCCGGAATGCCAGACTCAGGCCGCGGTCGGCGTGCACTGCCCGGAATGCACGAGAGAAGCCCGCATGAGTGCGCCGAGGCGCAGGCCCGCAGCGGTCACTGCTGCGCGCGTCGCCCTCGGCAACGGTGCTCCCGTGGCGACCTGGTCGATCATGGCGCTGTGCGTGCTCGTCTTCATCGTGCAGTACGCGACCGGCGGACCGGGTGGCGGGCTGGCGACCTTGGCGCTCATCGACTTCTCGCCCTGGGTTCCGAGTGAACCGTGGCGGATGCTGACGGCGCTGTTCCTGCACGCGTCGTTCATTCACATCGCGCTCAACATGTTCTCGCTCTATGTCTTCGGTCCGATCCTGGAGCGGATGCTCGGCCGCACGCGCTTCATCGTGCTGTACCTGCTGAGCGGATACGGCGGGTCGCTCGCGGTGCTGCTGATCGACCCGAGCATTCCGGTGCTCGGCGCATCCGGTGCACTCTTCGGTCTGTTCACGGCATTCTTCGTCATTCAGCGCGGGCTCGGTGGCAACGGCAACTCGCTGCTCGTGCTCATCGCGATCAACCTCGTGATCGGCTTCGTGCCCGGATTGAACATCGCGTGGCAGGCCCACGTGGGAGGTTTGGTCGTGGGTGCGCTCGTCGCGCTCATCTTCATGCGAACGAGGCGGATCGATCGGCGAACGACCCAGATCCTGCTGCTCGTCGGGCTTGCGATCGTGCTCATCGCCCTCACGGTGGTGGGCATTCAGCTCATGCCGGCGCGGCTGTCCTGAAAGTTATCCACAGGGCTTTCCACAATGGGGATAATTACACCGCTGTAATTGACCTCATTGTGGAGGACAGGCGCGTACCCCCACGGAAGAGGTGGTCGTCAGCGCCAGCGAGTGGTCATCAGGAACCCTACAAAGAGGATGCCGAAACCTACCAGGATGTTCCAGTTGTCGAGCTCGGGGACGGGCAGCTTCACCTCGCCGCTGACGTAAAAGACGATGATCCAGGCGAGGCCGATGAGCATCAGCCCGAACATGATCGGCTTGAACCAGACGGGGTTCGGGGCATCGTCGCCGGTGCGAGCGGTCTGGGGTCGTTCGGGCTTCGTACGAGTAGTCGATCTGGCCATGCCCCAGATTCTAGCGTGAAAGCCTCGGTGGCCAGCCCGAGACCTCGTGCGGCAGGCGTCCGTGCGGTAGCGGTCGCCTAGAATCGACAGCATGACCGCTGCCCCGCCACCGAGCCCCCGAGGGGGTAAGCGACGGTTCAGCATCATCGGCCTCATCGGTGAACTGCTCATCACCGCCGGCGTTCTCGTGTTCCTCTTTCTCGGTTGGCAGTTGTGGCTGAACGATCTGATCGTCGGGGCCCAGCAGGACAAGGCCGCGGTGCAACTCGCCAAGGAGTGGAGCGGCTCGGTACCGACCCGCACCCGTCCGACCACCGTTGCACCGCCCGACTATGGCACGCCGGTCGTGCCGGCCGTGCAGTCGAACGCCACGAAATTCGCGGTGCTGTACATCCCGAGGTTCGGCGCGGACTACGCTCGTGCCATCGCGGAGGGTGTGGGTACGAGCGACGTGCTCGACAAGGGGATCCTCGGCCACTATCCCGACTCCCAGTTGCCCGGAGCGATCGGCAACTTCGCCGTGGCCGGCCACCGCACCACGCACGGGGCACCGCTCAAACAGATCGCGAGCCTCAGGGTCGGCGACAAGATCTACGTGCAGACCGCCGACGGCTACTTCACCTACGACTTCCGGGGGCTCGAGTACGTGCGGCCCACCGGTGTCGGCGTCATCGACCCGGTGCCGCAGAACCCCGGCGTTGCACCCACCGACCGCATCATGACCATGACCAG
>Ga0134125_10002298_pt1 | contig 22757 bp, 17 predicted proteins | sample KB31751_FD_96464 | JGI IMG/M metagenome (GOLD analysis project Ga0134125, IMG submission 96464) | Terrestrial soil microbial communities with excess Nitrogen fertilizer from Kellogg Biological Station, Michigan, USA - KB3-175-1 | ecosystem: Environmental > Terrestrial > Soil > Unclassified ... | reverse complement strand
CGGAAGGCGGGCAGACGGTCGAAATCGATCAAGCAGTAGCGATTTTGTTTGTTTAGGGGGGAAGCCGGCAACAAGCCGGCTTATTGGCAAGACTGCCGGCCTCACAAGCGTGCCCAAAATCGTGTACGTTCCCGGCCGGGTGGATGTATGATCGAATACAGCCTTTATAGGAGTCTAAACGCGCCGCGTGATTTACCGCACCGCTGTTCGCTTTATCGGATATTGCTTCCTGGCCGGGTTGTGTTGCTCAACTCCGGCCGCATTCGCAGCACCCCCGGTTAGTTACGACAAGGACATTGCTCCGATGCTCGCGCAATCTTGCGGCAAATGCCACGGCGCGGAGATGGCGATGTCGCAGCTTCGGCTCGATTCGGAAGCTGCCATACTCCATGGCGGCAAATCGGGTCCTTCGATCGTACCCGGAAAAAGCGGCGACAGTCTTCTGATTAAGCGTATTCTCGGATTGACCGACGGTCCGCGCATGCCCATGGGCGGCAATCCGCTGCCCGAGCAAAAGGTGCAGTTGCTGCGTGCCTGGATCGACCATGGCGATTTCACAGCAGTTAAGGCAGATGCTTCGCCGGCGGCGCCGGCCGCCTCAGCGGCGGGAACCGCCTCGTCTCCTTTATTTACGACGAAAGTGCGTCCGATTCTTGCCGCTCGCTGCTATCAGTGTCACGGCGCGGATACGCATCAGAATGGGTTGCGGCTCGATTCGCTGAGCGGCATCTTAAAGGGAAGCGAAAACGGTAAAGTTGTTGTTCCCGGCCACAGTGCCGACAGCCGGCTGATCCAGCGCCTGGAAGCGAAGGAACGGCCCCAGATGCCTTATGGCGGCCCGCCGCTCAGCGAGGCACAGATCGGCATCATCAAACAATGGATCGATCAAGGCGTGCCGGGGCCCGATTCCAACGCACCCGTTACAGCATCGAAGCCGCTGAAGCACTGGGCATATATGAAGCCGGTGATGCCGCCGGTTCCGACGGTGAGCAATAAAGCTTGGGTTCGGAATCCGATCGATGCCTTCGTGATGGCGAAGCTCGATAAAGAGGGATTGAAGCCATCGCCCGAAGCGGATAAAGCTGTATTGTTGCGGCGCGTGTATCTCGATCTCATCGGCCTGCCACCCACGCCGAAAGAAGTAGACGCATTTCTTGCCGACAAGAGCCCGGGCGCTTATGAGAAAGTGGTGGACCATCTGCTGGCTTCGCAGCATTACGGCGAGCGCTGGGCCCGGCCGTGGCTCGATGTGGCGCGCTATGCCGATACGAACGGCTACGAAAGAGACTACCGCCGCACGGCTTGGGAATACCGCGATTGGGTGATCCGCGCTTTGAACAGCGACATGTCGTTTAAAGAATTCACTATCGACCAGCTAGCCGGCGACATGCTTCCCAATCCGACTAAAGATCAACTGATCGCCACCGGTTTTAATCGCAACACGATGTTGAATCAGGAGGGCGGCGTCGATCCCGAAGAATACTACTGGTACGAATTGGTGGACCGCGTTAATACCACGTCGGCTGTCTGGCTTGGCTCCACGCTCGGTTGCGCCCAGTGCCATAACCACAAGTTCGATCCGTTCATGCAGAAGGATTACTATCGTTTCCTCGCCTTCTTCAGCAACAGTCAATACAAAATCGTCGGAAAGGCTTCCGAACAATATGCGCAAGAACCGGAGCTGGAGCTTCCCACGCCTGAGCAGGCGGTGAAGAGCAAGCAAATACGCGGCGATATCGCGGAATTGCAAACGAAGCTCGATACGCAGACGCCGCAACTGGATGCCGCACAGGCGAAATGGGAGGCGGAAATGCGGTCGGCGGGAGGCCGGTGGCATGCACTGCGGCCATATCAGGCGCAGTCGGCCGGCGGAGCTAGTCTTACCGTACTTCCCGACTCATCCGTTCTTGCCGGCGGCAAGAATCCGATGGCCGACACCTATACACTGTCAGCGCGTACCAATCTAAAAAGGATAACCGGTGTACGCATTGAAGTGTTAAGCGACCCGAGTCTGCCTCATAACGGTCCTGGCCGAGACTCGGAAGGCAATTTCTTTCTTAGCGATTTCGATGTGGAAGTGGCGTTAGCAGGAAATCCCGCGGCAAAGCAGCACATCAATTGGAAGAAAGCCAAAGCGGATGAATCGCAAAAAGGTTACGAAATTTCGAAACTGTTTTCGAAACAGTTGAAGAAAGAAGGCGAAATTCGCGGCTGGGCGATTGATTCGACCGATTCCAATGCGCCGACGGTCCGCCAAGCCGTATTGACGCCGGACGAGCCTATCGATGCGGAGGGTGGAGCGGTACTGACGATCACGCTGAAGCACCAGATGCGGCACGCCTCGCGCAATTTGGGACATTTTCGGATCTCGGTTACCTCGACGGATGATCCGGAATTCATTATCAGAATACCCGCTCGTCTTCGCCGCGTTCTCAAAATCAATCCTGACAAGCGCACCAAGCAGCAGAAAGAAGAACTATCCACCGCGTACCGAGAGGTCTCTCCATTGCTGGACGCGACCAGGAGGCAGATGAAGGCCTTGGAAAAAGCGCAGAAAGACCTTGGCATCTTCACCGCAATGATTATGCGCGAGCGACCTGGTTTTTTCCGTCCCGCAGCCTACATCCGGGAACGTGGAAGCTTTGCGAGTAAGGGCGAATTAGTTTATGCGGACGTTCCCTCTGCGCTCGGCCATCTGCCGCCGGATGCGATGCCGAATCGCTTGGGCCTGGCGGAATGGCTGGTAAGCGATGATAACCCGCTGACGGCTCGTGTAACGGTGAATCGTTTCTGGGAGACTATTTTCGGCCACGGCATCGTTGAAACAACGGAAGACTTCGGTACGCAAGGCGAGCCGCCTTCGAACCAGCAATTGCTCGATTTCCTCGCTGTCCAATTTATGCGTGACGGATGGAGCATGAAAAAGATCCAGCGGCTCATCGTCACGTCGGCGACTTACCGGCAGTCCTCGAAAGTCACCCCGGCATTGCTGGCGCGCGATCCCTACAACAAGCTATACGCGCGCGGCCCACGCTTCCGCGTGGAAGCAGAGATGGTGCACGATATTGCGCTCTCTACCAGCGGGTTGCTCAGTTCCAAAATGTACGGACCGAGCGTATTTCCGTATCAGCCGGACGGAATCTGGGATATCCCATACAACAAGGACAAATGGGTGGAGAGCAATGGCGAGGACCGTTATCGTCGCGCTATTTATACGTTCATACGCCGAAGTGCACCATACCCGAGCCTAGTGACGTACGATGCGCCGAGCCGCGAGTTTTGCACGATTCGCCGCGTGCGCACCAACACGCCGCTGCAGGCGCTGACGTCGCTGAATGATCCGTTGTTTTTCGACGCTGCTCGCGCGTTCGCGAAACGGATGGTGAATGAAGGAGGAGATACGCCCGAAAGCCGGGTGACATATGGCTTCGAGCTTGCGGTATCGCGCCGGCCGCAAACCTCGGAGATCGAACGTATTTTGCAGTTTTATAACCAGCAGTTAGAGCAATATCGACAGGACCCGCAGTCGGCGGTGAAGACGCTGGGAACGGAAGCGTCCGCCGATGCTAACAAAGCTCCCGAGCTTGCCTCCTGGACGATGGTGGCGAACGTTCTGTTGAACATGGACGAGACGATCAGCAAGGATTGATGCGATGAAGAATTACGACTCTGAGATTTCCCGCGAATTGCTTCGCTCCGAAACACGGCGGCATTTCTTTAAACAGGCTGGTTTTGGAATCGGGGCGACAGCACTTACAAGCCTTCTGAACCCGTCGCTATTTGCAGCCGATGCGAACCCGCTAGCCGCGAAGAACCCGATGTTCCCAGCGAAAGCGAAAAGCATTATCTACCTGTTTATGGCCGGCGCGCCTTCTCAGGTAGACCTGCTCGATCCCAAGCCGGCGCTCCAAAAGTATGATGGCCAAAATGTGCCGCAGGAGCTGATGAAAGGTGAAAAGTTCGCCTTCATCAAAGGCACGCCTAAGCTGTTGGGATCGCCGTACGAATTCCAGAAATGCGGGCAAACAGGTATTGAGATTTCCGAGTTACTGCCTCACTTGCAGGGCGTAGCCGATAAGATCGCCGTCGTTCGTTCCGTTCACACCACGCAGTTTAACCACGCTCCCGCGCAGATTTTCATGAACACAGGGTTCCAAATCATTGGGCGCCCCAGCATGGGCGCCTGGATGACTTATGGCCTGGGTAGCGAATGCAAGGACCTACCCGGTTTCGTCGTTCTCATTTCGGGTGAAAATCAACCGGATGGTGGAAAGGCGTGTTGGGGAAGCGGGTTTTTACCAACGGTCTATCAGGGCGTCGAATTTCGGTCACAAGGTAACCCGGTCTTGTTCCTCACGAATCCCGATGGTGTTTCTGAAAAATCGCGACGGGAATCGCTCGATCTTTTGAAGAGCCTGAACGAGACCCGCCTGGCGACCAACGGCGATCCTGAAATTGCGACTCGCATCGCTTCTTACGAAATGGCGTATCGAATGCAGTCGAGCGTACCGGACCTCGTTGATATTGCGAAGGAACCCGCCGCAATTCATGAACTCTACGGCACGGCGCCGGGGAAGAAATCGTTCGCGAACAATTGCCTGCTGGCGCGGCGCTTAGTCGAGCGCGGTGTTCGGTTCGTGCAGCTTTACCATCGTGGCTGGGATAATCACGGCACGTCGAGCCATGATGACATTGTGAATCGCCTCCCGAGCCTCTGCCAGGAGACCGATCGTGCCGCTGCGGCGCTGGTAACCGATCTGCATCAGCGCGGTCTGCTCGATAGCACGCTGGTGGTTTGGGGCGGTGAATTCGGCCGCACTCCTATGAACGAAGCACGTAACCATTCGAAATTTCTCGGGCGCGATCATCATCCGCGCGCATTCACGATGTGGATGGCGGGCGGCGGCATTAAGCCCGGCGCGTTCGGCAACACGGACGAGCTGGGCTACAACATCGCCGAAAATCCGGTTGACGTACACGATATTCACGCCACCATCCTCAACCAGATGGGGATCGAACACACCAAACTTACGTATCGCTTCCAGGGCCGCGATTTTCGTTTGACCGATGTGGCAGGCAACGTCATCAAGAATTTGATCGCTTAATGCCCGGCAAGTAGCAATACGAGGTTTTCGGATCGCAGTAACACAGGCAGTGGCGCAGTCTGCCTTGTGCAACTACCCATTGAATGTTACGGTGGGTGATTATGCGGCGCTTGGCTAACGAATTCCATGGCGCGCATTTGCCGGCTCCAATTAACGATGCTGCTGAATCGACTCCGCAGAGTCACAAGAGATGGCCGTTGGATCCCCGAAGTGGATGGACTTCGCTTTATTGCGATCTTCTCGGTAATCCTCTTCCACATGCTTAATGAGATGACCGGGCGCATTGGACCGGTCGAGGCCGGCTATCGGTGGCTGGAGCAACCGTTGAGTAACGGATTCCGGGGGGTCACATTATTTTTTGTCATCAGCGGAATGATTCTTGCGCTGCCTTTTGCGCGGCAATATCTTCTTGGGGCGAAGCCGGTATCTCTCCGGAAATATTATCTGCGGCGGGTGACACGATTGGAGCCGCCGTATTTAGCTTCACTGCTCCTCATTGTGCTGATGATTGTTGTTTACCGGCACGGCATTCCCGACGGGCTTCTTCCTCATGCGTGGGCGACGGCTTTTTACCAGCACAGTTTAATTTACGGCAAATGGAGTTCGATCAGCGGTGTAACGTGGAGTCTCGAAGTGGAGATACAGTTTTACCTGCTAGCGCCATTTGCGATGCAGATTTACCGCTTGCGCCACACTGCGCTGCGGCGATCGTTGCTGCTGGCTTGTATTTTGCTCATAGGGTTTGCCCAAATACCGTTTTTTACGTGGCCCCGACTAAGGCTGAGCATTTTGTTCTACGTTCAATATTTTCTGATGGGGATTCTGGTCGCGGACATTTTCGTGCTCCACCTGAACAAGATGAAATCGTCATGGATGTGGGACGTTGCCGGGCTTGCCGCTTTGGGCGCGGCCTTCTGGATGACCCATGACGGAGTTTGGGCGCATATCCTGATACCGCTCGCATTTTTTGTTCTATTTGTTGCGGCTATGCGTAGTCATGGCCTCCGGCGGATACTTGCCAACCCGTGGATCGCCGTTATTGGCGGCATGTGCTATTCCATTTATCTCTTGCACTACACACTGATCCTCGCGATGTTCAAGGTGACGAGGAAAGCTTTCATACCGGGCGCGCCATTTTTTGTCAACTATTGGATTCAATTTCTGCTGGTTGTGGTTCCGGTGGTCGCAATGTGCGCAGTTTTCTTTGTACTGGTGGAGAGGCCGTGCATGGATCCGAACTGGCCTTCGAAGCTCTGGCACAACTTGACTGGACGGCAAGCGATTGAGGCCGAAGCCGTCAACGCGCGTGGGGTTGCGGATTAAGCTGCTCCGTCTTCGTCACATAACACGATTACAGGCATAGCTGATGGAGACGAACCCAGGGAATAAACCACCATCGGTTAGATGGCGGTACGTCTCCCGGAATGAATTGGACACACGCCTGTGTAATGGCACTCTGCTGTGCCTCTGTGTCCCAAATTTTTGCCTCGGAGATATCCGGCAAAATCATTCTCCAGAAGCGTCGTCCTGAGAAAACAGTTGTCTCGGCAGTCTACGATCTGCGCGGTGTAGCGCTTTCGAGCAAACGGTCAGCCGGCCCAGCCGGTAACCCTTATCAGCGCGTCGCCATCTGGCTTGAATCGGAAGCACCTGTCGCCGCGCCGCCCATTAAAGCGATGATGCGGCAGAGGAATCGTACTCTCGATCCCGGCCTGCTGGTAATCCCTGTCGGGTCCACTATCGATTTCCCCAATCTCGATCCCATCTTCCACAACATCTTTTCTCTTTCGAGAACGCAATCGTTCGACCTCGGCTATTACCCGGAAGGGCGCAGCCGCAGCATCAATTTCCCGCGGCCAGGCATTGTTCAGGTCTATTGCCACATTCACCCCAACATGTATGCCGCTATTGTCGTGACCGAAAGTCGATGGTTTGGAAAGCCGTCGGAAGACGGATCGTTTGCGTGGCATGATGTTCCGCCAGGAACTTACCGGCTATGCGTCTGGCAAAAATCGACCGGCATCGCTCACAAGGTGATCGAGGTTCCTGTGGCCGGGGCCGCCCAGGTGACCGTGTCAATACCCGACGTCGATCCGGAGAACTAAGGAATGCCGCATCTTTCCTTAACCACACGCGCATTTCTGTTCTCGTTTGTGCCGGTATGTCTCGTCCTGCTGCTCAGCTTTTGGGCACTGAGCGCGGCAAATAGAGAGTTGATTGAACAAGAGCTCCGACAGTCGTTGCTCGACTCCGACGCGCTTTTAAACCGCGTGAACCGCGAACACTCGCGGGAAACCTCAAAGCTACTCACTCAACTGACCGACAGCGCCGGTCTCAAAGCCGCTGTGGGCCTGCTGGCCGAGGGGCGTGGCGACCCATCGGTGATGGAGCAAATCCGGCGGACAATTGAAGTGCAACTCCGCGAGCTTCGCGCTTCATCGCCGTACGATCTGATCGCCATATCGGATTTACATGGGAATACTGTAGCTGCCGTTGCCAGTCCGAATTCCCAGGCGCTTGAGCCATTGCCGGTGTTCCGCGCGCAGCCTGGGCTTGAACAAATTCAAAATGCGCTCTATCAACTAGAATCTGTTCCGGTTATGATCGCCGGCGAACCCGCTGCCATGCTGATTTTGGGCACGCGTTTCGAATTGAGCAATCTCTCCATTGCGGGCCAGGCTGTGTTGCTTCGCGACGGCAAGGTTGTGCTCTCCATGCTTCCGGCACGCTGGAATACCGATATCGAAAAGCAAATTGCCGAGGGTTGTGTTCAGGCGGCATCCTCCTGTGAAATCACTCTCGGCGCGGAAAGCTTCGTCGTCTCGCAACTCGAAACTGCGCGTTTGGGAGAAGGCTACCGGCTGCTGGGTTTCCGCTCTCTGGATAGCCGCCTGCATCAATTCAATGCCGCATTCTTTCGGATCCTGATTGGAGTCGGAGCGGCCGGTATCGTGCTGGCCTTGTTAGGCACGCTACTTACTTCCTATTCCGTCTCGCAGCCTCTACGCCACCTTGTCGCTCAGCTAAAACAAGGTGAATCAGCGGGCGAACTGCCGGAGCGTCTGACAGTCCAAAATGGAGTGCGCGAACTGGATTCACTTGCCGAGGCTTTTAACCGCGTAGCCGAAGCTGAGCGCGGATCCCGGGGCGAATTGGAATCGGCGAAAGATGCTGCTGAATCCGCCGACCGGTTGAAAACGGAATTCCTCACGAATGTCAGCCACGAACTGCGGACGCCCATGAACGGCGTTTTGAACATGACGGATCTGTTGCTCGATACGCCTTTAACCGCGGATCAGCAGGACTACGCGAACGTTGTACGCGAATGCGGTCAGTCCCTTATGTCGCTGATTGACGGTATTTTGAATTTCTCTCTTCTCGGTTCCGGCAAGTTGAAGCTCGACCTTGCGCCGTTCGACTTCCGTGAGATTCTGGCGGCCGCTGCGGCCGATGTGCAAACGCGTGCGGAACAAAAAGGACTCCACTTCGAACTTTCGTATCCCACCGGCGAGCTCCGGAATTTCATCGGTGATGGGGTCCGCATCCGGCACGTCATTACGCAAATGGCCGACAACGCGGTGAAGTTTACGGAAACGGGATCCGTTCACATTCGTTACGACTGCTCGCGTGCCGGAGAACGAGATGCCGTGTGCCGCGTTGTGGTCACCGATACCGGGATCGGCATTGACCCGGAGAAGAGCAGCTTTATTTTTCAAAAATTTTCGCAAGTCGATGGCTCATTGACGCGACGCTATGGGGGGACCGGGTTGGGGCTTGCAATGGCAAAGGAACTGATCGAACTCATGGGCGGCGAAATTGGATTCGAGAGCCGCTTAAATGCCGGTTCCCAATTCTGGTTTAGGGTTACGTTGCCATTTGCTGAACTCCCTCTCCGATTGGAGCAGTCGTGATGAAGCGCTCATTAGTTCCCCTTGTGCTCCTGCTGTTTTGTCGAGTTGCTGCTTCAGGACAAGAGGCTGCATCCGGCCTGTCCGTGCCGGCTACGTTGAGCGGCACCGCGAGGGCCGTATGGGCGCCGTCGGGGGAGAGCGGGGAAGACCGAACTGCCGCGGCCGGCTTCCGCGCTGTGCTATCTCCCACGTTGAAACTGGGCTCTCACTGGTTTGCCTACTCGGCGCTCGATGTGCACTCCTCAAAATACTTTCCGTACTACTCGGAGTACGATGAGCAGCCGGTGCAAATCAAACTGATGCAGGCATTCGTCGGTTATTCGGCCATGATTTCCGGAGCATCCGTACTTGTGAAGGCGGGGCGGCTTAGCTCCGCGTTTGGCTTGTTTCCCATCGAATACGACGACGCCAAGATGCCGCTGATTGACGCGCCGCCGCTGTATACGAATTACCTGCCGCTTCGTCCCGATCAGATGCCTTGTGGTGTGAACGACATCTTAAGCCAGACATATGGATCGGAAGTCGAGTACGGATGTGGAGGCCCGGATGTGGAGCGATACGGAATGTCGCCCGTCAGCCTGTTTGGCTTGCCTGCCATTGAACTGGAGACATCGTTTTCTCGCATTGATGCACGCCTGCAAATCACGAACAGCTCGCCCGCCAATCCCCACAGCCTCACCGCCAATGGCCAGTTTGCCCAGTGGACTGCCGGAGCTGGTTACACCTTACCCGGCGGCTTACATCTTGGCGTGTCGGGATTTCGCGGACCTTACCTCGACCATACGCTGGCGGCTCTTCTTCCGTCCGGTACAACGATTCGAGACTACCCGGCATCTGCTGCTGGTTTGGATGCGGAATGGTCGCGCGGCGCATGGTCGCTTCAAGGCGAATGGCAACAATATCATTTCGCGCTGCCGGGTTTTGCCGTCTCACCGTCCGAAAACGGCGCTTATGGCCAGGCGAAATGGATTGTATCGCCACGGCTGTTTCTTGCAATGCGAGCCTCGGCGCTTCATTTCGGCCGAATGCAAGATTCTAGCGGCCATAGCGCCAATCTGTTTGCCGCGCCGCAGCAAGTTTACGAAGTTTCGGCTGGCTATCGTCTCAACCGGCGGCAACTGCTGAAGTTTGGCGGAAGCTGGACAAACGGCAATTCGTGGGCGGTAGGCAACTGGCTCTGGCCCCAAACCAACCGCTATCAATTGGAGGCGCAACTGGTAACCAGCTTCACAGCGATGTCCAAAGCCTTCCGGTAACTACGCAAACAACTCCAAAATCGGTTTTCCTTTGCCGTCTTTCGTTACATATACCGGCCGCTTTTCGACGACAAAGGCCTTGGTCGGGGGAATGCCGAGAGCGTGATAGATCGTCGCGTGAAGATCCTCAACGGGCACCGGATTTTCAATTGTTGTGCAAGGCCGCTCGTCGGCGGTTTTGCCATACACCATGCCCTTCTTAATGCCACCGCCGAACAGAACCACCGATCCCGCCCCGGTGAAGTGGCGGTGCATCCCGTAATGTTTCGGCTCCGTCATGACGGCGGGAGTCTTCGACTGATCCTTCACTTCTTTGCCTACTTTGCCTTCGGTGATGGCATCACGCCCAAACTCGCTTGCAATCACGACCAGCGTTCGGTCGAGCAAGCCGCGTTCCTCGAGGTCGAGAATCAACCGGCTCACGGGCAGATCGATCTCCTTCTTCATGCCGATGGTTCGCGCATGGCCATTCTCATGTGTATCCCAATAGCGGAACGGAATGTACTCGGTTGTCACTTCCACGTAGCGCGCGCCGGCTTCAATCAGACGCCGTGCCAGCAAACAACCCTCTCCAAAACGGGAGTTGTTGTAGACGTCATAGCTCTTCTTCGGTTCTAGCGAGAGATCGAAAGCCTTGGCCGAGGGTGAAGTCAGAAGGCGGTCGGCCGCATCCATCGAGCGGACAAGTGAAGCGCGTTGGAAATCGCTGCCATATTGGCGTATGGGGTCGTTCGCGAGCAACTGCTCATACACTTTTCGGCGGCTCTTGAACCGTGCTTCACCCAATTCTGCCGGCGGACGAACGGCGGCCGCCGCATCTGCGGGATCGACAATCAGAAACGGCCCATACTCCGTGCCGAGAAAACCGGCAGTGTGAAACGCCTTCACCGAAGCGCTCTCCGCGCCGATTTCCAGATTTTGGCCGATGGCGACAAACGACGGCACGGTATCGTTCTTCGGGCCGAGTAATTTCGAGATAACGGCGCCAATATGCGGAACTGCCATGGGCTGCGGAGGAACATACCCCGTATGCCAGTGATATTGATGCCTTGAGTGCAGAATGAAACCGAGATCCGCGCCCTGAAAGCTGCGAATCAGCGCCGCGCGGTCCATAATGCGGGCAATGTTTTCGAGTCCCTGCGAAATTTTGATGTTGTCGACGGCCGTATCGATGCTGGGGAACGTGCTTAAGACGTCCGCCGTTTTCACTCCCGGAGCAAATGGTGTGTAGCGCTTCGGATCCCACGTCTCTGTCTGCGCCATGCCGCCCGCCATCCAGATAACAATCACCGCATCCGCGGTTGGCTTGATCGAAGGTGCATCTGCCTTTAGAATTTCCGGCGCGCTTCCAGTTAACGCCGCCAGTGTCGCCGCGGCAGTGGTCCCCATAAAACCACGCCGGCTGATTCGAGAATAGATTTTTTTCTCTTCTGCGTTCATTGGTTCGGCTCCTCAATAAATAAGCTGGAATTCCGGTTTCATCAGAACGGCCCACATCAGGTCGGCAAGCCCATCCGCTGAAATTTGTCCAGGATGAGCGGGATCGGTGATCGTGGCTTCCGCGATGCGCCGTTCGGGCGGCGAAGGCGCGCGACCCAGGGCGTAGGCAAACACTCGGTCGGTCGCTTCTTTCACCGTCTTCACGGGAGGCGCAGGCGCGATAGGCGTTCCCGGCAGCGGAGGCACCAGACGGTCCATATCCGGCTGTTTATCGAACACGAAGAATCTCGCCTTGACGTTCTCCCCTTGCGCAAGCGCCATCGGCTCAAAACCCGGCGCGGCATGAAAACGCGTGAAGCCTTTGCCCGAGAGGTCGTAGACCACGAGCGACGTCAGTTTTACCCGGACCGCATCGTGCTTTCCGCCGATTTGAACTCCGTCGATCTGAATCGGTCCGGCGGCTTGCCGCAGTCCGTCTGTTTCGACCGGCTTGAGGGAAGACAGCGCCACTTTGCCGTCTGGGCCTTCGAGAACCGCATCCGCCCATAGCGGCGTTGCTTTGTCCGGAGCGGTGGAAAGAGCATCCTGCACAATCAGGTAGAGCTTCGAAGACTGGGACACATCAACATCGAAGCTTTCCGGCTGCGCCAAAGGTGCTTTTGCTTCGGTGGTTTGGCTTCGTGTGATCTGGGCTGCGAACAGACTGCGCGGATCGGGCGGCAACTCGCCGGTCATTTTGCGCGCACCTCTCGATAACCAGTGCGTCAGCGTCTCGCCATTTACCAGTTCTACCGCCTGTATGGTGGTGGCCTGCGTATCGCGCGTCGAAAACACCTGGTCGCGAATCGGACGGCCCAGCGCTCGCGTCATGCTATTTGCCGCCATGCGCCATTCGCGCGAGTAAGCGCCTGGCAAAGGCGCCTCAAAGCTCGATTTCGGTTGTGGACTCGCCGGCCCATTCCATGAGACTGCGCGAAACAAGGTGCCCGCCACTCGCACAGGGGGCTTGGACTTCTCCGCCGGCGCTTCATTTGCCGATGGCGGCGCAACGTGCCAGTCGCCGGTGATTGAGGCAACGGCATCGGAAAACTGCTCCGCGGTAAGCCGCCGGATCTCAGGGCCGCGGAATACATAATGCTTAACCGGTTTGCCGTCGCTTTCCACCGCGGCCAACTGGTAAGCCCGGGAGCTAATGATGGTGGCAAGCAGGTGCTTCATGTCATAGTTGTGCGCCACCAGGTCGGACGAGAGCCAGTCGAGCAGTTCGGGGCTCCACGGCTCGCCATCCATTTCATCGACGTTTTCCACGATGCCTCGGCCCAGCAATCGGGCCCAGAACCGGTTCACGAGCGTTCGGGGCAGCCGTCCGTTGCGCGGATCGGTAAAGATCGCGGCGGCAGTCGCGCGGCGATCGGCCATTGAGTCTGAGGCGAGCGGGCGGTTCAACTCCGGATACAGAAAACTCGCTGTGGCGTATTTGTGCTGCGCCACATCGCAGCGATACAGTTCCAGCTTGTCTTGTTTCGAAAAATAGCTGGCAAGCGAATAGGCATCCTTCAATTTCCACTTGCTGATAAAGCTGTCGTGGCATGAGTTGCATTTCAAATTGATGCCGAGAAAAATTTGCGCGCTGTTTTGTGCTGCCTGCAGCGCGGGGCTTTGGCTCGCGCTCACTGTACCGCGCCAATTCACGCCGATCAAGAATCCGTCAGGATCGGACGCCGATACGGGATCAAGCAGTTTGTTCACAAATTGGTCGTACGGCAGATTAGTTTTAAGCGAGGTTAGCAGCCATGTTGAGATGCTCTTGCGCGAAGCCGTTTCCGAGTAGTAGTTGACACCTTCATCGTTCCGCAGCAGGTCGTTCCAGAACGAAACCCAGTTCTCCGCGTACTGCGTGTTGTTTGCGAGAAGGCGCGCAATCAGCTTGTCGCGCTTGTCCGGTGATTTGTCATTAACGAACTTTTCGAGATCGCCCGGAGGAGGCAGCAACCCCCAGATGTCCAGGTAGGCGCGCCGTGCAAACTGGGCGTCCGAAACCGGTTCCGGTTTCGGAACGTTGTTCTTTGCCATGTAATCGGCAACAAATCGATCGACAGGCTTCGACCAATCGGCCCACGGCGATTGAGGGACGGAAGGGCTCGTGAGCGCGAGAGTGGCTTCCCACTTCGGCTTTGCCGGCGCCGCGTTAACGTTCGGCCGCGCTCCCTCATCGATCCACGTCTGAATCAGTTTCAGATTAGCGGCGGAGAGCGGCTGCTTACCGAAAGGCATTCGCGGCTCCATCTCGCCCGTAAGGTGCTGCATCAGTATGCTTTTCGTGCTACTGCCCGGCCGGATGGCAGTCCCGCTGCGGCCTCCTTCCAGCACATCTGCATACGTCGCAAGAGAAAGCCCGCCCGAGCGTTTTTCGGCGCTGTGACACATCGAGCAGTTTGTATCAAGAATCGGCTTAATTTGACGGTCGAAATCTACCGTGCCCGGTTCCGCGCATAATAGCCCGGAAAATGACAGAGCCAGGATGAAAGCTTTGTAGAGGCTACGCCTGCCTCGCCCACCCGTTCGTACGATTGTCATTATTTACTTTGCCCATGAAAACGCCCAAACCATGCGGCCTTACCGACCACGTGGCCGTCCATCGCTTTCAGCAAATCCTCACGGGTTGTGTTTGCGGGCAGATCCAGTTTCGTGTCCAACGCGTAGAACTCAAATATGTAGTGATGAAAAGGCCCCGGCCCCGCGCCCGGCCCGAAGTAAGCCGGCGTTTTGCCTTGACGCGCGGCAATGCCCGGTCCGTTCCTTGTCCCATCCGGCAGGTCGCCCGCTCCTAGGCCCTCCGGCAAGCCCTTTGCTGTGCCCGGAATATTGAAGGCCGTCCAGTGAAGCGTGTCTGTGGTTGTTTTATTGCTGGAGTTCTCAATGTCGTGGAAAATCACGGCATAGGTCTGCAGGCTCTCCGGCGCGCTGGCAGGTTCCGTGCCGCGGTTCCAGTGAAATGTGAATGCAGGCGATATATTTTCGCCGTGCGCCGCGTTTTTCATCGGAATCACGCCGCCATCGGGCCATGCGTCTGAAGTTACCCAAAGCACCAGCCGCGGGGCGGGCCCTTTCGATTGTGCCGGCGCTTGGGCCATCAAACCCACAGCCGCGAATGAAACGATACAAAGCGCTGAAACGATACTTCGCTGCATTGTGTTCATGAGGATCTCCCCTTCAGAGAGTGTAACGAGAGAAGGCCCCCAGTGGGGCGCCTGGCTGGTTTTTTCGGCCGCCAACCCACAATAAAAGACCGCCAGGCATTTCAGCCTGGCGGTCGCTTAGAGACTTGCTGAACTACTGGGCTAGTCGCCCATCGTTCCCACTTCTTCCTGCTTCTCAACCGGCGCTGCCGCCTTCGAGGGTAGGGAGGAGATGAGCCCATCGAGGGGGACGAAATTCTCCTCTTTCTTTTCGCCGAGGATGTGTTCGCGATAGAGGCGCATCATTTTCTCGTCTTCAAGCTTCTTCTTGAGAGCCTCGTCGCGAGCACGCGCTTTCTCCTGCCGCGCGTTCTTGGCAACGCCCAACTCATCCAAATCGTGTTGAACGCCGTGGTTCACGTCGTCTTCGCGGAGAACCAGGCGATGATCTTTCGTGTTGAGCGGGACCGCTTTGTTGCCTGCGAAGATTTCGTGGCGCCCATGCTCGTCATACCACTTGGTGAGCGTAGCGGTCATGTGCATCTTTTCGATGATGTTCCGCCAGCCTACACCGGTGTTATAAGCACAGAACGAAATTTCGCCTTCCTGAGTCGCATACGGAATAATGCACTGCTCGGTACGGCGGAAGTCGTAGTTGAACAGATCCTGGAACCACATGCCGGCGATAAAGAGGAAGTTCCAGCGGTCTTTGCGGCGCATCTCGATGTCGGCCGCTGTGCGATCGCCCGAAACACTGCCGTAGTTTTTGCCGGTCGCGCCGAAGCACTTATCGAACTTCTGCAGCAGGTCGACCATCTTGAAATTGGTTGGCGATTCAAACGGCCGGTAGTTGCGCAACAGCGAGAGCGCTACGCCGATTACGGAAAGAACCTTACCGCGCGCCGCATCGTTTACCCGGGCAATATCCTTGGCTAACTGATCGGCATTCAAGAACTGCGTTACCGGGCGAAATTCCTTCGTCTCTTTGTCGATCATCACTGCCATGCCGACGCCGCAGTTCGGATGACAGCCACAGCTCAACTGGCCCCATTCGGCGGCCGGTCCATGGATGAGGTCCGCCCAATCGGAGAATGTGCTCATGAAGGAAATCGGGAACCAGTCGCGAACCGGCTCACCCATTCCCACCTGACTTTTCACGTCATGGGCCAAATGCGAGAGCGTGTAGCGCTGAGCGCGCCGGCGATCGTCAGTGATCGCTTCGTCGCGGCCGGTAAACGAAACGGGCTGGAACGACAGGAATGAGATTTTTTTCGGATTGTCGAGAGCAAATCGAATGATCGACCCAACCTGCTCGTTGTTTATACCGTTGAGGATGGTGACTACCGGTACGATCTCGACTCCCGCTGTGTGCAGATTTTCGATTGCCCGCAGCTTTACGTCGAACAAATTGCCGACTGCGCGGTGCGAATTCGCAGCATTACCGATACCGTCGAATTGCAAATAAGCGTAGCGAAGGCCCGCCTTTGCCGCATCCTTCGAGAACTCAACACTCTTAGCGAATTCAATGCCGTTGGTCGCGGCCTGCACGCTGTTATATCCAACTTTGCGGGCATAACGTACGGCGTCCAGGAAGTATGGCGACAGTGTCGGCTCGCCACCCGAAAACTGCACTGACATCTGGCGGCGCGGCTTAATCGAAATGGCGTTGTCGAGAAGCTGCTTAATGTCTTCCCAGCTCAGTTCATGCACAAAGCCGACCTGATTGGCATCCATGAAGCACGGGTCGCACATCATGTTGCATCGATTGGTGAGGTCGATTGTCAAAACGGAGCCGCGACCGTGTGTAATCGTGCTCGACCCATGGTTATGCAGTTTGTCGTCGTTATGCGCGCGGATGTCGCGGCCCGGGAATACCTCTTCCAAATGCTGCGAAAATGCCGGATCGATCGACATCACGTCCTCGAAATGCCCGTGAATGGGGCACTCTTTGGTCATGATGATCTGGCCGTTCCGTTCGATAATCTTTGCCTTGATTTCGCCGACCGGTCCATCCATTAAGATCTTGTAATCTATTTCACCGTCGACGATCTTTTTCCGGATTTCCGGAATGCACTTCGGGCAAAGAGAATCGGTTTCACGCGGCCAGCCCAATGGCGGCTTTGCCTTTTGCCAGCTCTTCAGAAGCGGCTTATCCGACCATCTCGGAGTGAAGGATTCGTTCTGGTTAATACTATTTACGGCGTCGAACACCTTCCAGGCTGCATTTGCGGCTACCGTAACCGCTTTCTCCACGTACTTGATAGGTTTGTGCATTTCTTTTTATCGCCTTAAGTGTGATGCTTTGAAGCCGTTCCACGTAATCAGAACGATTTCAACGAATTGTAGTACGGCGTTTAACTCCCTTAGTGTAGAGCGGGATAGCGGCGCCGCCACCGAAAAGGAATCAAACTGCGGCCATTCGGGGTCGACTGGGGAAAATGGGCGGTAAATCGGGATGCCGAAAGCAGCGTGGCCCCAAACCTCGCGAAATGTGCAGGTTAGCTCCTAACAATTAGCCCGTTACCATGCGTGATAAAAGCCATTCCGCTCATAAACCTGAACGGGAACCCCGAATAGCTCCGATAGTGCATCCGCTTTCAGCACGTCTCCCTTGCCTCCATCGGCGAATAGCTGGCCCTCTCGCAGTAGTATTACCCGCGTAATTTCCGGGATTATGTCATCCAAATGGTGCGTCACCAGCAGAATCCCGATCCCAGATTGCGCGAGTTTTCGCAAATAACCGCGCAATTCGTGCAGGGCCGCTAAATCCAGACTAGTGGTCGGCTCATCGAGCAGCAATGTCGCTGGTCTATGGATTAGGGCACGCGCCAGCAGCAGTCGGCGCGCCTCGCCCGACGAAAGTTCATCCAGCCAGCGGTTCGCCAAATGCCCGGTGTCGAGCGCGGCCATCACCTCCGCCGCCGTCTTCTCCATTTCCAGGGTCACTTCATGATTCGGCCAAATGCCGATACTCCCGAAAAATCCGGATAAAACCAGCTCCCGGCCGCGTATATCGCGCGTGCAGGTGGTCATCAGGTCATTACTCACCACGCCGATGTGCGAGCGCAGCTCAAAGATATTCCAGGCATCCTGCCCCAGAATGCGCAGGGAAGAATTGTCGTGGAGAAGCGGATAGCACTCGCGGGTGATGGTCTTGATGAGTGTCGATTTTCCGCTCCCGTTCGGGCCGAGAATCGCCACATGTTCACCGGCTTCAATCGAAAGGCTCAAGCCGTTGAGGGCATGGCGCTCTCCGCGCAAAACGTGAACGTTCTTCAGGCTGAGAAGCGATGCGGATTCGGACATTTTCGTTAATGACGACGCGATCCCGCAAAGTGCGGCGCATCGAAGTGAAACACTGAGAGTAGCATCCTGCTCTCTCATGCCGTTGTCTGCCGCGCAAGTAAAACAAGCCGCTATCGAAGCTGGATTCGATCTGGCGGGCATTGCCTCCGCGGATCCCACGTCCGACTACGCCCGTTATCGCGCCTGGGCGGAATTGGGAATGGCGGGCGAGATGGGCTATTTGACGGATCGCCGGGGTGAATTACGCGCCGATGCAAGGAGTCTTGTACCCACGGCAAAGACGATTCTGTGCGCCGGGAAGCGCTACAACTCGCCCTATCCATACTCAACCCGCTTCGATGACTCCGAGCGCGGGTGGATATCGCGCTACGCGTGGGGCTGCGATTATCACGACATTCTGAGAGCCGGCCTGACGCGTGTGGCTGAAAAGCTGGTCGAGGCTGCCGGGCATCCGTTCGATTGGCGCGTCTGTGTTGATACGGCGCCGCTGCTTGAGCGCAGCTATGCGCGCTTGGCGGGTCTCGGATGGATCGGGAAAAACACGTGCCTGATCAGTGAACGGCACGGCTCCTGGTTCTTTCTCGGGGAGTTGCTTCTCGGCCTCGATCTGGAAGTTGACTCGTCGCCGCCCGACCGCTGCGGCTCATGCCGCCGATGTATTGACGCGTGCCCAACCACTGCACTTGTCCCTGGTTCTGACGGGACCTGGATGCTCGATGCGCGGCGCTGCATTTCTTATCTCACTATCGAAAAGCGCGGGGAAATTTCTGCTGAGTTACAGCCGGGAATGGGCAACCAGGTTTTTGGCTGCGACATCTGCCAGGACGTTTGTCCGTGGAACCGACGCGAGCGCTTTACGGTCGACGACGCTTTTTCTCCACGAGCCTTCGCGCCACCTCTCGCTGAATTGGCGCGAATGGAAGAGGACGAATTCCGGCGCATGTTCCGCGGCACACCCGTTTGGCGGGCGAAGTATCGCGGGCTGTTGCGAAATGTCGCCATTGCGATGGGCAATGCCGGACAGCCGGAATTTTTGCCTCTTCTGGTCAAGTTAGCGGGAAACGCGGATCCGGCCGTGGCCCAAGCGGCGAACCGTGCTCTGCGCCGCCTTGAGAACTCGGTAACGAAGACGGCCTAAACTTTTTCGCACGCGCTGCCGATAGTGCAGCAGGTACATTGCTTTGCGGAATTTACGATGGTTCCTCAGCCCGCTACTCCTTCTGCTCACCTGCTCCGGCATAGGTTGGTGTGGCGGCGGATCTTCAGTGCTTTACGGAGCGATGATTTATATTGCTTCTTCGTCCGAGAATCCTCTTGGGGGCTTTCTCGAAGCGGAACTGCAAAAGCGGAAATTACCGGTTATCGTATCGCCCAATCGTTTCAATGCCAGCTATGTTCTGGCAGCATATGCGCGTGAAGCCGGTGAGCCGGCACAGCCAATTTCCGGCTCCGGTAAGTCGCACGGCATTTGGGAAGCACGAATTGTCCTCATGAACGTTCAGACCAATGGCATCGCCTGGAGCGATTCCTTCAAAGGGCGATGCGATCCTTGCGAGGCATCACCGGCCCAAGCCGAGCGTTTTTTCGCGGCCAGGTTCGCTAAAAAGCTGCAGAAAGACCTCTTCTCCCGTGAGTCGCTTTCTGACCGAATTGACGATATTCTGGCGCCGTAGCGGGGGCCCTTGGCCTTTACTGCTCCTGATTGTCCAATGTCTCGCTAGGTCTGGCGGCCTCTTTGGCGACCTGTTCTTTTGCCGGAGTAATGAAGATCTTTTTTCCCGTCGGACCTTTGCTGCCACCCAGAGGCTCATCGGTCACAGCAATTTCCGCGATGTTCGATACCAGCTCAGGATCCGCGAATTCCGCTACCGCCCGATTCGAATCGTCGGGATCGAGAGTGTTCGCGCTCACCATTTTCGGATCGTCGGTTCGCGTCAGCCATATTTGATACTCGCGGCCGGTAGATGCCTTTGGCAGGTTGGAGGCGACGATCAGCACCCGCTGGCCCTCAATAATCAATGCATAAGCTACCGCTGCGGATTGCTTGTCTATTGACGCCAGCGGGATAAACCGCGCGCCTGGAGCTGCCAGCGCATTCAGTATCTGCTCGTTCTGCGCCATTGCTAACTTATCTTTTTCGATTAAGTTTTGATAATTGTTCAGCTCTGCCTGCTGCCGTAATAACTGCCGCCGCTGCGAATCGATTTGCGTTGCGGTGGTTTGCTGCCCTATTCCATCCAGCGTTTTTTTGAGCTGGTCGATCTGCGCATTTCGCTCCCTTACCTGAACCCGCAGCATTGTTTCGCGCTGCTGCGTTTCCACCAGCTTCGAGACGGCCTGCTGGTTCTTCAGGTGTCCGTATTGCACTCCCGCAAACCAACTCCCCACCCCGACAAGGACAAGGATGACGCACCCCAATATGGCAAAGGTTGGCCGGAGTGATCGATGAATTAGCGGGTCCACAGTGGTTATGTCCAGGTTCAAACCGTATTATCCCCAGTGTCGGACTTAGCGGCTCGGTTTTTTGGCAGTGGTCCTGGATTTTCGTGCCAACCGCAAGTTTCTTGTCCAACTCTGGTCACCCGACCAAACGAACCCAATCGGCGTCAAGGGTCATTTCGTCGCTCGTTTTCGTCCACTTTTCTATTGCGAAAAACCCTATGGTGCGCGTACTAATAGTTTTATGCCCCATGGGAGCTCGTCTTGCCGGACACGCGTGTCTACGCTGCTCCGGTCGGAACTGGAGTCGCTCTACGCGCGCCGTTCTGCCCTGAACGCTACAATACAGGCGCTGGAGTGTTACCAGGCTGGCACAACGGCTGTCGAGCACCCGCGCTACAAAAGCGGTTTGGAAATCAGCCCAAAGCCTTGTAACCTGACTACTTGCCGGAACGCCTAGAAACTTGAGGGTCGATAAGCGCGCCCCGGCCGAAATCCGGGCATGCTTGTTGAGTCGCAACTGATTGAAAAGGCTAAGGAGGGTGATCCCTCAGCTTTCAATCAGGTCGTATTGGCTTATCGGAAGCGCATTCTGGGCGTCATATCCAGGTTGATTGGCCGGCCCGAGGATGTGGAAGATGTGGCGCAGGAGGTATTCGTCCGGCTCTACTATTCCTTGGATCAGTTACGTTCGGCGGATGTGTTTGAGCCGTGGCTTTACCGCCTGACCGTGAACGCCGCTTATGATTATTTGCGGCGCGTCAAACGGCGCCACGAATCGCGAATGGCGGATATGAGCGAAACACAGGTGCTAATGGCCGATTCGGCGGCTGGTGGTAAGCGAAGCGCGGAAGATGAGGAAAAGAGCCGGGTTAGGGAATTTGTCGAAGCGCTCTTTGTCCATGTGTCCGAGGAAGACAGAATCCTGCTTACGTTGAAGGAAGTAGAGGGATTATCGCTCAAGGAATTGGAGCAGATTTACCGGGTTAACGAGAACGCCTTGAAGGTGCGCCTCTTTCGGGCGCGGCAAAGGGTAATTAAGGCATATGAGGCAGCCAAGGCGAATGGTACATTATAGGTTTTGCTCCAGACTATGCTGCGGTTTGGAAGAAATTTGGGAGGGATAGAGGATGACGGAATCCGATCGCCATCTCGATGAACTCTTGTTGCAGTATCGGGCGGCTTGCCCGGAGGTGGATGCCTCCGCGGACTTCATGCCCCGGCTTTGGGCGCGGATCGATAACCGCCGGAGTTTCCCGCTTGTGTTTCAGCGGCTGGCTCGCGTCCTGGTTACTGCCTCGGCGGCGGCCTGTCTCGTCCTCGCCGCCTTGAATTTGGCTCCCCACTCGGCCGAGCGCCTTCACACGAAATACGCTACTTACGCCGACGCGCTGTCGGCGGAGTCGGCTCTGGAGCGAACGTATTTTGCCGACTCAAACCAGAAGGCGCGACCGGCTCCAGTAAATTACCGGCACTAGTTCTTTTTTCTATGAAGCGCGCGCAATACGTTGCCTTGGGTTTGGCGATCCTGATTTTCAGTTTGGGAGCCGCAACCGGTGTCCTCGCCCACCGTTTGTATGTTGCCAACACGGTGAATGCCTCGGAAGACTGGCGTGTGCGTTGGGTCAACGAAATGCACTCGCGTCTGAAGTTGACTAACGATCAGGTAGACAAGCTGAACGACATTTTGGACGATACGCGCGTTAAAGTTCGGGCGGTGAAGGATCAATACAGGCCGCAGATATTGAAGATTAAAGCGGACCAGCTTGCGGAGATTCAGTCGATTCTCACGCCCAAACAGGCTGTCGATTACAACAGCTATCTCGCCGAGCAGGAACGCAAGGCCAAAGAGCAGGACAGCCGCGACAAACAGATTGAGAACCAGCGCGCCAACGAGCGGCACACCCGCGAGGCCGACCGCGGCAAGCACGGCGGCAAATAGCTAGCAATCAGCGGTTAGCGCTCAGCTGTTAGCTCCGATGGGATCGCGCACAACGCCACCAAACGGCTGTGCGCTCCTGCTTGAATCGCGCACAACGCCACCAAACGGCTGTGCGCTTGTTTGGGTTGACACTTGACGGCTACCTATCAATAAAATTGGGGAGCCGAATTGCTCCGGCT
>Ga0134125_10002296_pt1 | contig 22771 bp, 11 predicted proteins | sample KB31751_FD_96464 | JGI IMG/M metagenome (GOLD analysis project Ga0134125, IMG submission 96464) | Terrestrial soil microbial communities with excess Nitrogen fertilizer from Kellogg Biological Station, Michigan, USA - KB3-175-1 | ecosystem: Environmental > Terrestrial > Soil > Unclassified ... | reverse complement strand
TGCCCGACGAGGCGCCGGCCGAGCGAGTCCCGATCGAAACCCAGCGCTTTGCCCACTTCGCGCGCTGCGGATTTGCCTCGATAGCTGATGACGTTTGCGGTCATCGCCGCGCCCAGTTCGCCATAACGCCTATAGACATACTGAATGGCCTGCTCGCGCTTTTCTTCCGACGGCAGATCAAGATCGATGTCCGGCCACTCGCCGCGCGATTCGCTCAGGAAGCGCTCGAACAGCAGGTCCATGCCGACCGGATCGACAGCGGTAATCTCCAGCGCATAGCAGACCGCGGAGTTGGCAGCGCTGCCTCTTCCCTGAATCAGAATGTCATTCCGTTTGCAGTATTGAACGATGTCCCAAACGATAAGGAAATAGCCGGCAAATCCGAGCTTCGCAATCAGGGCCAGTTCATGCTCCACCTGCTTTTTTGCGCGCTCCTGCAGATCGCGGTCCTTGAGCCCATAGCGCCTCTCTACTCCTTCCGCGACTCGTTTACGCAGGAAGCTGTCCATCGATTCGTCATCTGGGATTTGGTAAGGGGGAAACATGTAGCCCAGATCGTCCAGCTCGAATTTCAAGCGGCTGGAAAGTTCAACTGTGTTCTCTATGGCTCCAGGAGCATCGGAGAAAAGTGCCGCCATCTGTCCTGCCGGCCTGAGGTGGCGCATTCCGTTGACGGCAAGAAGACGACCTGCACTGTCGAGTTCGGTGCGATTGCGGACTGCCGTAAAGAGATCCAGAATCTCCCGATCGTAAGCCTTCGCATAACGAACTCCATTGGTTGCGATAACCGGCAGCCCGAGCGACTCAGCGATTCTCAGCGCCGCCTGATTGCGCCATTCCTCCTCGCGCTCGCAATGCCGTTGCAGTTCGACATACACATTCGTTCTTCCAAAAACATCGGCCAGCTGCCGGACGATCTCACGGCCAGCCTCTTCGCCGCCTTCCATCAGAGCAGCGGCGAGTGGCCCTTCATCTCCACCGGTCAGGCAGATCAGGCCATTTGCATACTGCCGAAGGTCGTGAATGGTTGCCACGCCTTCTCCCTTGCCGGGTTCTCTCAGCTTGAACGCTGTAACCAGTTGGCAGAGGTTCTGATACCCACCCTGAGACTCGCATAACAATGGCAGACGGCCCGGCTCCGGAACAAATTGGTGGGGCAACCAGGAATGAGGCGCCAATCGCGGTCCGAAGGTCGCTATCGCAATTTCTGCACCCACGTGCGCCCGAATCCCGTTCCGTCGGGCGCTGGTATGAAACCGCGCCGTACCATACACCCCATTGCGATCGAGCAGCGCAATCGCCGGCATATCCAGCTCGAGCGCGCGCTCGATCAGATCTTCAGGCTGCGAGGCGCCTTCCAGGAAACTGAAGGCGCTGGCGGTGTGAAGCTCCACGTAGCGCTCAGTCATACAGCCCCACCATCTGCCAACGCTTCTCAATCAGGTCAAGGACAAGGCAGCAGCACAGCGTCTCTCCTTCCTGGGACCGCGCGATCAAGTCCCACTGCTGCATGCCCCACCGGGCCTGAGCCCACCATTCTCCTCCGGCGAGCCATGGGCCATAAGAACGCTCCACGTCATAGCGTCTTTGCCGGAAGAAAAATGAGAGTGGACGCTGTTCTCGCAGCGTGACCCATACATCTTCTGGCGGACGGAGCTGCCGCACCGCAGTAAAAGAGTGAGGTGGGAAAGATTGGGTCCGCGCCTCCCGCCGCTCAATGCTGAACGACTTCAGCGTGAACCGGTCAGGAGAATGCGAGTCGCATAGGACAGGGCTGCCTACTGCCGTTTCTCCAACAATCGCGCGAATACGTGCAAGTGTGACATCGAGCCGTGAAGTATCTGGCAGTTGCGGAGAGAAGAGACCGAGTTGCACCTTGCTTATATGCCCGGGCTCTGCCGACAGCCGGAGTGAAAGCACCGCGGCCTCCGGTGGGTGCGCCTCAAGATCAAGGTGGAGAAGCTTGATCCAGAGTTGCCGGTCATTGGAAGGCACCGCCGGCCGGACGGTACTGCTATGCGAACTTCCTCCCTCCAGCGCAAGAAGCACCGTGACAGACCGAAGCGACAGCGCCCGATTTGCGGCTCTGGCGATGAGTTGCTCCAGCATTGCGCTCATCGCGAAAAGCAGGGATTCAAGTATCTCTACCGGAGAATCGAGTTCGATGAATTCTTCCAGGGAAAAGTGCGGCTCGCTCGGCGCAAACAGGTGAGGAAGCGCGCCCTGCGCCATTTGCTGAAGCCTTCGCCCCTCCTGACCCATTCGTGCAATCAGGGCCTTCTCCGGCAATGCCGCCAGTCCGCCGAGAGATTTGATCCCCCATAGAAAGAACGTCTCCTGCTGATCTTCTGTGAGATCGAGGACGGACAGCGGTAATGGCGCCAGAGCACCGGCTTCGCCGCCAGGTGGAATAACCCAAAACCGGCCCGAACCAAGATGGCGCGCTAAACAGATCGCGGCGTGGAAGTTGGAGGCAATGGCAACTGCGCATATGAATCCCAGCGCCCGCGCCTGATGGAGAAGGGTCTTGCCCAGAATCGAAGGCGGCCCATGAAGCTTTTCCGTGCCGGCGATGTCGAGTACGCACAGAAAACCGCTCTCTTCACTCCGATCTTCAATCGCCGGAGAAAAGCGGCCGGCGCATTCAAGCAAAACACTCCCGGCAGCTCTTTCCTCGACTCTGGATCGCTCCAGCACGGCGACTGACTCGAAGGTTTCCAACTCTACGCGCGTCATGCCCCGCTCAATGCGCGCACGATAGGCCGCTCCATTACACGAACAGACCTGCTGAGTCGGCGGTTCGCCTTCCAGAACGGCACAGGCTCTGCCCCGTAAATCGGCACGCAGGCGAAGCAGCGCCTGCGCCGGGAATTCCGGTGCGCGGAGACACGCATATAACTCGGCTGGTCTCTTCATCTGCACCCTGCCCAGCTTGTTCGACTCTGCCAGGTTGCTTGTTTGTCGCTCTGTGGCGGTTTTCGCAGCGGAACAATATTCGCCGGTGCCGCAGAAAATCGCTCGCGCACAATCTCCACCCGATGACGCATTCCGGTAAAAACCGTCTCCTCATCCTTAGGCGGGTCCTCAGCCGTCATGCGCAATACCAGCCCTGCGCTGCTTTGCGCGCACTTATGTTGGGTAAGCAGAAGAATGCTCGCCTGCGTTCGTTCCGCTGCGGCTCGGTATCGGAACCACGTCGCCGCCGGAATGCGAATTGCGTGTTCCGGCGCAATGTTGCCAAAGTCCAGAACGATTGCGCTGAAGCCGCCTGCCTGCAGCAGCAGATCCGTCACACGAAGAGCCTGCCCCATTCTTGAAAACGGTTTCAGCAGTCTTTCTCGAAATCTGTGCGGGTTACTGGATGGAATTGGTTCCAAAATTTCCCGTCGTGACCGCACTCTCCGCTGCGGCTCCGCACATCGCGGAGAGAATGTATGGATATCGAGCAACCCGTTGACGGCTTCGGGCAGACCTTTGATTTCGGTCCGCGGGTGCGGTCCAAAGCCTCCGCCGTGCAAACCCTTCCTGATCACGGGCGGAGAGAAATAGGTATCTGGAATCGAGAATGGGCGATGGTCCGTTGCCGCTTGCGAAACCTGATCGTGACCGCATCGGACCCAGAGCATTCGCGAAAGACACACGCCCGCCGCTGCTGCCGACTCGGGATCGAGGGCGTCGGAGACATCAACCCATGCGCAAACCTTTCCCTCGCCCGTGATCCGCGCAAGGAACGAAAGTGCAAGCCCAGTGCGCCCTGAACATTCCGGACCCACAACCTCTGTGATTGCTCCAAGCGGCAATCCGCCATGCAGTAACTCGTCTACCGCCTCGATCCCCGTTGCTGCAACCGGGCGAACGATCCGCGGCGCAGGAGTAAGCGCACAGGGGATGCGGTTTGAGAGCGCCGATTCAATCTGGATTCGAAGTGTGGAGGCGCTCGGCATATTCGCCTTATATTCGCTTATGCCGCGGTATGGATGTCAACTCAAGAATGCACCATATTCTGTGCAATCCATCAAGAATCAGTAAGATACAGACGCGAATGTTGGCGCGGATCTTCCGGCTTCCCGCAGCAGCCGACCGGAGTTTGTATCCCGTGCTCTATTGCATTTATCTGAAGTAGTGCCGCCAGTCGAAGACAACACGCACACCGGCCGTAGTAATGGTGTGCGCATCCGGAACCGGCGCACCTGCAGGTGAGATCACCGTAATGGCAGTCGGCGTGTCGAAACCGACATAGGGCTGCATCATCAAACCGGAACTCTGGTTGACAGAAAAATTCTTGAAGACTCGATATTCAAAGATGGGGAACTCGAACTCAACGGAGTTGAGTTTCACGAGCGTCGAGTTACTGGGAGGCACGCCCGGGGTGGGCAGTTGAAATGGGTGATCTCCACCGTTGCGAAAGATGCTGACGCCCACTTCACGGCCGAGCACGAATTGAAGACGGCCTGCGCGGGTCGCAATGCCGGACTGCCAGGGAATGACTCCTCCGTTAGCTGCTCCAATTGCCATTTTTGCAGCGCATGTGGCGCGGTGAAGGCGAGGACGGGAGCTGCGACAGCAAGGTCGCCCGGCACGAGCCAGAATGGCATGCGGATTCTGCCTGTGATGGCGCCGCGCCCGGGGATAGTGACTGCGCCCGCGGCATGGCTTTCATCGCGAACGCCGAATTCGACGAAGACCAGCCCGTCGCTCGAGTCGTTGAGGATGCCGTCTAGACCTAGGCCCGCTCGAGCGGCGAGTTCGATACCCGAACTGGCGCTGCCGCCTGCCTGGTGAGGGCCGAAGCCATGGGTCAGAAGCCCCCCGCGAAAACCGGTGGAGATGCCGACGAATGCGCCAAGCTCCGTGCGGAAACGGGGCAGCTCGCCCGCGCCTGCTCCGAGTGCAGGGACAGGAGTCTCCCGGAGGATAGGAACGAGCTTGCGGATGTCGGCGCGTGTTCCAGCGGCATTGGGGAACTGCGTGCCTTTGCAGACGTTGAAGGAATCCGGCGCTTCGTACGCTGTATCGTCGGAGTCGGTAAGATCGATCTTCCCGTCGAAAGCGTCGATCAGTTGGGCGAGGCTGTCACTCACGGCTTTGCCGGCGCGGTTGGCGTTGTCCGCACTCATAAAGGCGTCGCCTTCCCCGATAAATTCGTCGCCGTTCCACGTCGTGAGTGCGAGACCGCGCTCGCTGTAGTAATCGTGTGTTCCTTTGCGGAGAGTCGTAGTTCCCCAGTTCCCGGCGACGTGGCCGGCGGCGAAGCTGTCCTCAAGGAAGTGCAGGGCAAAGGCTTCGTCGGCTAGCGCGGCACGCACTGCATCGGCGCGCTGTGCGGCAGGCACCGCGCCGCGTGCGACAGAACGTGCCCGATCGAGCGCACGCAGGTGGTACCAGACATACGTGCCCATAGCATTGACTTCCGACGTGGAGGCCAGCGCCATACGAGCATAGGCCTCAGCCGTCATCGTGACGTCGGAACGCGCCAGGAGAAAGTGCGCATTGTTGGAACTGGCGCGCGTGACGTAGTCAGGGTCAGTGCGTTCCAGCGCAAGATCGGAGTTGCGCACTGCATTCGTACGGTCGCTCCGGCGCTTCGCCTCAGCGAGCTGGACCTTAAGACGCGCGCCGACGCGCTCGACGCCCAGGACCCATGGCGCGTTGATCGCAGTGCTGAGCATGTCCTGCGCAGAGCAGGAATGGTCACCGGAGAGCGCTGCCCATGCGGAGAAATCGACACAGGTGGGGCTTGCCCCCTGTGCTGGATCGGCTGCCTGCGCGCAAAGCCGCTGCTCATACCCGGCGCGAGCCTCCGACCAGAGCGTCTGCAAACGAGCTTGTCTGTCAGCGTCGAGCTTTTGTACGCCGATGATGACGATGTCGCGATGCTCAGGAAAGACCCATGCAAAAGCCGGGAAGATCTGAAGAGGGACAAGGAAGAAAATGAGAGCGGACTTTAAGATATTCCGTGGAGTGGATCGTTTGCCGGACAGACCTCTTAGCCTGCCAATTGCAGGCTTCGGCACACGGCAGCAGTAACCTTTTGCACGCTGCAGTCTCATGACGGTTCAAGTCAACGGCAGGTGTAGTGTATGGCGGGGTGAATCGGCTTGTAAACGATCATCTGCTCGGATTTGGTCCAGAGTCTTCACCCCTGAAGGAATCCCGGGCTGCTCTGCCAAATTGTTCGATGATCGCTGCTTCAGCGCGTTTGAGATGCAGCTGGCCATGGATCGGCTCGCCGTCCCGTTGCGTCTCGGTGCAGGCTGTGATGACTCCTGTTTGCATGGCGATCTGCCGCGCTTCATCTGTCAGATTGATCACGATGCGAAAGCTCTTCTTGCCATCCGATCGCACGAAATGAAGCACGCCGTCGCTGGCACTCAGGTCCGTCAATTGACCCGAGACGAGTACCGGCTCTGTGCGCCGCAACCTGAGCAGGCGCCGATACAGTGCAAGCATCGAATCACGCTCCTTTTCCGACGATTCCACGTTGACTGCGCGGTTGGCGTCGCCGATCGGCAGCCATGGCTCGCCGGCGGTAAAGCCGCAGCGCGCGGAATTATCCCACGGCATCGGCGTGCGTTCGGGATCGCGGCCCATCGCGATTCCCGGTTGCCGCTTCTCGGCGGGGTCCTTCGCTTCGTCCGGCGGAATCGAAACATCCTGCATGCCAAGCTCTTCGCCGTAGTAAACCGTCAGTGTGCCGGGAAGCGAAAGCAGCAGCAGGGCAGCGGCGCGAGCTTTTTCGATGCCCACGCGGGACGCGATGCGCGGCCGGTCGTGATTGCCCAGCACCCAATTCGGCCATGCGCCGGAAGGCAGGGCAGACATGTACTTGCCGATTGTTTGCTCCAGATCGTCGGCAGTCCACGCACATTGCAGAAGCTGGAAGTTGAAGGGCAGGTTCGCGCCAAGAAGCTCCGGCCCATAGTACTGCATCAGCCGCGGAATCGGCAGATAGATCTCTCCGATCAGAACGCGATCTCCAAACTCATCCAGCACCGCCCGCATCTCGGCAACCAGCGGATGTACTTCGGGGCGGTCGGAATCGTAAACAGGCAGAAATTTTTCCCGTGACCCCTGATCGATCTTGTAAGCCGGGTTCGGCGGATTGTCGCGAAACTGATCGTCTTTGATCAGCAGCCACATCACGTCTACGCGGAAGCCGTCCACGCCCTTGCGCAGCCAGAAACGAAGCGTGTCGAACATGGCGGCCTTCACGGCCGGATTACGCCAGTTCAGGTCCGGCTGCTCCTTCAGAAATTCGTGGAGATAATACTGCAGCGTCTTCTCATCGAACTCCCACGCCGACCCGCCGAAGTGGCTCTGCCAGTTGTTGGGTTCGTCGCGCCACAAATACCAGTCGCGCTTCGGATTGTCACGTGAAGATCGGCTCTCCACAAACCATGGATGTTGGTCGGAGGTGTGGTTGGGAACAAAGTCCAGCACCAGCCGCAGCCCGCGGCTGTGCGCTTCCTCAAGCAGCAGATCGAAATCGCTCATCGTGCCGAAGAGAGGATCGATGCGGCAATAGTCGGCGACGTCGTAGCCGAAATCGGCCATGGGAGAGGGATAAATCGGCGAGATCCAGATCGCATCGACACCGAGCTCGACCAGGTAGTCCAGGCGCCGACGAATGCCGTTCAAATCGCCGACACCGTCGCCGTTCGTGTCCTGGAAGGACCGCGGATAAATCTGATAGATGACCGCATGCTTCCACCAACTCAAATCCTGCATCCGACCGTGTACCCCTCCGCAGCTTCTCGCGGACAGTAAGCGCAATGATCAACGATCTCTGGTACAAGAACGCAATTTTCTATTGCCTCTCTGTCGCCACTTACATGGATGCAAACGGCGACGGAGTCGGCGACTTCGAAGGTTTGCTTCGCCGCCTCGATTACCTGCAGGGGATGGGTATCACTGCGCTGTGGCTCATGCCTTTCCAGTGCTCGCCCGGCCGGGACGACGGTTACGACATCAGCAATTACTACGAGGTCGATCCCCGCTATGGGACCATGGGAGATTTCGTTGAGTTCGCGCGTGGCTGCAAGCAGAGAGGCATGCGCATCATCGTCGATCTTGTCGTAAACCACACCTCCAACCAGCATCCGTGGTTCAAGGAGGCCTGCTCCGATCCGCAATCGAAATACCGCGACTGGTATGTCTGGGCCGAGAGGAAGCCGAGCGATGCAAACACAGGGATGGTCTTCCCCGGAGTGCAGAAAACCACGTGGTCCTACGAAAAAACCGCGCGCAAATGGTACTTTCACCGCTTCTACGACTTTCAGCCGGACCTGAACACCTCCCATCCTGACGTACAGGCTGAGATTCTGAAGATCATGGGCTTCTGGCTTCAGCTTGGGGTGGACGGCTTTCGCATGGACGCTGTTCCGTTCGTCATATCGCAGAAGGGACCTGGCCTCAAACGCCCACTTGAGCACTATGACATGCTGCGATCGTTTGCGGAGTTCCTGTCGTGGCGAAAGAGCGGCGCCATGATTCTGGGTGAAGCGAACGTGACGCCAAGACACGACCTCGAATACTTTGGTGACGCAGGGGAACGCCTGCAGATGGTCTTCAACTTCGATGTGAATCAGCATTTGTTTTATGCGCTCGCATCCGGCGATTGCCGCAGCCTCATAAAGGCTATGGAAGATACACGGTCGCGTCCTGCATCGGCGCAGTGGGGCCACTTTCTGCGCAACCACGATGAGCTTGATCTTGGCAGGCTCACCAACAGCCAGCGCCAGACGGTGTTCGACGCATTCGGCGCGGATAAAGACATGCAGCTCTACGACCGGGGCATTCGCCGCCGTCTGGCTCCGATGCTGGAAGGGGACCGCCGCAGGCTGGAACTTGCGTACAGCCTCATGCTGACGCTTCCCGGCACACCAGTCATCCGCTACGGTGACGAGATTGGCATGGGCGATGACCTCAGGTTACCGGAGCGCCAGTGCGCCAGAACGCCGATGCAATGGTCGAAAGAGCCGCGGGCTGGATTCACCAAGAGCAACAAGCCGGTTCTGCCGGTCATTCGTGAAGGGGCTTACGGCTTCGAGCATGTGAATGTTGCGTCGCAGCGCCGGGATCCGAATTCGTTGCTCAACTGGATGGAGCGGATGATCCGTATGCGCAAGGAAGTGCCGGAGATCGGCTGGGGCGACTTCAGCTTTCTTAACGTAAAAGCCAATGAGGTCCTTGCGATGCGCTACGAGTGGCGCAATAACTCGGTCGTCGTTCTGCACAATCTCGGCGCTGCTCCATGCGAGTTGCAACTGCGGCTGGGCCGGAAGAGCGCGGGCGATCAGGGACTTATCAACCTGCTTTCAGAAGACCACAGTATGCCTGCAGGCTCCGGAGCCCACCGGATTCTGCTTGAACCCTATGGCTATCGCTGGTATCGCGTGGGCGGCCTTGACTACCTGCTGAAGCGATCGGCGTCTTAGAGCGAAACACGACCCCGCTCCCGGAAAAGGCCGCCTGCGACCCCGCCCATGTCGAACCTGGGGTACTATTCTCCATGCAGTAGAAGGACATCCGCCACCTGCCGCGCTGTTTTGCAGGCTTCTGCTCCATCACGTCATATTCGATTTCGCGATCAAGTGGGATTCTCAGAAATCAAAGGATTCGGGAATGCGTTCTATCGCTCTGCTGCTTACCTGCGCTGCCGTATCTCTTGGTGCAGCCGCGCAAACTTCATCGGCGCCCATCGCTATTGACGTGCACCTCGCCAGGCCTGTGGGTGCGTATACGCCCATCTACCGCTGGTTCGGCTATGACGAGTCCAACTTCACCACCATGAAGTATGGCAAGCAGTTGCTGGGCGAGTTGCATGACCTGAGCCGGGCTCCTGTCTACATTCGGGCGCATCATCTGCTCACTTCCGGCAATGGAATCGCCGAGCTGAAGTGGAGCTCGTCGAACGTCTTCTCGCTGGACGCCAATGGCAAGCCGGTTTACGACTTCACCATCACCGACCAGACCTTTGACGAATACAAAAGAGCCGGCGTGAAGCCTTACGTCGAACTTGGATTTATGCCCAAAGACCTCGCTTCCACCGTCCAGGGCATCACCGAATATCAGCTTCATTATCCCAAATCCACCATGGCCGGCTCTGTCAACAACCCGCCGAAAGACTATGCGATGTGGGGCGAACTGATCCGGAAGTACGTGGAGCATCTTGTGCAACGCTACGGACGCGAAGAGGTCGCCACATGGTACTTCGAGGTGTGGAACGAGCCGGACATCTCCTACTGGCACGGCACTCCGGCCGAATACTTCAAGCTCTATGACTATGCCGTCGCAGGCGTCCGCGCTGCGCTGCCCAATGCGCGCGTTGGCGGGCCGGCCAGCACAGGCCCCTCCGGCCAGCGCGCGGAGACATTCCTCAACGATTTCCTCAAGCACTGCCTGAACGACAAGAGCGCCGCCAACGGCGGTCCCATCCCGCTCGACTTCATCTCGTTCCATCCCAAGGGGCGGCCGTCCGTGATCGAAGGCCACGTCCGCATGGGTATCGCGAACGAACTCAAAGCCGCGGACGCCGGCTTCCGCATCGTCGCGAAGTATCCGAAGTACAAGAAGCTGCCGATCATCCTCAGCGAAGCGGATCCCGAGGGCTGCGCTGCATGCTCGATGAAGACCAATCCGGCGAACGCCTATCGCAACGGTCCCCTCTACGCCTCTTACACCGCCGCAGCCATCAAGGGCCTTTTCGATCTGCAGGATCGCGATCAGGTCAACCTGGCGGCCATGCTCTCCTGGTCCTTTGAATTTGAAGGCAAGGATTACTTCGAAGGATTCCGCACCCTCTCCACCAATGGTGTCGACAAGCCGGTGCTCAACGTCTTCCGCATGGCCGGCCTGATGTCCGGGCAGCGCGTCGCGGTGAGCAGTACAGGCCAGGTCGCGCTCGATTCGATCCTCAACAGCGGTGTCCGCGAGAACCCCGATGTCGACGCTCTGGCCACCAAGGACGCGCGCGAAGCTGCCGTCATGCTTTGGAACTACCACGACGACGACCTTCCCGCCGCAGGCGCTCCGGTTGCCGTCACCATCGACGGAATTCCAGCGGGAGTAAACAAAGTGCTGCTCCAGCACTACCGCATCGACGACACACACAGCAACTCATACACTGTATGGAAGGCCATGGGATCGCCGCAGTCACCCACTCCTGAGCAATATGCACGCCTCAGGGAGGCGGGCCAGCTGCAGTTGCTCACCTCCCCGGAGTGGCTGGAAGTCCACGACAATAAGGTGACGATCCAGACGGATCTTCCACGTCAGGCGACATCCTTGATTCATCTGGCATGGTGATGGAGTGGCAACGCTGTTGAGAGATGTCCCGCAAGCCAGCATTTCCCGATCCACCATTGACGCGCGCTGGTATTTTGTCGCCCTCGTAACTGCCGCCATCGCCATCAGCTATTTCGATCGGCAGACACTGTCTGTCGCCATCGTCTCGATCCAAAAGAATATCCCGCTGAACGACCAGCAGTTCTCCTGGCTGCAATCGGCCTTCCTGCTTCCCTACGCCTTTCTCTACATCGGTGGCGGACGCCTGCTGGACCTCATCGGCACGCGGCGTGGCTTCCTCCTGATCATGCTCTGGTGGTCGGCCGCTTGCGCGCTTCAGGGCCTCGCCACCGGTTTCGCCTTCCTGCTCGCTGGGCGCTGTCTCCTTGGCATTGGTGAAGGCGGTGCGTTTCCTGCAGCAACGCGCGTCGTCGCGGAATGGGTCCCCGCCGATCGGCGCTCTACCGCCATGGGCATCATCAATGCCGGTACCGCGGTCGGCTCGGTGCTCGCTCCCATCCTGATCGGCTTCATCCTGCTGCACAGCGGATGGCGAGCGGCTTTCTTTGTATCTGGCGCGCTTGGACTGCTGTGGTCTGCATGGTGGTTTATCTCTTACCGCGGCGCCCATCCTGCCTCAGTCGCGGCACTCGATCCGGGCACTCCTGCTCATCAGCTCTCGCTGCGCAAACTGATCGGCATTAGGCAGGTACAGGTACTTGTCTTCGCCAAGTTCATGAGCGACTCCGCCTGGTATTTCTACCTGCTCTGGCTCCCAAAGTATCTCTACGACGCCCGCGGCTTCGACATCAAGCATGTCAGCCTGTACGCCTGGATTCCCTATGCCGCATCCGGCGTCGGTAGCTTCCTCGGAGGATGGTTTTCCAGCTCTCTGCTCGCCCACGGGCATTCGCTCGACTTCGCGCGCAAGCTCGCGCTGGGCCTCAGTGCAGCCTGCATGCCAGTCGTTATCCTGGTACCGCATGTTCCGGTCGCCTGGGCGCTCGCGCTGTTCAGCGTCGCATTTTTCTGCCAGCAATCCTGGTCCGGCCTCATCATGACGCTGCCCGCAGACATCTTCCCTCTCTCTGCTGTCGGCTCAGTGGCTGGCATGATCGGTTTTGGCGGAGCCATCGGCGGAGCCATCTTCGGCGTCATCGCCGGCTTTCTGCTGAGCCACGGTTTTGGATACGCAACTCTCTTCCTTATCGTCGGAACCTTTCACCTGATCGGTTTTGCCGCAATTCTGCTTCTGGGCGGAAATATCCAGCCGCTACGGAGCGCTGACCTGCTACCTACTGTGAGCCCCTCATGAAGATCACCGAAGTCCGCACGCGAGTCGTTCAATGGGAAGGCAAGACCGTCCCGCTGCCTCCGCACTTCTGCACTAATCCGATGGACCTCGTTATGTTCCGTGAGGCGTCCATGGGCAACTTCGCCTTCCATGGATGGGTGCTGGTCGAAATCTTTACCGACAATGGTCTCGTCGGCCTCGGCAATGCGGCCCTCGCGCCGCTCGTCACCAAGGCCTGCATCGATCAGTACCTCAAGCCCGCACTCATCGGCGCCGACCCATGGGACATCGAATTCCTCTGGCAGCAGATGTACCGCCGCACCATGGCCTTCGGCCGCAAAGGCATCGGCATGACCGCCATCAGCGCCGTCGACATCGCGCTCTGGGACCTGCTCGGCAAATCCGCAAAGCAGCCTGTCTTCCGCCTGCTCGGAGGCCGCACCAAAAAGAAGATTCCCGTCTACGCAAGCCGTCTCTACAGTCTTCCGCTGGATCAACTTCGCCAGGAAGCGCAGAAATATCTCGACCAGGGCTACAAGGCGATGAAGCTGCGCTTCGGCTGGGGCCCCGTCGATGGCGCGGAAGGCATGCAGCGCAATATCGAACTCGTGCGGACCGTGCGTGAAGTCGTTGGCGACGGCATCGATGTGATGGCGGACGCATACATGGGCTGGACCCTCGATTACGCCCAGCGCATGCTGCCGCTGCTCGAGCCCTTCCACCTGCGCTGGCTCGAGGAGCCGGTCATTCCCGATGACACGCGCGGTTACCGCGAACTGAAAGCAGCGGGCCGCATCCCCATCTCCGGCGGCGAGCACGAGTTCACCGTCTTCGGTTTCCGCGAACTGCTCGAAGCCAATGCTCTCGACTACATCCAGTTCGACACCAACCGCGTCGGCGGCATCAGCCAGGCGCGCAAAATCGCCGCCATGGCCGAAGCCTTTCAGGTGCCCGTGATTCCACACGCCGGCCAGATGCACAACTTCCACGTCGTCATGGCCAGCCTCAACTCGCCCATGGCCGAGTTCTTTCCCAAGGTCGATGTCGAGGTCGGCAATGAACTGTTCTGGTACATCTTCGACGGCGAACCCGAAGCCGTCGACGGTTACATCGACCTCGACGACAACACGCCGGGGCTCGGCATTACCGTCAATGAAGAATCGCTCAAGCGCTTCAAGATCATCGAGTAAAGAGGCCCCATGCTCCATCTTGTTCAGATTGCCAAGGACAGTTCACGCCGCGTCGCGGTCGTGGAAGAGCCCAACCTTCGTTGCCTCACCGAAGTTGAAAGCGTCTACGAACTCGCCAACGGCTGCCTTAAGAGCGGCCGCGGAATGCGCGAGATAGTCTCAGCTCTTGCTCAGGGCGAAGTTCTCAATTACGACGCGGTCTACAGCAGCAGGTCCGAGTGGCGGCTGCTCGCCCCCATCGACGTGCCGGGCGCGCCATCGCGTCTGATGGTTTCCGGAACAGGCCTTACGCATCTCGGCAGCGCCGCCGATCGCCAGGCGATGCATCTCGCCGACCAGAAGAAAAGCGCTGCCCCGCCCTCAAATCCCGACGAACCGCTCACCGACAGCATGCGCATGTTTCGCTGGGGCGTCGAAGGCGGTCGTCCGAAGCCCGGCGAGATCGGCATCGCGCCGGAGTGGTTCTACAAAGGCGCCGGCAATGTCCTGCGCGGCCCTGCGGAGCCCCTGCTCGTACCCCCGTATGCCGAAGATGGCGGCGAAGAAGCCGAACTCGCCGGCGTCTACATCATCGCTGAAGACGGAACTCCCTACCGCATCGGCATGGCCATCGGCAATGAATTCTCGGATCATCAGTTCGAAAAGCGTAACTACCTCAACCTTGCAGGCTCAAAACTGCGCACCTGCAGCATCGGACCTGAGTTGGTGATCGATGCTGACTTCCACGCTGTTCCCGGCGAGGTCCGCATCGCCCGCGACGGCAAAACGATCTGGTCCAAGACCATCGCCACCGGTGAAGACAACATGTGCCACAGCCTCGCCAACCTCGAGCACCATCACTTCAAATACGAAGGGCACCGCCAGCCCGGCGAGGTCCACGTGCACTACTTCGGCGCGCACTCGCTCAGCTTTGGCCACAACATCGCACTCGAAGATGGCGACTGGATGGAGGTTCAGTTCGAAAAGATGGGCCGCGCCCTGCGCAATCCCATTCGCATCGAGCCGAAAACCGGCAACCGGCCCGTAGCGGTCCGCACGCTGGCCTGAAGATCAAACGCGCATCGCAAGACGAAGCCATCGACAGATTGAACTTGTCATTCTGATGCGTAGCCGAAGAATCCCCGCATTTGTCCTTTGCACCAACCCTCCCTTCCGTTCGCGCTCACGCGCGGCAAGCCGAAAAACAAACCAGGCGCCCTGTGAGAGGCGCCTGGAGCCATTCGCAGCTCAATAGAAGCTAGATCCAAACCTTCGATACAGGGTCCGGGCGTCGTCTTACCGGCGGAGCCGCTGCCGCGCCCTGCGTCGCGCTTGCGCCATTCACCGTCGTTCCCGGCGCGTAGTTCACGTTGCCCTCGCCCGGATACTCGTGCGGCGGACCCACACGATTCATGCGCGCGTAGTTCGGAATCGCCGTCATCGGTGAACCATCCTTCCACGTTCCGTTGATGGTCATCACGCCGCCCAGCAGCTCCGGCTTCCACTCTGCCTTCAGCGGCGCATCGCTCACTCCCTGCCCAATGTTCTGGTTGTCGGCCGCCTCCACGTTGTACACCAGCGGCCCATACTTGAATGCCGCATCGCCAAGGTCCGCCTTGATCCGATCGTCGGCAACCACGCGCTGCGGCTCCAGCGGAAGCTGGAACTCGATCGTATCGCCCTTCTTCCACACCCGCGTAACGACCGCATACCCCTTTTCGATCTTCGGTGTCACGGACTTCCCATTCACCTTGAATGCCTGAATGCCCTCGACCGCCGGCGTCTCGGTGTAGAGGCTGCTGGTCTTGCGATTCGGCACCCGTACATACACGGAAAACGACTTCGCCTCCGCCGGGTTCACCGTAATGCCAACCGCGCCCTTCCACGGATAGTCCGTCTTCTGCACGATCTCGAGGTCCGTCCCTGCCACCTTGCCTACACGCATGCGGCTGCCCACGAACATGTTCACGTAGATTCCATCCTCGCCCCGCACGTAAGACCACGTCGGCATCATCAGCAGCGTGCGAGAGATGTTTCCCACGCAGCAAGGGCACGTATGCCAGATGGCGCGCTCCGTGTTGACCAGCGGGTTGGTGTAGCAGTAGCTCTTGCCGTCCAGCGCCATGCCGCCCAGCAGCGCGTTGTACATCGTCTCTTCGTAGAGGTCGGCGTATTTGGCATCGTGATACGCCAGGTTCAGCTTGTACTGGAAGAAGATCAGCCCGCAGCTCGAGCAGGACTCGCAATACGCGTTGTTCCGCAGCGAATAGTTCGGGCCAAAGCCTTCCGACGTCTCGCCGCTGCCGATCCCGCCCGTAACGTAGTACTTCCGATTCACGATGTTGTCCCACAGCGAAAGCACCGCGCTCTGATAGTCGTGGTCCTGCGTCTCCGCTGCGATGTCCGCCATGCCGGAGTAGAAGTACACCGCGCGCACCGCGTGACCGACGGCCTCATACTGCTGGCCGGGAGGCAGATGGCTCTGGTCATACTCCTGTCCGCCCCGCCGCGAATCCAGCAGGAACTTCGCCAGCGTAATGTACGCGTCCCCGCGATGATCGCCTTCCTGATCGTTCACGAAGCGCCCGAACCGCACCAGCGCCTGCTCCATCTCCTGGTGTCCGTCGAACCATTCCTTCTTGCCTGGCCCGATGTTCGCGACCCAGCAATCCGCCAGCTTCTTCGCCGCGTTGTAGAGGCGCAGGTCCTTGCCCTGCGTCACCATGTAGTGGTTGATGGCCGACTCGATAAAGTATCCAGAGACGTAGCCCTCATGGTTGCCGCGGTGCGCCGGGTCCCAGCGCTCCGGCCAGTACTTGCGGTCTGCCAGCACATACGCCGTCTGCAGATAGCCATCCGGCATCTGCGCCCCGAGGATCGTTGGAATCCACCGCTCCAGCGTCTCGCGCATATGCTGCTGCGCCGCCAGAATCTCCGGATCGCCCTGCGCGTCATACATCAGCGCGATGCACATGGACTCCACCGTCTGGTGCACCCATGCATTGGAGAAGACATAGCCCTTGTGCCGGCCATGCGCCTCGCCGCGAAGCGCCTTTCCCGCTTCGATGAAGTTGTCCAGTCCGCCATCGCCTCGGCCCGCCGGGATATCCGTTCGCTCGCAATACGCAATGCAGTGCGGAATCCAGTTCACGATCAGCGCCTTCGCCCGCGGCTGCCAGAACGCGCTGTCGATCGTGTAGGGAGTGGTGTACACCACGTCCAGCCGATTCTTCGGCGGCCGCGCCTCGGCGTGCACGTGCAGCTCAGCATGCGCCTCCCGCTGCTGCCCCGATCCGCTCAGCCACAACACATATTCGCCGGGCGCCGAAAACGTCGCCGTAGTCACCGGCGCCTTCGCGTCCGCGAATTCCACCGTCCCCGGCCCTGAGGCCTTCGTCCAGCGTGTGTCATTGCCGGCCAGATCCTGCAGGAAAATCGACTTGCCCGCAAGATATGTCTTGCCACCCAGCACCACGGACCGATCGATGCCCGCCTCAACCAACGGCGCCATGGTCGGCACCGGCCCGGCGTTCAGGACACGCCACTCCAGAATCCCGGCTCCGCCACGGCCCTCGGGCACGACCTCCAGCCGAATCTTGTCGGTGCGGACCGCCTCAAAGGTCGACCGGTTGAACGTATTCCCAACCACGGCAAGTCCGCTCGCATTCTTCACCGGCACAAAATTCGCGCCATCCCAGTACAGAACGCGATAGGACGCTGGCCCCTGCATGCCCTGGCCGCGGCTGCCCGGGAGCGCACCGGGCCGCGGCGCATCGATCGCCCAATAAACATCCACACGATCGGTCGAGACCGGCTCACTCCATGTGTACTGCACCCATGCCCCGCCCTCGGTGGCTGGCCCATACCCGCCGCGAACGATATGCATGCCGTGCTCGCGGTCCGCTGAACTGGCCGGCGCGAAGCCGTCGTTGAGCGCGGCGAGCGTGCCTTCGCTGGCCAACCCGGAACTGGAGGCAACCGCGATTTTCGCGAGATTCACCTCGGCCGCATTGCCCTCTTCCGCCACGAGCGCACGAGGTTCAAGACCAATCACCACTGCGGTTCCGGCTACGGCCTGGAGAAAATTGCGCCGATTCATCGACGAAGCGTCCTGATTGCGTTTCATGTGGGTAAGCCTCTCGGCCAAACTTGGCTTGAGTATGGGGACGCGCCAGGCTCGCGACCGCCTGCGCAGACCCATCCTAAGCCAGGCATCAAGTCTTTACAAATACAATTTTGCATACGTTCGCAACTGCTCTTCTGTGCGCGCGATTCGATCGTTGCTCCACGCTAAAAGCGGGCGAAGAGCACCAGGTTGATGACGCGGTTGGCGTTCGTCGCGCCGGAATTGCCCGAAAGCCCGAGCGATTGCCCGAAGAGCGGCGAACCAAGCGTGCCGACCGGCGCCGCGAGATTGACGTGGTTAATCACGTTGTCGGCTTCGATAGCGAAGAACACACTATATTTGCGCTCGACATATGGCTTCTTTTTGGGCGTCGCGGTCGAGGCTGCCGCCGTAGCCGGAGGCTTGGCATCGGGGTCAGGCGGAGGAACCGGCCCGAAGGTAAACTCGCGATATATCTCCGTGCTGGCGGTAATCGTGGCCGGGCTGCGCCCATAGTTGATGGGAATAATGGTCTGGCCCGCGATCGGGCTGGTGTCGAAGACGCCCCACTGTGTGGCGATGACGGAGGGCCGCGTCGGATCGGTGGCGAAAGCCGGCCGATCGTTGAACTGCGAGTCGCCGTTCAGGTCCTGCGCAACGGTAATGTTGAATGGCGATCCAGAGCTGGCATCGAGGTAGGCGCTCAAGTGAATGCGCTTGTACAGCAGCGGCGAACTGATGTTGAAAAAGAGCTGATGGCGGATGTCCTGGTTGCCGCGGCCCCAATCGGCGCCGATGTCGTAGCCGTTCGACGGAAAGCCGCCGTTGGCATCGGAGTTGCGATGGCGATACTGATAGAAGCCGTAGATGCCGAATTCGTTCTTCGTGCGGAAGTTGATACTCACCGAGAGCCGGTTCGTGCGCTGTACACCGGCCGATTCATACTCGTCGATATTCTGCGTGCCGCCGTATGGGCGCAGTCCGCTCGCCGGATTGGCAGGGTCGTAAGTGCCCGGCAGCGGAGCATTGATATTGCGCGTCAGCAGCGAGTGAACTACGCGGTTGTTGAAGTAGTTCACGGAGAGGCTTCCATGGGTTCCGAGCGGATGATCGACGCCGATGCTGCTCATAATGCCATACTGCGCGCGAAAGTCAGGGCTGATGCGATAGACGGTCGGCGAGCTCTGCGCTCCGAGGGCCGGGAAGTTGGGGTAAGTCGTCGGCGAGGCAACGACATATTGCTGCTGTGAGACCCCGTTCTGTCGCTGCGCCTGTAAGATATTGCCCGCCGCAAAGCGCGTATAGAAGATGCCGCTGCCCCCACGCACCACGAATGGCGCGGGCTTGTCCTTTTTCGCGCCGAGGCTCCAGGCGAACCCAAGCCGCGGCGCGAAGTCGCCGTGGTCGGAGATATAGTTCTGCACCTCGTAGCGAAGGCCGTAGCTCAGGGTGAAGCTCGGGCGAACCTTCCAGTCATCCTGATAGAAGGCGGCGAAGTCGACGACGTCGATGATCGCCGCCGGCGTGCCGGTAGTGAGCGAAAACTGACTCGCTCCCGCGATATCGCATTGCGCCGCGGGTTGCGTCTGCTCACATTGGGCAAGCGCCTGGGTCGCGGTCTGATAGGCAGCGAGCGTCGAGAACAGGAACTCGCCGTTGTAACCCGCGCGCGAGACATTCGCGTCGCGATTGATTCGGAGACGAATGCCGGGGCTAAGGTAGTGCTTGCCGGCCTGGATGCTGAGGTAGTTCTGCAGCTCATAACTGTCGCGGTTGTCGTGAAACTCACCGGAATTGCTGCCGCCACCCGTAAAAGCTCCTTGTATGGCAAGCGTCGGCGCGGTGCTGTATGGCGTCTGGCCGCTGCGCGTGCGAATGTACTGGAAGCGCGTATCGTTGACAAACTTCGCATTGACAATCTGCGAGTTGCTCGCCTGCAGCAGTTGAGTGGTGGTGCTGCTGTCGTAGCCCTGGCTGGCGAGGTTGAATTGCCCGATTCCGCCATTCGTCTGCTGCATCTTCGTATAGGAGTAGCGCAGGACGACGGTGCTCTTCGTGCCAAGCTGCAGGTCCAGGCGCGGCGAGAAAGATGTCAGCACGTTGGGGCTCGGCAATGCCTGGGTAAACGCGACTTGATTCTGTCCCGTCGGGTTGAGGATCTCCGCGTTAATCAACGCGTTGCTCTGCGTGCTGTTGCGATTGAAGCTCAGGAAATATGAAGCATGCTTGTTCAGCGGGCCGTTGACGTCGCCGTTCCATTCCGTGGAGTGATAGGCCGGCTGGCCATGGGTAAACGGGTCCTGCGTGTTGAAGGCAGAATCGTTCCCGTAGAGAAGCATGTCGCCGTGGAGCTTGTCGCTGCCAGGCTTGGTGAAGATTTCGATCATGCCCCCGCCCGGATCGGTATCGTTGCGGGCGGAGTAGGGATTCTGATTGATGCGGATCTCGCGAATCGTGTTCTTCGGCGGCAGCGTTCCGCCGGAGAAGCCATCGACATACATCGCCGGTGAGTCGCCGCCGGAGATGGCCTGCAGTTCCTGCTGCAGAATGCTGGGCTCATTGGAGAGGTTGTCGAGGTCCTTGGCTTTCAGGACGATGGCATTGCCGTTGTTGTTCGGGTCTGTTTCGTCGCCGGCATCGGCGGAGACATTTACGTGGACCTGCTCGGTTTCGAGCCGCAGCTGGACATCTGCCATTTGCGTCTTCGCGGGAGCTATCGTGAATTGACCGCCCTCAAAAGATGCGAATCCCGCAGCCGCAACCCGCACGGAATAGGCGCCGGGCGCGACGTTCGTGAACGAGTAGTGGCCATCGCGCGCCGTCCGGGTGGTTTGGTCCGGGACCCCGGCAGCAGCGCTGTGAAGCACGACCTCAGCATCCGGCACCAGCGCGCCGTCGGGATCGGTGACGGTGCCACGGACGACTGCCGCTGCGACTGCGGCAGAATTGCCGGGCTGCGATGCGGTTTGGGCAGAAATACCGATCGGACGCCAGAGCAGTGGCAAAATCACCAGTGCCAGGACAGATTTATGCACAACGTTCTCCCTGCACGTGGTTGATTCGCCTATGGCTTATACGTATCCCACCCAGAAATGATAGCCAGAAATGTTTCCTGCGCCAGTGCAGTTATCTCGTGAGTGACGATGGAGTCACGATGGGTCATCTTCAACCACGGCTTGAGTGCCGCTCCGTTCTAACCAGAATTCGGGATGCGTGGAGACCCTTTTGGGGCGTCCGAGCAACCCGCCGCACGCCGCAGACATCGCATCTTCCAACGTGAAACAGGCCTCCGCGCCATCGATCTGCGGCCAACGCAGCTTCGCGGGATTTCCTTCTCCCGCTGATCCCCGTGTGCGTGCGATCTTCACAAGCGGATAACACCACCGAATCGTCCAACAATCTCCGGATCAAAGAACTTCTCCCGGTGACCGACCCACTTCTCCATCTCCTGCCAGGATTGCCCCGTGAAGACCGACAGCCGCAAGCAACATGCAGACAAGTCCGCAACGGCAACAGCCGTTCTGGAAAATGGGATTTCTGCCTCCTCAAAACCCTCTTCGAAAGCTGCAGCAGGCGCCACCAAGGCAGCGACCAACGGCAGCAAGGGCGTGCACGCCGACCCCTTTGACCTGGCAATGGTCCTGACCGCGCTGCGCCGCATGAGGGATGGCGACTTCTCCGTCCGCCTGCCCAATGCCTGGGTCGGGGTCGAGGGCAAGGTCGCCGACTGCTTCAACGAGATCGTCTCCGCCAACGAACAGATGGCAGGCGAGTTGAAGCGCATCGGCCAGGTGGTCGGAAAGCAGGGCCGCACCCGCGAGCGCACCCGTTTCCAGCACTTGCGCGGTTCATGGGCAGACATGGAAGGCTCCGTCAACACCCTCGTCGAAGACCTCCTGCGGCCCACGACCGAAGTTACCCGCGCCATCGCCGCCGTCGCCCAGGGCAATCTGGCGCAAACCGTCCGTCTGGACGTGGACGGGCGCCCACTTGAGGGCGAGTTCCTCCGCTCCGCCAACATCGTGAACACCATGATTCAGCAGCTCAGCGTCTTCACCTCGGAGGTCACCCGCGTGGCGCGCGAGGTCGGCACCGACGGCAAGCTGGGCGGCCAGGCCGCCGTCCCAGGCGTGGCCGGCACCTGGAAGGATCTGACCGATTCCGTCAACTCCATGGCCTCCAACCTCACCGGCCAGGTGCGCAACATCGCCGAAGTCGCCACCGCCGTAGCTTCCGGCGACCTCTCCCGCAAAATTACCGTCGATGTTCGCGGCGAAATCCTGCAGCTGAAAGAAGCCATCAACACCATGGTCGATCAGCTGCGTTCCTTCGCCTCCGAAGTCACCCGCGTCGCCCGCGAGGTCGGCACCGACGGCAAGCTGGGCGGCCAGGCCGTTGTGCCCGGCGTGGCCGGCACGTGGAAAGACCTCACCGATTCGGTCAACGCGATGGCCGGCAACCTCACCGCTCAGGTCCGCAACATCGCCGAAGTAACCACCGCGATTGCCCGCGGCGATCTCTCCCGCAAGATCACCGTGGACGTGAAGGGCGAAATTCTCGAACTCAAAGACACCATCAACACCATGGTGGACCAGCTCAACGCCTTCGCCGGCGAAGTCACCCGCGTCGCCCGCGAGGTCGGAACGGAAGGCAAGCTCGGCGGCCAGGCGCAGGTGCCCGGCGTCGGCGGCACCTGGAAGGACCTCACCGACAACGTCAACTTCATGGCCTCCAACCTCACCGGCCAGGTCCGCAACATCGCCGAAGTCGCCACCGCAATCGCCGGCGGCGATCTCTCCCGCAAAATCACCGTCGATGTGCGCGGCGAAATCCTTCAGCTGAAAGAAACGCTGAACACGATGGTGGATCAGCTCAACCGCTTCGCCGGCGAAGTTACCCGCGTTGCCCGCGAGGTCG
>Ga0134125_10002295_pt1 | contig 22778 bp, 17 predicted proteins | sample KB31751_FD_96464 | JGI IMG/M metagenome (GOLD analysis project Ga0134125, IMG submission 96464) | Terrestrial soil microbial communities with excess Nitrogen fertilizer from Kellogg Biological Station, Michigan, USA - KB3-175-1 | ecosystem: Environmental > Terrestrial > Soil > Unclassified ... | reverse complement strand
GCGCTGAACACCACCACCGCGCCGTCGAGGACGCGCAGCGAGCGCTCGACCTCGATGGTGAAGTCGACGTGGCCGGGCGTGTCGATGAGGTGGAGCTCGCAGCCCTTCCAGCTGAACGTCGTCGCCGCGGCGGTGATGGTGATGCCGCGCTGGCGCTCCTCGGGCATCCAGTCCATCTGCGTGTCGCCTTCGTGGACTTCGCCGATCTTGTGGATGCGCCCGCTGTAAAAGAGGAAACGCTCGGTCACCGTCGTCTTGCCCGCGTCGATGTGCGCGACGACGCCGAGGTTGCGAACCTTGTCTAGCTTGGATGCCTTTGCCATGAGCCGGGGAGTTTTAGTATGATATGGGTCCGATGACCAGACTCGCTTGCATCGTAGCAGCTACGTTGGCGCTCACCGCGACGGCACGGGCACAGGACTTCGAAGCAGCCGGCAAACACTTCTCGGCCGCGCAGGAGGCCTTCGGCGCCAAGCACTTCAAGACGGCGGCGGCCGAGTTCGAGGCGGCATACGGAATCACCAAGGATCCGGTGCTGCTCTACAACGTCGCCGAGTCGTACGAAAAGGGCGGCGAAGGCCACAAGGCGGTCGCCAATTACAAGGCGTATCTGAAGGAGCAGCCCGCGGCGCAGGACAAGGCCGAGGTGCAGCGCCGCATCAAGGCCATCGAGGGCAAGAACTACAAGATCGCCAGCCAGTCGGCGCCCGGTGACAACCCGCCGACGGCCACCACCGCACCGACGGCGCCGCCACCGACGACGCCCGCGACGCCTCCGCCGACGACGCCGGCGCCGACCACCGCGCCCGCGACGCCTCCGCCGACGGCGATCACGCCGCCGCCGGTGACCGCGCCGTCGACGGCGCCGACGACGACCGAGCCGGCGCCGACGACGACTCCGCCGGCGTCGCCGAACGGCACCATGCAGATGACGCCCGAGCCGACGCCGTCGACGCCGCCGCCCGCCGCGACGGCGCCCGAGCCGGCCGCGGTGCCGCAAGCGACGCCGCCGCCCGGCCTCATCGACGAGGGCCCGACGACGAAGCTGCGCGTGGCCGCCTGGATCGGCGTCGCCGCGACGCTGGCCGTGCTGACCGCGGGCGCCATCTTCGGGCTGTCGGCCGAGTCGCGCGCCGACGAGATCAACCGCCGCCTGACCTTCGTCGACACCAACGGCCAGCCGCACAAGTTCGATCAGTCGACGCAGAGCGATCTGCAGTCGCTCAACAGCGACGGCCACCTGTACAACAACCTGGCCATCAGCTTCTACACCATCGCCGCCGTCTCGGCGGTCGCCACGGTGACGCTGTTCATCGTCGACGCCAAGCGCGGCAAGCCCGAGAAGAAGCAGGCGTGGCACCTCGCTCCCGTGGCCGGCAAGGACGCCGGCGGTCTCGTGCTCGGAGGATCGTTTTGATGCGTCGCCTTCTCGCCGTCGCCACGCTCGCCTTCGCCGCCGCCAGCTTCTCGGGCTGCTTCAACGTCGACAAGCCGACCTGCTCGTACGCGTGCAGTGACACCACCCCGAAGTGCCCCGACGACTACGAGTGCCGCACCGACGGCTACTGCCACCTGACCGGCACCACCGAAGCCTGCATGTTCTCGGACGCCTCGGTCCCCATCGACATGTCGATGCCGGCGCCCGCCGATCTGACGCCCCCAAACGACTGACGACTTACGCCGCCGTAAGCTACTAAACACGCGATCCGATTGGGCGGGCGTGCCCCCCAATACGTGGTACAATCTTCGAACGCCCTGCAATGAGCGAGCGCCAGCGAGCGAATGTGAGCGAGGCCGGTGGGGCCCGCGGATCGATGACGGGCTGCTCACCGTGCACCTGGAAGGTGGACGTGTGAGCACGCAGCGCTTCCCTCGGATGTTCGGCAAGTACGCGCTGTTGCGCCCATTTGCGCGCGGCGGGATGGGCGAGATCTATCTGGCGGCGGCGGGCGAGCTCGGCGGCGCCGAGAAGCTCTGCCTCGTCAAGAAGGTCCCCGAGGATCGCGACGCGCCCGGGCTGACGGCGCGCCTCCTCGACGAGGCCAAGGTCGCCGTCCGCCTCAATCACACCAACCTCGTGCAGGTCTTCGACGCCGGCCGCGTCGACGAAGAGCTCTACATCGCGATGGAGCTCATCGAAGGGCGCGATCTGCGCGCGGTGTGGAACCGCACCGCCGAGCGCCGCTCGCGCATCCCGCTCGATGTCGCGCTCTACGTCTGCCGCGAGATCGCGCGCGGGCTCGACTTCGCGCACAACTACGGCGGCCTCGGCCTCGTGCACCGCGACATCGCGCCGCCCAACATCCTCATCAGCTTTCATGGCGAGGTCAAAGTCACCGACTTCGGGCTCGCGCGATCGATCCTGAAGAACGAGAAGACCGCGCCCGGCATCGTCTACGGCCGCATCGCCTATCTCGCGCCCGAGCAGGCGCGCGGCGAGCAGGCCGACGCGCGCACCGACATCTTCGCCACCGGCGTGATCTTGTGGGAGCTGCTGACGGGGCGACCGCTGCACGATACCAGCGACGACGCGGTCAAGAACCTCGATCAGGCGCGCCATCCGCGCGTGGAGTCGCCGTCGCATCTGACGCGCGGGCTGCCGCCGTCGATCGACGCCGTGTCGCTCAAGGCGCTGGCCTCGGAGCGCGAGCAGCGCTACCAGACGGCCGAAGAGTTCCGCAAGGCCATCTCCGACGAGCTGGCGCGGATCGCGCCGGGCACCGACTCCTCGCGCGTGGCGGCGTTTCTGAAGGACCTGTTCGGCGACGAGATCAAGCGCGAAGCGGCCGAGCGCGAGCGCCTGTTGCGCGAGGAGCTGCCCAAGCTGCGCGCACAGCGCTCGGGGACCGAGCGCACCGTGGCGCCGCGGCCGCCCGCCGATCGTCTGGAGGGGCGGGAGCGCGGCAGCGGCGACGGGCCGACGCGCCCCGCGATCCCGGCCGTCATGCGCGAGGCGTCGCTCGACATCAACGATTCGCTCGACGAGGATCCGCAGACGCGGCGCGTGAAGCGCCCGCCGGCGGTGATCGAGCCGATCAAGCCGGCGCCGCCGCCGCTGCCGGGCATGCGGCCGGCCAACGGCGGTGTCAGCGCGCGGCCGCTGCCGGGCGTCAAGCCGACGCCGCCGCCGGCGCCGAACGCGAACAATCGTCCGCCGTCGCCGCCGCCGATCCGCTCGATGATCCGCAGCGGCAACCTGCTCGCCGACGATGATGACGAGCTCACCGTCACGGTGCCGCCCCGCGGCGTGGCGCTCACGCCGCTCGGCCCGACGCGCGCCGCGGCGCCGGCGATGCGTGCGCCGGCGCCGGCCCGTCGCGACGACGAAGGCGAGATGACGGCGCCCGAGCAGCTCGTCGGCACCGTCATCGACAGCCGCTATCGCATCGAGCGCGTGCTCGGCACCGGCGGCATGGGCGCGGTGTACGAGGCCGAGCACGTCGAGATCGGCAAGAAGGTCGCGCTCAAGGTCTTGCACCCGCAGTATTCGCGGCAGGCCGATCTGGTCGCGCGCTTCCGCCGCGAGGCGCGCGCGGCGTCGAAGGTCGGCCATCCCAACATCGTCGACGTCACCGACTCAGGCACCACGCCCGACGGCGACGTCTACTTCGTCATGGAGCGCCTCGACGGGCTCGACCTCGGCGAAGTCTTGCGCCACGAGCGGCGCGTCGCGCCCGATCGCGTCGTCGCCATCGGCACGCAGGTCTGCCGCGCGCTCTCGGCGGCGCACGCGGCCGGCATCATCCACCGCGATCTCAAGCCCGAGAACATCTTCCTGGTCTCGCGCGAGGGCGTGGCCGATTTCGTCAAGGTGCTCGACTTCGGCATCGCCAAGCAGGACATGGGCAACCAGAACTCGCCGCGACGGCTGACCACGCCGGGCATCGCGATGGGCACGCCGGAGTACATGGCGCCCGAGCAGGCGGCGGGCAAGGCGATCGACGGGCGCGTCGACATCTACTCGGTGGGCGCGATCTTGTACGAGATGCTGACGGCGGATCCGCCGCATCACGGCGCCAACGTGATGGAGATCCTCGCCAAGAAGGCGACCGAATCGCCGACGCCGCCGCGCGAGCTGAATCCCGACGTGCCCGAGCAGCTCGAGGAGGTCGTGATGCGCTGCCTCGAGCGCGATCCCGATCGCCGGCCACAGACGATGGGCGCGCTCGAGTACGAGCTCACCAAGTCGATGCGCGGGCGCGGCTCGGCGGTCGCGGCGGTGCTCGGGCTCAAGCCGTCCGAAGACGTGATGTCGTCGACGTGGGGCGGCGAGGAGCCGCGGCTGTTCGAGGCCGGCTCGTCCAAGCCGCGCGTCTTCGATCCGAACGGGGCGCAGGGGCGGCGCGGGTCGATGCCGTCGATTCCGGTGCAGCGCACGGGGATGACCGGCGCGCTGCCGCTCTCTGCCGACGCCGATCGTGTGAGCGTCACCGGTGGGTCGCGTCCGCCGACGCCGCTGGGGCTCGCCGAGGCGCTCGCCGCCGACGACAAGCGCATGGCCGAGCGCGGCGCGGGCCACGGAAGCAAAGCGGGCGGCGGCGCCAAGTGGGTCGTCGCCGGCCTGCTCGTGCTGACGGCGGCGGGCGGCGCGGCCTACTGGAAGCTGTACCGGGAGCCGACCGAGGTGGTGACGCCGCGTCCGACGACGACGACGCAGGCGCCGAAGCCGTCGGGCACGAAGGCCGAGCCGGTGAAGACCGAGCCGGTCAAGACGACCAAGAGCAAGGACGACGACAGGATGTCGCCGGCCGAGATCGATCGCATGCTCGAGTGGGCGCGCCGCACCGCCGAGGGCGGGCGCATCCTCGCGCCGCCGGGCGACAACTTGAAGGAGCTGCTCGACCGCATCGACAAGGCCGATCCGGGCAACGCGCAGGCCGAGGCGCTCAAACAGAAGACGACGACGATGCTGGGGCGCAAGGGCACGCTCGCGCTCAAGAAGCAGCGGCTCGACGAGGCGGCCGAGGACTTCGACGCGCTCGTGGGCCTCAAGCCCGACGACGAATGGTCCAAGGGGCGCCTGGCGCGGACGCTGACCTTGCGCGCGCAGCGCTCGCTCGGCAAGAACAAGTTCCAGGCGGCGCTCTCCGACGCCAACGCGGCGCTCGAGTACGCGCCCGAAGAGACGAGCATCCAGAACACGCTCGGCGACGTGCACCTGGCGATGGGCAAGCGCGAGCTCGCGGCCGAGGAGTATCAGCGCGTGCTCGACGTCAAGCCGGCCGACCCGCACGCCAAGCTGGGCCTCCAGCGGGCGACGGCGCCGAAAAAGGCGCCCCCGAAGAAGCGAAAAGGCCGCGGCCGCTAGCCGCGGCGAAACCGCGAATCTGATCTAGACTGCACCCCCGATGATTTCCGAGAAGACCGCCGCCGACCTCGGCTGGCACCGCCTGCTCGACGAGCTGGCGCGCCGCGCGCAGACCGCGCGCGGACAGGCGCTGGCGCGGGCGTTGCCGCTCTACGATCACCAGGACGCGGCGCGCGCGCGTCACGAGGAAGTGTCCGAGGCGCGGGCGCTGCGCGACGTCGGCGAGCCGCTGCCGTTCTTCGGGCCCGACTGGGGCGTGCGCGCCGTCGACGAGGCGCTGCAGCGCTCGGGCAAGTCGGGCGCGCTCGAGCCGCAGGCGCTGCGCGACGTGGCGCTGACGCTGGCCGCGGGCGCGCGCGTGCGGCGCCATCTCGTGGCCCATCGCGAGGCGCCGCGCCTGCTCGGGCGGGCGGCGCTGATCAGCGATCTCGACGACGTGTCGGGCGCCATCCTCGACAGCTTCGAGGACGGCGGCGGCAACGTGCGGCTCAACGATCGCGCCTCGCCGGCGCTCGGGGGCCTCCGGCGCAACGCGCTGCGCATTCGCGAGGAGCTGGAGCGCAAGCTCGAGCGGCTGCTCGAGGGCACGCACATCGCGCCGCATCTGCAGGATCGCTTCTTCACGCAGCGCGAGGAGCGCTACGTGGTGCCGATTCGCGTCGACGCGCGCTCGCAGGTGCGCGGCATCGTGCACGGCACGTCGCAGTCGGGGCAGACGGTGTTCGTCGAGCCGGAGGACCTGGTCGATCTGAACAATCGGCTCAAGCTGGCCGAGCTCGAGGTGTCGGAGGAGGAGCGGCGGATCCTGGCCGAGCTGTCGCGGCTCGTCGAGGACGAGCTGCCGAAGATCCACGTGAACCTCGATGTGCTCGCCGAGCTCGACCTCATCGACGCCAAGGCCAGGCTGTCGGCCGATCTGCGCGCGACGGCGCCGGAGCTGATGGCGCTCGAGGACGAGCTGGCCACGCTCGATCTGCGGCGCGCGCGCCATCCGCTCATGATGCTGGCGGAGCTCGGCAAGGACGCGCCGCGGACCATCGTGCCCAACGATGTCGTCCTCGGCGTGGGCGAGACCCTGGTGGTGTCGGGGCCGAACGCGGGCGGCAAGACGGTGGCGCTCAAGCTGTCGGGGCTGCACGTGCTGATGGCGCGCGCCGGGCTGCACATCCCGGCGCAGGAAGGCTCGCGCGTGCCGTGGTTCTCGGCGGTGCTCTCGGACATCGGCGACGATCAGAGCATCGAGCGCGATCTGTCGACGTTCTCCGCGCATGTGCTGGCGCTGCAGTCGTTCCTCGGCGCGGCGACGCGCGGCGTGCTCGTGCTGCTCGACGAGGTCGCCGTCGGCACCGATCCGGCGGAGGGCGCCGCGCTGGCGCAAGCGGTGCTCGAGGCGCTCGCCGATGGCGGGGCGACGGCGATCGTGACCACGCACTACGATCGCTTGAAGGCGCTGCCCACGAGCGACGAGCGCTTCTTGAACGCGTCGGTCGGCTTCGACCTCGAGCGGCTGTTGCCCACCTACGAGCTGCACCTCGGCGTGCCCGGCGCCTCGGGCGCGATCCGCGTCGCCAAGCGGCTCGGCATCGCCGACGCCATCTGCGCGCGCGCCAGCGAGCTCGCCGGCGCGGGCCAGGCGTCGCTCGAGCAGCTGCTCCTCGACCTCGAGGTCGAGCGCAAGCGCATCGCCGCCGAGCGCGCCGCGACCGAGGCCGAGCGCGCGGAAGCCGAGCGCAAGCACGCCGAAGCCGAAGCGCGAGCGGCGCAGGCCAAGGAGCGCCTGGAAGCGGCGCGCCGCGGCGCCCACGACGAAGCGGTGGAGACGCTGCGCCGCGCGCGCGCCGAGCTCGACCGCACCGCGACGGTGCTGCGCCGCCATGTCGGTGACGGCAAGATCACCTCGGCGGCGGTGCAGGAATCGAAGCGCCAGATCGAAGCGGCGGCGAAGGACGTGCACGCGCACGCGCCGACGCCCCAAGCTCCGCCCGGCCGCCCGGCGACGCCAGCCGACCTCAAGCCCGGCGTCGACGTCTGGGTCCGCAAGCTCGGCGCCCGCGCCACGATCGCTGCGCCTCCGAAGGGCAAGCAGGTCGCCGTGCAGGCCGGCCCGCTCAAGCTCACCGTCACGCTCGACGAGCTCACCGTCCTCGAATCACAACCAAAGCAGCAATCGGCCCGCGCCAAACGCGGCCACAACGCCTTCGAAGTCCCCGCGCCGCCCAAAGCCCTCGTGCGCGCCGGCTACAACACGCTCGACGTCCGCGGCGAACGCGCCGACGCCGCCCTCGGCCTCGCCGAAAAATTCCTCGACGACGCGCTCCGCACCGGCAGCGAAGCCGTCTTCCTCATCCACGGCCACGGCACCGGCGCCCTGCGCGACACCCTCCGCCGCGAGCTGGCCCACTTCCCCGGCGTCTCGCAGGTCCGCCCGGCGACCCCCGAAGAAGGCGGCGACGGCACCACCGTGATTGTGTTGTCGTAGCTGCTGGAACCTGCTCAAGCCAGATTCACAAGGAGCTGGCTTGAGCGGGGATGCGCTATTTCTGCGTGAAGCGCGGGAGCATGGCCATGGCGAGCTGCATCGCTAGCGAGGTGTCGCCGCGCAGCGAGATTTTGCCGCTGAAGTAGGCTTCGGGGGGGGCCAGCTTGCGGGCGAGGATCGCGGCGTAGGTGGCGGCGTCGACGGTGATGGTGGCGTCCTGCTCGGTTTTGCCGGGCTGGGTGCCGAATTTGACGAGCATGCCCCAGGTGCGGCCGTTGTAGCCGGTGACTTCGAAGCGGACCGTGCCCTTGACGGCCGACAGGATTTGACGCGAAGCCGGGTCGACGAAGAGCACGTCGAGGGCGGAGGCCTGCGGAGGCGCGAGGTCCACGTTCGCGCCGTCTTCGCCGACGGCGAGGGCGCGCCAGTCTTGCACCGATTGCCAGAGCTGGACCATCGGCGACGGGCCCGCTTCGCCCGCGGCGCGAACGCTCAGCGTCCCGCCGCGCACGTCGAGGACCCACTGCCCGCCGCCCTCGCCCTCCAGATCCACCGCGACGGTGATGTCGGACGCGGCGCGCTTGCCGGCGCCGAACTCGCTGCCGAACTCGCGCGGGAGCCAATCGGTGAAGAAGCGCGCGGGCGTGATGTCCCGCGGCGGTCGGTTCGCCTGCATCGTTGCTCCTATTGGTCTTTGTTGCCCGCGTCGCCGCCGGTGTCGAGCTGCCACTCGACGCGGATGTGCTGGCGCACGCCGAGCTGCAGCGCCTGCTGCCCGGCGATGGCGCCCTCGGCCTGCGTCATCTGATCCACCGTCGAGCCGATCATCTTGCCGGCCGCGACGTCGAAGCGATACTCCGCCGAGCTCTTGCCCGACAGCTTCTGCATCGCCGTGCCCTGCGGCCGCTTGCCCTCGAAGCGCCCTTCGCAGCCGATCACCGCCACGCCGCCGCCCTTGCGCGCGTAGGTGTAATCGTAGTGGACCTCGCCCTCGAACCCCGCCGTCGACGGGATGGGCATCGACGTCTTCCAGGTGCCGCCGACGTCGACGTTCTCCTCGGGGAACAGCGCCCCGCGCTGCGCGCCGTAGATGGCGTTGAGCACCGCGCGCGCGGTCGACTCGTCGAGCGGCTTGCGCAGCCCCGAGATCGCCACCGCGACGACGTCGCCGCGCTCCTGCCGCTTGAACTGGATCTTCAGCTCGTCGAACACCTGCGCCATGTCGTCGATCATCTCCTGGCTGGTGCCGGCCGATCCCTCGCCGGCAGCGTCGACGAGCCGCGCCGAGATGAGCATCGAATGATCGGGCGCCACGCTGTCGACCGTCTCCTCCTCGCCGAAGCTGAAGGTCAGCGTCACCGGCTTGGTCGCGCCGCGCTTGTCGCCCTGGGCCGCCGCCTGCTCCTGCTCGATCGTCAGCTTGATCTTGCTCTTCGCCGAGTCGCCCGGCTTGGCCTTGAAGCGCAAGAGGTCGCCCTTCGGCGGCGGCGGCGGCGCCGGGGCCGGGGGCGGCGGAGGCGGCGGCTTGTGGGCGCACGCCATCATTAATAGGGCGCACGCCGCGACGAGATTCCCCCTCTTCATCGTCCGAACTTAAACTTTCGACTTTTCAGTTTCAACTTCTGCTTTAGACTTCGCCGCCATGGGTTTTGCATGCGGAATCGTCGGTCTGCCGAACGTGGGCAAATCGACGCTGTTCAACGCGCTCTCGGCCACGCAGCAGGCCGAAGCGGCCAACTATCCGTTCTGCACCATCGAGCCGAACGTCGGCGTCGTCGGCGTCGCCGATGCGCGCATGGACGCGCTCGTGGCGACGGTGAAGCCGAAGAAGGTCGTGCCCACGACGATGGAGTTCGTCGACATCGCCGGCCTGGTCAAAGGCGCCTCCAAGGGTGAAGGGCTCGGCAACCAGTTCCTCGCCAACATCCGCGAGGTCCACGCCATCGCCCACGTCGTGCGCTGCTTCGAGGACGAGAACATCGTCCACGTCGAGGGGCGCATCGATCCCGCCAGCGACATCGCCACCATCGACACCGAGCTCGGCTTGAAGGACCTCGAGTCGATCGAGAAGCGCCTCGGGCGCGCGCAGAAGGCGATGAAGGGCCCCGAGGCCAAGACCGAGAAGCCGATGTTCGACCTCTGCACCAAGCTGATGAAGGGGCTCAACGACGGCGTTCCCGTGCGCGCCATCCCCGTCACCGACGAGGAGCGCCCGCTCGTCAAGGAGCTGCAGCTCCTGACGTCGAAGAAGGTCATGTTCGTCGCCAACGTCGCCGAGAAGCAGCTCACCGCGGCGATGGAGGGCAAGGACCCGCACGTCGAGGCGCTGCGCAAGGTGGCCGACAAGGAGGGCGCTCCCGTCGTCGTCATCTGCGCCGCCGTCGAGGCCGAGATCTCGACGCTGCCCAAGGAAGAGCAGCCGGAGTTCCTGGCGTCGCTCGGGCTCACCGAGCCCGGCCTGCAGCGCGTGGTGCGCACCGGCTACGATCTCCTCGGGCTCATCACCTTCTTCACCGCCGGCGAGACCGAAGTGCGCGCCTGGACCATCATCAAGGGCACCAAGGCGCCGCAGGCCGCGGGCACCATCCACACCGACTTCGAGCGCGGCTTCATCAAGGCCGAGATCATCTGGTGGGAAGACCTGGTCAAGCTCGGCTCCGAAGCGGCCTGCCGCTCGGCGGCCAAGCTGCACGTCGAAGGCAAGGACTACGTGATGCGCGACGGCGATACCGCGCACTTTCGTTTCAACGTGTGATGCTCGACTTCTGGCTCCTCTTCTTCGGCTTCACCTTCGGCATCAGCACCATCGTCGGCCTCGGCGCCCGCTTCGCCTTCACCCGCGATCGGCGCATCAAGCGCATGCTCCGCCGCATCAAGCCGACGCTGATCCGCGACGTGCGCGACGGCCGCGCCGTCAAGATCGTCGGCGAGCTGGTCTACGCCGGCCGCTCCGTCGAAGCGGCGTTGTCGCGGCGCGCGTGCGCCTACTATTCGGTGCGCGTGCAGGAGTACCGCAGCCACGGCACCCGCGGCGGCCACTGGCGCGAGATCGTGCGCGAAGAGAAGGGCATCGACTTCTACCTGCGCGACGAATCGGGCATGGCGCTCGTCCGCGTCGCCTCCGACGGCAAGGACTTCCCGGCGCTGGTCAACGATCGCAAGGCGCGCACCTCGCCCATCGTCAGCGACGACGCCGACCTGGCGCGCTTCATGGCCGAGCGCGGCCGCAGCGTCGAGGGCACCTTCTTCCGCAAGAACCTGCGCGCCTACGAAGGCGTGCTCGAAGCCGGCGAGCGCGTCGCCGTCGGCGGCCTCGCCCGCTGGGAGCCGGATCCCGACGCCGCCGGCGGCAACTATCGCGAGACGCCCAAGCGCCTGGTGCTGCAAGCGTCCGAGTCGCTCCCGCTCTTCCTCAGCGACGATCCGTCGGCGCTATGACACCGGCAGGAGCCACAGCGGAATGCCGTCGAGCACCAACCGCGTCGGCGCCTCGCGGTACATGGTGACGCCGGTCGGATCGAGCTCGCGCCGCACCATCCCGATCACCGCGATGCGATCGCCGGGCACGAACAGCGCCTCGCGCTGCACCATGCCCTCGACGCGCGCCGCCGACACCGCGTTGGCGGTCGCCACCACCAGCGCCGCGCGCCCGCCGCGCACCTGCACGCGCCCGCCGGCGTCGTCGCGCAGCCAGAAGTCGCACGCCCCCGAGCGCGCGATGCGATCGAGCACCCAGCCGCCGTCGGCCGCGACCGAGCGGATGGTCCAGCCCACGCACGGCCGCTGCGTCAACGGCGCCGGCATCGTCTCGCGATCTTCGACCACGCCGACGACCTTGACCTGCGCCCCCTCGGCCAGATCGCCGATGCGCGTCTCGGGCAGCCGCGCCGCGATGCTCGACCAGCGCGCGGTGCGTGCGGCACCGTACCGCCAGGCCACGCCGGCGACGGCGGCGATGACGAACGCGCCCATCCAGTCGAACACGCGGATATGCTAGCAGCCCATGCGCGCGGCACAACCATGAGCGGCTACCGCGGCCGCTTCGCCCCCTCGCCGACGGGCGACCTGCACCTCGGCGGGGCGCGCACCGCGCTCGTCGCCTGGCTGGCGGCGCGCGCGGCCGGGGGCGCCTACCTCGTGCGCGTCGAGGATCTCGACGGCCCGCGCACCATCCCCGGCGCCGAGGCGCGCATCCTCGAGGATCTGCGCTGGCTCGGCCTCGACTGGGAAGAGGGGCCCGACGTCGGCGGCCCGCACGCGCCCTATCGCCAATCGCTGCGCCTGGCCCGCTACGACGCCGCCGTCGAGCAGCTGCTCGCGTCCGGGCACGCGTTCCACTGCTGGTGCTCGCGCGCCGAGGTCGCCCGCGCCGCCACCGCGCCGCACGGCCCCGGCGACGACGGCCCGCGCTATCCCGGCACCTGCCGCGCGCGCACCACGCTGCCGCCGCGTGACCGCCGCCCGTCGGTGCGCCTGCGCGTCGATCCCGAGATCATCGCGTTCGCCGACGGCGTGCACGGCACGCAGCAGGAGGATCCGTCGACCACCATCGGCGACTTCGTGATCCGCCGCGCCGACGGCATCCCCGCCTATCAGCTCGCCGTCGTCGTCGACGACGCGGCCATGGGCATCACCGACGTCGTGCGCGGCGACGATCTCCTCGGCTCGACCGCGCGCCAGCTCTTGCTCTACCGCGCGCTCGGCCTTTTGGCGCCGCGCTTCTCCCACGTGCCGCTCATCCTCGGCCCCGACGGCGCGCGCCTCTCGAAGCGCCACGGCGGCGTCGCCGTACGCGTCCTGGCCGAGCGCGGCCGCTCGCCCACCTACGTCGTCGGCCGCCTCGCCGCCACGCTCGGCCTCGTCGCCGACGGCAGCGACGCCACGCCGCAATCGCTCGTCGCCGGCTTCACGCTCGATCGCCTCACGCGTGCCGCGACCACGCTCGATCCCGCCGCGCTCTAGCCTGGCGCTCGATCCGCGCGCGCTACATCCGCGTCCGCGACAGGTTCTGCAGCGCCCCGAGATCCGCGCGCAGCTTCTTGTATGCCCGCGCGCGCCGCGTCGCTTTCGACGCCAGGGCGCCCACGATCCCATGCACGTCCGCCGTCGACTGCAACACCACGTCGGTGCGCCCACGCCCGAGCGGCGTCAGCAGCACCTTGCCTTGCACATCGACGTTCTTGCCGACGCCGCGGTACACGATCGCGCGCGCATTCCAGTGCATGTTGAGCGTCAGATCGCGGCCGATGATGCTCGAGCGAAACTTCATGACCGCGCGATCGTTGCCCGAGCGCGAGAGCACCTTCGCCCACTGCACGTCGGGGAAGCTCTGCGGCCAGCGCTCGAAGTCGGTGAGCCAGCGGCGCACCTCGTCGATCGGCGCATCGATCACCGCGTGCCCTTCTTGCCAAGTGCCGTCGGTGCCCGGGACGTCTCGCGTCTCGATGCCCTGCCTGCCCGCCGGCCCGGCCCACGCCGCCGTGCCGAGCCCGAGCGCCATCACCAACCCTGCCGCCACCGCGCGCATGTCCCCCGGTAGTGCAAGAGCGGCACCTCGTGACGGTCGTCGGCGCCGTCGTCAGACCATCGACGACGCCAACCACTCCGACAGCTTCTCGACGCTGCCGACGAGCGCGTTGGTGTCGCGCAGCCGCTTCGACAAGACGCGGATGATCGTCACCAGCACGAGGTGCAACACGACCGGATCGTCCTCGAGCAGGTTCGACAGCGCATAGTGCGGCACCCGGAACACCTCGGTCGCGTCGGTCGCCCGCACCGTCGCCGAGCGCACCGCCGGCTCGACGAGCGACATCTCGCCGAAGAACTCGCCCGGCTTCAGCGTGGCCAAAGGATGCGACTCCGCCGCGCCGATGTGCACCGTCGCCTTGCCCGAGAGGATGAGATAGAGCGCGTCGCCCAGCGTCCCCTCGACGACGATGTCCTCGCCCGCGTGGAACAGCTCGAGCTCGCCCGCTTGCGCGAAGCGCAGGACCTGCTCGAGCGACAGCCGCGCGAGCAACGGATGCTGCTGAAGGAGCTCGGCGTTAGTCACGGCCATGCTCACGAGCATATACTGCGCCGCGAATGCGTAAAGCCTCGCTCCTCGTGTCCGTCGGCGTCGTGGTCTTCGCGGTCACCGCTCACGCGCAAACGACGCACCCCATCCCCGTCGGCGAGCCGCCCACGCCCGGCGTCTACAACCCGACCCTCGGCTTGAGCGGTGACTCCGACGCCAGCGCCGTCGACAAGAACCCGGCGTCGCTCGGCTACCTGCCGTCGTGGTCCGGAGTCTACCTGCACTCCGAGCTCGATCCCGACGGCACCGTCGGCGGCCGCGGCGACGGCTTCTTCGTCGCCACGCCCATCCCCTACCTCTCGGCGCTCTCGCTCGGCGCCGGCATTCAGCTCCTGCGGCCGCCCACCTCGTTCCCCTTTCCCAACGAGCAGAAATTCTCGCTCGCCTTCGGCGTGCGCCTCCTGCGCGGCATCGCCGTCGGAGTGCAATACGCGCATCTGTGGGCCGACACCGGCCCGGTCGCCTCCGGCCTCGACACGCTCGATCTCGCGCTGTCGCTGCGTCCCACGCGCTGGCTCGCCGCCGCGCTCGTGATCCGCGATCTCCCCTCGCCCGCCGTGCAGGGCTTCCCGCTGCAGCGCGTGTGGGACACCGAGCTCGCCTTCCGCCCCTGGCAGACCTCGCTCGTCGAGATCGCCGCCGGCGCCCGCTTCGGCGAGCGGCGCGGCGACGTCGATCCGCACTTCCGCCTCTGGCTGAACCCCACGCCCGGCATCACCATCAAGGCCGACGTCGAGTGGAAGCGCGACGTCGACCTCGACGGCACCAACGAGAACGACATCCGCGTCGCCATCGGCCTCGCCATCGATCTCGAGCATATCGGCGTCCAGGGCTTCGGCCTCTTCGGCACCGACTCGGGCCTCACGCGCGGCCACGGCTTCACGCTCGCCGCGCGCATCTCCGGCGATCGCTACCCTGCCGTCTGGACCGGCCCCAAGCACCTCGTGCGCTTCGATCTCGCCGGCATCGACGAGCGCAAGCTGGCGCGCCTGGTCTCGTGGATGCGCCACGCCGAGAAGGAGCGCGACATCGCCGGCGTCGTCTTCGTCGTCGGTGACGTCGGCGGCAGCTGGGCCACCGCCGAGGAGCTGCGCGCCGCCATGCTGCACATGCGCAAAGCCAAGAAGCACGTCTACGTCTACACCGCCGAGACCAACACGCGCGGCTACTACGTCGCCTCCGCCGCCGAGCGCATCTTCCAGGATCCCGCCGGCGGCATCCGCCTGGTCGGCCTCTCGTCGACGACGATGTTCTTCCGCGGCCTCGGCGATCTCCTCGGCGTGCGCGCCGACTTCGTGAAAATAGCCGAGTACAAGAGCGCGCCAGAGCAGTACACCCGCACCGGCTCGACCGAGCCCGCGCGCGCCGAGCGCGAAGCCTACGTCGGCGACGTCTGGGCCCACGTCGTCGACGGCATCGCCGCCGCGCGCCACGTCGACGCCGCCGCCGCCAAGGCGTGGATCGACCGCGGCCCCTACACCGCCGTCGAGGCCAAGGCCGCCGGCCTCGTCGACGAGCTGCGCCACGGCGACGAGGTCGAAGGCGCCATCGCCGAGCGCCTCGGCCGTCCGATCGCGCTGCGCACCGCGCCGACCTCGCCCGAGCGCGAGAACGACTGGGAGCGCCCCGCCGTCGCCGTGCTCTTCGTCGAAGGCGACATCATCGACGGCAAGTCGGCGTCGATCCCGCTGCTCGGCATGAAGTTCGCCGGCATGCAGACGCTCATGACCGCCCTGCAGCGCGCCCGCGACGACGCGCGCGTGCGCGCCATCGTCGTGCGCATCGACTCGCCCGGCGGCTCCGCCCTCGCCTCCGACGTGATCGCGCGCGAGCTCGAGCGCACCGCCGAGGTCAAGCCGGTGATCTGCTCGCTCGGCGATCTGGCCGCCTCGGGCGGCTACTTCATCGCCTCCGCCTGCTCGCGCATCTACGCCGCGCCGTCGACGCTCACCGGCTCGATCGGTATCTTCACCGGCAAGTTCGACGTCAGCGGCCTCGCCGCCAAGATCGGCGTCACCCTCGAGCACTACGAGCGCGGCACCCACGCCAGCATCGACTCGATGTACCGCCAGTACACCGACGAGGAGCGCACGCTCATCCTCTCGAAGCTGCGCTACTACTACGGCCGCTTCGTCGACCAGGTGGCGCGCGGCCGCCACATGACGCCCGCCGCCGTCGACGCCGTCGGCCGCGGCCACATCTGGTCGGGCGACGCCGGCCTCGCGCGCGGCCTCGTCGACGAGTTCGGCGGCCTCATGGACGCCGTCGCCGAAGCCAAGCGGCGCGCCGGCCTGCGCGACGAGGATCGCGTCACGCTCGAAGCGGTGCCGAACGAGCCGACCATCCTCGGCCAGCTGCTCGCGCTCTTCGGCATCGGCGGCGACCGCGTCGCCGCGCCGAAGGACGACGACGTCCTGACGCGCATCCTGGCCCCGGCGCTGCGCGGCCTGCCCGGCTCGCTGCTGCTGGCGCCGTCGACGCCGCAGGCGCGCCTCGACTTCGACGTCAGCGACGCCGACTAAGCCTCGCCCTCGCCGGCCTCGTCGATCAACCGGCGCAGATCCGCCGGCAAGGCGCTCTCGACCGCCACCTCGTCGCCCGTCGTCGGGTGCGGAAAGCGCAGCTCGGCCGCGTGCAGCGCCTGCCGCGTGTGCTCGAGCCGATCCGCGACCGCCTCCCATCCGTGATCCTGGTAGTCGGCGAACACGCGCTCGTCGGGATAGAGCTTGTCGCCGACGATCGGAAAGCCGAGATGATCGAGGTGCGCGCGAATCTGGTGCTGCCGCCCCGTCTCCGGCCAGCACTCGACGAGCGTGTAGTCGCCCGCGCGCGCCGCCGCCCGCCAGCGCGTCCGTGACGCCAGCCCGTCGGCACGCACCGCCATCTTCACGCGCACCAGCCCGCCGGCGAGCGCGAGCGGCGCATCGATCACGCCCTCGCCCTCGAGCGCGCCGTGCACCAGCGCCACGTACTTCTTGTGCACGCGCCGCTTGGCGAACGCACGCTTGAGCGCGACCGCCGCGTCGCGCGTGCGGGCGATGAGCAGCACGCCCGACGTCTCCAGATCCAACCGATGCGTGATCTGCAGCGCCTCTTCGGGGAACTTCTCGCGCAGCACCGCCGTGATCGTCGAAAAGTGCCACTTCGCCGTCGGGTGCATGGCGATCCCCGCCGGCTTTTCGAACGCGTAGAACGCATCGTCGGCGTGCAGCAGCGGCAGCTCGCGCGGCGCGTCCGGCTCGGCCGGCGCCGGGCGGCGAAAGGTCACCCGCTGGCCCGGCGTCACCACGGATGACGGCTTGCACGGCCGCCCATCGATCCAGCACTCGCCGCGGATGACCCGCTGCACGCGCGTGCGCGACAGCCGCGGGATCTTCTTCCGCAGGAAGCGGTCGAGCCGCCAGCCGCCGCACTCGCCCTCGACGAGGAACTCGTGCTCGATCGTCAGCGGTCGCCTGCCGCCGTCCCGCACTGCGCTCACCGCCGTTGGTCTACCACGTACGAGATCCGCCCGTGATCGTTTCGACCACGCCGCGCCCGCTCGGATCACGGTGCATTACCTCATCTTACCTAGCGGTTTTGCTCAGTTTTTGGACATTTTTTGTTCAAGTTCTGAACTCTGAGCAGTGCGGTTGATCAACCGCACATGGAAATCTCAGCACTTGTCTGACGGCATAGCGGTCGCAAGGAGCGTAATCCACGACACCGAACTAACGGTTCGGAAGACAGAGAGGGCCCCACATGATGAAGTATCTGCTCGCGCTGACCATGACTCTCGGCCTCGCTTCGACAGCGGATGCGAAGTACACGGTCACGCGGCCGATCGACAGCGTGCTCGGCACCTTCCTCGATCACTCGTACACCACCGAGGAGGACTGGTCGTGCGTCGAGCAGTTCGGCGGCAGCTGCGACTGCGCCAGCGCCGGCTCGGCCTGTGTCTGGCGCCAGCACGCGCCGGGCAGCGGCAGCTGCTACGACTCGAACTTCTTCTACAAGTGGACCTACCTCAGCCAGGGCGTGTGCCACCAGGCGACCAACAACAACGCTTATTACATGGGCGGTCCGTCGCCGGGATACCTCGGCAGCGGCGTGCGCGGCATGGGCACCTCGGTGGCGACGTTCGGCTACTGGGGCACCGACGGCGGCTGCTGAGCCCCGTCTCCTCCACTCAACCCCGCGTGATATCCTCGTCTCGTGCGTAACAGACTCATCCCCATCGCCGCACTCTGCGTGATCATCGCCGTCGGCTTCTACGCCTGGCGCTCGACGCGCGTCGCACGTGCGGTCGCGCCGGCGTCGAAGCCCGCGGCGGCGCAGGCGGCGGCGTTCGTGCCCAAGCCCTACAAGCGCACGAGGCCGCAGATCTACGCGGGCACGCCCTACGATCCGCAGAAAAAGTATGCGCCGGGGACCTATACGCCGGCCGGCTTCGCCGTCGATTATCGCGAGCGCGTGGTGCACGAGTTCTCGCACTTCATGTCCACCCGCCTCGGCAAGGAGCTCGACGACGAGCGCGCCAAGCAGGTGGAGGCGGTGCAGAACAAGTTCTGGGACAGCCACGGACCCGACGTCGACCTCCTGGCGCAGGGCAAGATCACGCAGCCCGAGTTCGCCGAGCGATCGCATCAGACGATGATCGCGTTCGCCAGCGACATGGAGAAGATCTTCAGCGACGACGAGTACCAGAAGATCTTCGACGTGCCGAAGGGGACCGACACCTTCTACGTGCTGGCGCACTCCCCGACCGAGCAGCCGGGCATGAAGTTCCAACCGGAGAAGAGCGGTAGCGGTCCGCCCAACCTCTCGCAGATCCCGCAGCCGCATCCGACCGAGGCGAGCGAAACCGACTCGCCCGCGCCGCCGTCGACCAGCGACAAGTGGCCCAAGTCCGGCAAGTAGCGCCGCTCAGGCGCGCTTGACGCGATACTGATCGGGATCGAGCGCGAAGCGCCGCAGCTTGTTGTAGACGGTGCCGCGCGAGATGCCGAGCTGGCGCGCGACGTCGGGGATGGAGCCGCCGTTCTGCGCCAGCGCCTGCACCAGCATCTCGCGCTCCTGCTGCTCGAGCGTGCGCGGCGCGGTGCGCGACAACGGCTCCGACTCGCGCTCGGCGCCCATGCGTGGGCGGATGCCCTCGGGCACCTGGTCGAGCACGGTCTGCTCCTCGGTGGCGAGGTTGACCTCGGCCTCGAGCACGTTCTCGAGCTCGCGGATGTTGCCCGGCCAGTGGTAGCGCATGAACGATTCCATGACGTGCGGGGCGAGCGCGCGCACGCTCTTGCCGAGGCGCACCGCGAAGAGCGAAAGGTAATGCTGGACGAGAAGCGGCACGTCGCTCGAGCGCTCGCGCAACGAAGGCAGCTGGATGTGGATGACCTTGAGGCGGAAGAGCAGATCGCGGCGAAAACGCCCCTTCTCCGCGTCCTCGTCGAGATCGCGGTTGGTGGTGGCGATGACGCGCGCGTTGAGCTCGACCTCGCGCGTGCCGCCGATGCGGTGCACGCGCTTCTCCTGGAGCACGCGCAGGAGCTTGGCCTGCATCTCGATCGGCATGTCGCCGATCTCGTCGAGGAGGATGGTGCCGCCCTCGGCGAGCTCGAACTTGCCCGGGTGGCCGCCCTTCTTGGCGCCGGTGAAGGCGCCGCCCTCGTAGCCGAACAGCTCCGACTCGAGGAGCTCGCGCGGAATGGCCGAGCAGTTGATGCCGACGAACGGGCCCGACGCGCGCGGCGAGGCGTTGTGGATCGCCTGCGCCAGCACCTCCTTGCCGGTGCCGCTCTCGCCGGTGACGAGCACGCTCGAGTCCGAGCGCGCGGCCGCCTCGGCGAGCTGCAAGCGGCGGCGCAACGAAGGCGCCTGGCCGACCATGTCGCCGAACGAGTAGCGCGCCGGCGAGCCGACGATGCGCTGCGCGACCTGCTGCGCGCGCTTCATTTCGGTCAGCGTGACGACGGCGCCGACGACGTCGTGGGTGTCGCTGCGGATGACGCGCGCGTTGACCAGGTACTCGCCGGTGCCGATGCGCGTGACGCGGCCGTCGAGCTCCTCGCCCTGCTCGATGGTGAGGCGCAGAAAGCCGAGGTCGGGCAGATCCTTGAGCGCGCCGGCGATGGTGGTGCCGAGGATGCGCGCGGCGACGGCGTTGATCGAGGTGATCTTGCCGCGCTTGTCGAGCGAGAGCACGCCGTCCGAGATGGCCTCGAGCGTGGCCGCGCGCGAGCGGAAGGCGAGGCGCAGCTCCTCGGCGACGCGCGCGTTCTCCAGCATCGTCGCCGCCTGGGCGCTGAAGATGGTCAGAAGGTCGAGGTCGTGCGGAGTGAAGACGCCGCCGCACAGCTCCTTGTCGACGTAGACGGCGCCGAACAGCTTGTCGCCCTGGCGCAGCGGCGTGGTGAGCGCGTGGCCGAGGCGGATGTCGTCGCCGCGCTCGGGCGAGCTGCCGCCGCGCGACGGCTGCACCAGCGTCGGGCCGGCGCCCTTGACCACCTGGTCCATCGCCTCGCGCCAGGCCTGCTCGTTGGCCACGTCGGGCATGCGCAACGACGCGCGCACCACGAGCGTCGCGTTCTCCAGGAACGCGACGACGCAGCGATCGGCGCCGGTGAGCTGCGCGGCCATCTTGCAGATTTCCGAGACGAGGCGGCCGTAGTCGCCGAGCGCGTTGAGCGAGCGGCACAGGTCGAGCAGCGTGCGGATGTTCTCGCGCTCGACGACCATCGACTGCACGGCGCCGAGCACGCGCCCCTCGGCGCTCGACAGCGCCTCGACGCCGGTGGTGACCGCGCGCTCGGCCTCGACGGCGGCGGCGTTGATGGTGTGCAGCTTGGCGCGCACCGGAGGCGGCAGCTCGGCCTCGGCGCGCCCGATGCCCTGCTCGACGGCGTCGATGAGCCGGTGCACCTCGCGCGCGACGTTGAGGCGCGCGGCGCGCAGCTCGTCGGTGAGCTCCTTGACCTCGTGGGCGGCGACCTGGTCGGTGGCACGGCGCCCGAACTGGCGGAACGCTTCGCGCACGCGCTCGAGGTCGGAGAGCGCGCCGTGCTCGCGGAACAGCTCCTGCGCGCGCGCGAACCAGGTGGCGGCCGAGCCGGCCTGCTGCCCTTCGATGATGGCGGTGCGGCCCTTGGCGTTGCCGACGAGATGGCCGTACGCGAAATAGGCCTCGGCGAGCTCGCGCGGCAGGTTGTGCGTGGCGACGAGGTCGATGGCGCGCGTGACGGCGGCCTCGGCGGCAGCGAAGTCCTCGCGCTGCACGCACAGGCTGCCGACGACGAGCAGCGCCGCCGCCTGCGTGGCCGGCGCCTGCGAGCCCTCGGCGAGCTCGACGGCGCGCCCGATCAGCGCCTCGGCGCCCTCGAGGTCGCCGGCGGTGAAGGCGAGCTCGGCGAGGCTGGTGTAGACGGTCGCGAGCGCCTGCCCCTCGGGGTGCGTCTCGAAGAAGCTGCGCGCCCGCTCGAGCGCCCGCGAGGCGCGCGCCGCTTCACCGCGGCGACGGTAGATCTCGCCGAGGTGCATGAGCGCGCGCGCTTCGGCGTGGAGATCGCGACGGGCACGGGCCGCTTCGAGCTGGCGCTCGAGGTGCGGCTCGGCGCGCTCGATCTCGCCGCGACGGAGCAGCGCCACGCCGGTGGCGAGGTCGACGCGCTCGCGCAGCTTGGGCTCGGTCGACGCGCGGCGCGCACCGCCGAGGTGCACCAGCGCCTGGCCGTAGTCCCCACGCGCGATGAGCAGCTCGGCGATCTCCGCCTCCACCCGCGCGCGGAGCTCGCCGGCGGGAAGATCTTCGAGCTGAGTTCGCAGGCTGTTCAGTTTTTGAACTTCCGGGGACAAGCCGTCCCATTTTAGAGGATCGCGCTAGCGCGTGGAAGGACATGTCCCACACACGCCTTCGGGAACGAGAGACCCCGCTTTGCTTGACTACGCGATGTTTTGACGGGAGACTTAGGGTCGAATGACCCCACCGGACCCGAATTTCGGCGGCGCCTCGGGTGCCAAGAAATTCCCCGACTACGTGCCGCCGACCAAGGTGCACTACGACGGGCAGAAGCCCGCGACGCTGCACCTGCGCAAGTGCAAGCTGGTCACGCAGGTCGGCGGGCGCGCGCGCGAGCACACGTTCGACAAGGGGACCATCACGATCGGCGCGATGGAGGACAACGACCTCGTCGTCAGCGACGACACGGTCTCGCGCTACCACTGTAAGATCGTGCAGGAGGACACGAGCTACCTGCTCGTCGATCTCGGCTCGACCAACGGCACGTTCATCAACCGCGTGCGCATCAAGGAGGCGTACCTCAAGCCGGGCTGCACCATCGGGCTCGGCAACACCGAGGTGAAGTTCCACGCCGCCGACGAGAAGGTCGAGATTCTGCCGTCGCGCAAAGAGAAGCTCGGCCGCATGGTCGGGCGGCACGTGAAGATGCGCGAGCTCTACACCGTGCTCGAGAAGATCGCGCCGACGGCGACGACGGTGGTGATCGAGGGCGAGACCGGGACGGGCAAGGAGGTCGTGGCGCAGACCATCCACGATCTGTCGCCGCGCTCGTCGGGGCCGATCATGGTGTTCGACTGCGGCGCGGTGCCCGACAACCTGATCGAGTCGGAGCTGTTCGGGCACGAGAAGGGCTCGTTCACCGGCGCCATCATGACGCGGCAGGGGCTGTTCGAGATGGCCCACGGCGGGACGCTGTTTCTCGACGAGCTCGGCGAGCTGCCGCTCGATCTGCAGCCGAAGCTGTTGCGCGCGCTCGAGCAGCGCGAGATCCGGCGCGTCGGATCGAACAAGCCGATCAAGGTCGAAGTGCGCATCATCGCCGCGACCAACCGCAACCTCGAGGACGAGGTGCGCGGTGGGCGCTTCCGTCAGGATCTGTTCTATCGCTTGAGCGTGGTGCGCGTGATGCTGCCGCCCCTGC
>Ga0134125_10002294_pt1 | contig 22783 bp, 22 predicted proteins | sample KB31751_FD_96464 | JGI IMG/M metagenome (GOLD analysis project Ga0134125, IMG submission 96464) | Terrestrial soil microbial communities with excess Nitrogen fertilizer from Kellogg Biological Station, Michigan, USA - KB3-175-1 | ecosystem: Environmental > Terrestrial > Soil > Unclassified ... | reverse complement strand
TTGCCGAGGTTGAACTTCACCTCCGCCCGGTCGAACAGGGCGCGCGCCGCGCCGGGGTCGGCGACGGCCAGCAGGACCAGCAACGGGGCGGCCGCCATCATTGAAACGGATCCAGCGTGATGGCCTCGTCAAGCGGACGAGCGCTACGGGCGGGCCGGCGGGCGCGCGTGTTCCGTTTGGGCTGCTCGCGGGCGCCGTCCGCGATCGGCTGGACGGCGCGCGGCGCTGGCTCGGCCGCCTCGGGCGCGTCGACCACCTGGGGCGCCAGCGGGCCGGGGCCGTCACTCGCCACCTCGGTCGGCGGAATCTGCACCGGTGCATGCGTGTGATGGCGCAGGGCCAGCAACAAGGCGACCAGGCCCACCGCCACCGTCGACGCCGCCAGCACCCGCCGGCGGCGCGCCACCCGGAGGTTGTCGCCGCGGCGCGGGAAGACCTCCGCGTCGTGTTCGCCGGTTCCAGCCATCCGCCGGAACATCTCGGCGAGCTGCTTGGCCGAGAACCGGCGCTGGTCCGGCTCCTTGGCCAGACAGGTCTGCAGAATGTCGTCCAGCGCTCGCCCCAGCTCGGTCTCCAGGATCTCCGGCGGCAGGTGCGGCGGGGGCGCCGCCATGTGCTTCATCAGCACCTCGCGGAAACCATCCGCCGTGAACAGCAGCTCGCCGGTCACCAGCTCGTAGGCCATCGCGCCCAGCGAATAGATGTCGGAGCGCAGATCGACGGACTTGCCCGCCGCCTGTTCCGGCGACGCGTAGGCGGGCGACCCCAGGAAGGTCCCCTCGACCGTGCCGCAGCCCGATCGCGCTCCCCCTTCGCCGACCGGTTTGACCAGCCCGAAGTCCAGCAGCTTGGCGAAGTCCGGGTTGCCGTCGCGCTCGACGACGAAGACGTTCTCTGGCTTGAGGTCACGGTGCACGAACCCGGCGGCGTGAACCGCCGCCAGCCCGTCGCACACGTGCGCCAGGATGCGGAGCACCCGGTCGACCGGCAACTTGGCCTCGCCGGCGATGAGATCGGCGACCGACTTTCCCTCCAGCAGCTCCATCACCAGCGCCAGCGGGCGCCCGTCGGGGGATTCCAGGATGTCGGTGACCTCGACGACGTGAGGATCCTTGATGGCGTTGACGGCCTGCGCCTCCACAACGAAGCGATCCATCACGTTCGGAACCGGCACCATGGGTGACAGCACCTTCATGGCCGCCCGCCGCGCGATCCGCTGGTGCTCGACCTCGAAGACGGTGCCGGTCGTCCCGGCACCCAGGCGCCGCAGCAGGCGATAGGGTCCCAGAACCGCGCCCACCTCCGGAAGGTCGAACCATCCCGCCTGCCCTTCGCGCCTCGCCGCGTCCATCGCTCCTCTTCCTGATCAATGTAAGCGTGACCGGGCCCAGAAGGGATTCCCCTTGTTCGGCAGAGCACTAAGTTCTACCGACGTGGCAAGACCGCGATGGTGCGTGCTGGGTCTGGCACTCCTGGCGGGTGCCTGCCACGACTCGACCGGCCTGCACGTCTACGCGCAGCTGGGGACGTTGGACTACGACGCCCTGGCGCTGGAGATCACGGGGCCAGCGGCGGAGGGTTGGACCACGCCGCAGATCCTGGTCGACCCGGCGACGACCGGTCGCTATCCCGGCCCGTTCAAGGGTGGGGACCAGGACGTCTACGTCTACCTGCCCGACGACCTGGACGGCGCGCGCCTGCAGTGCACGATGACGGCCCTGCGCAGCTCGGCCGCCGTCGCCCAGGGTCAGGCCCCGGCCACAGTCCGCCGGCACGCGATCGAGGACGTCCACATCGTGATGGTCGCTCCCGAATCCAGCGCTGGAACGGGGGGCACGCCACCGCCGGCCACCGGAGGAACCGGCGGTTCAGCGCCGCCGCCCGCCACCGGCGGGACGACGGGCAACCAGCCGACCGCGAACGGGAACGCCTGCAACAGCGCCACCGATTGCGCCAGCGGCCACTGCGTCGACGGCGTCTGCTGCGAGTCGGATTGCAGCGGCGCCTGCACCTCGTGCGCGACGCCCGGGGCCCTGGGCCTCTGCCGTCCCGCCCCCACCGGGCTGCCCGACCCGCGCGGCATCTGCAGCGACATGGGTGCGGCCACCTGCGGGACCAACGGCCTCTGCGACGTCTCGGGTCACTGCGCCAAGTACCCGGCCGGCACCGTGTGCGCCGCCGCTTCGTGCAAGAACGGCGAGATGATGAGGGGCGCCTCCACCTGCGACGGCGCCGGCGCCTGCCACGACGGCGCCACGACGAAGTGCCACTGCACCGGCAACGCCTGCGACTGAGCGGACTCTTTCAGACCGTGTGACAGAAGCGGGCCAGCGTCTCGGTCAGTCGATCGAAGTTGACCGGCTTTCGGAGAATGTCGGTGAACCCGACAGCCCGCAGCCGGTCGAGGTCCTTGGTCCCCGTCACCGCGATGGTGGGGACGTCGCGGAGCATGGGCGTTTGAAGCTGTGTCAGGCGGAACGAGATGCCGTCCATGTGCGGCAGCATGATGTCGACCAGGATCAGCGACGGCAGAGGTTCATGCGCCAGCCGTCGCAGCGCCTCGGCACCGTCAGCCGCGCAGGTCACCACGTAGCCCTCGAGCATGAGCAGCTCGGCCATGTGCGCCCGCAGGATGAAATCGTCGTCGACCAGCAGCAGCCGGGGGGCGTTTTCCGGGCCAAACGAGGCCGTGCGCCGGAGCTGCGCCATCGCGTCCGGAGGCAGCGGCGGCAACTCTCCCGGGGCCGGTCCAACTTGACCGTCGGGCGAAGCGTCGAAAGCGTGCCGGTGCTCGGACATGGGCCTAATTTCCTGGAGACGACCTCTCACTACACAACCTTTGGCCTCGGAGGGCTCTGTCAAGCTGCCCCGCGGCACGCACACGCACCTTCAGTGATCGGCACGACACTTTGCCGGGCGCTCAGCCGAGCCCCTCGCGCGCGATGAGGTCGACGATGCGCGCGCGAACGTCGTCGCGGATCTCGCGGACGCGCTCCACCGGCTTGGCCTTGGGATCCTCCAGCGGCCAATCCTCGCGGCGCAACCCGGGCACCACCGGACACGCCTCGCCGCAGCCCATGGTGATGAGCATCGTCGACGCGCGCGCCAGCTCGTCGGTCAGCTTGCGGGGGACGGCGCCCGCCAGGTCGATGCCCACCTCGCGCATGGCCGCCAGCACCTCCGGGTGGACGCGCGCGCCTGGCTCCGTGCCGGCGGACACGCCGCGCGCCTGGGCCGGATTGGCCAGGTGATTGAACCAGGCGGCCGCCATCTGCGACCGGCCGGCGTTGTGGATGCAGGCGAAGAGGTAGGTCTTCATGAGGCGTCCCGGGTCGACGAGAGGTGCGGCACGACCACGTCGCGCGCAACGGCCTGGGGAATGGGAAGCAGCCACCGAAAGAGCGCGGTTGCGGCTGCCGCCCCGACGACCTGAGCGGCCACGAAGGCGGGCGCGTCGGCGGGACGGATGCCGGCGAAGGTGTCCGTCAGCGTGCGCGCCAGCGTGACCGCCGGGTTCGCGAACGACGTCGACGCCGTGAACCAGTAGGCGGCCGTGATGTAAGCGGCCACGCCGAACGGTGCGGCGCTTGGACTTCGCCGCGCGCAGGCCCAGATGACCGCCAGCAGCCCGAAGGTGGCCACCAGCTCGCTGACGACCTGACCGACGCTGCCGCGTGCGTGAGACGAGGCGACGATCAGCGGGTGGTCGAACATGACGTGCGCCAGCACGACCCCCGCCACTGCGCCCGTGAACTGGGCCGCCAGATATGCCGGGACTTCCCGCCAGGGCAGGCCGCCCTGCGCCGCGTCCGCGAGCGTGACCACCGGGTTGAAGTGCGCGCCCGAGACGGGTCCGAACGCCAGGATCAGCGCCAGCAGGCCGGCCCCGGTCGCCAGCGCGTTGGCCAGCAGCGCCAGGGCCACGTTTCCGTCCGAGAGACGCTCGGCCATGATGCCCGAGCCGACCACCACGGCCAGCAACAGGCAGGTCCCGATTGCCTCGGCCACGGTTCGTCGCGCCAGCGTCGGTGTCATCGTCCCCTCAGCAGCAAGCCGTCAACAGGCGCACCAGATCCGTCACCATCGAACCCACCGAATAATAGACGAAACGCGCCTGCACCTAACCATCGCGGCCCCGCGTGCGTCTTCAGTCCATTCAGCCGGAGGAGAGGCCATGGGGAGACGTTCGAGCGGGCCGAGCGCCCGACGCGCTGCAATCGTCGGCTGCCTGGTGAGCGCGCTGCTGGCGGGGTCGGCCAGGGCACAGGAGACCACCCTGGCGACCGAGGCCGAAGTCCCTGAGCACCTGGTGGCCGGTGGCCAGTACTTCGAGGCCACCCCCTATGGGTTGCGGGCCTACTTGAACAGCATCAAGACGACGCGCCCGGAGCTGTTCGCGCAGCTCGCGCCCGACGCCGATCGGCTGGCCAGCCGATCCACGACGGCGATGACACTGGCCATCGCCGGCCTGGGCGCCGGCGTGGCCTCGACGATTTACGGCATCGCCTCGCGGACGAGTTGCACGTCGCCGCCGGTGACCGATCCGAATTTCGCGGCCGACTCCGCCGCCTGGAGTCAATGCGACCAGCGCAACCTCACCCACATGACGACCTTCGGGCTGATCGGCGCCGGGTTGGCGATGGCCGGGCTGGGCGCCGCGTTCGTCGTCGTCCCCTCGCGTCGCGACCTGCTGGAGGTCGTCAACAAGCACAATCGGCTCAGCCCGCAACCGCTGCAGCTTCAGGTGGGCTACGATCCCATCCAGCGGCTCGCGAGCGCGGGCGCCGCCCTCTCCTTCTGAAGCCGGTCAGAATTCGAGACCGGACGGCGTCAGCCTGATGGCCATGCGGCGCCTGGACGGCGCGGCGTAGGTGAACGAGACGCCGCTGCTGGTGGACACATGCGTGTTCGCCGTGAAGATCATCACCAGCCCCAGGGTGCCGGCCACCACGCCCGAGATCAAGATGGCGGCGCCGATCTCGCGGGCGCGCGGGTTGGGCGCCACATCGTACGTGGTGCGCTCGGCCGACCACAGGGATTCCCCCACCCCGGCGGCGATGTAGCCGGCGATTCCCAGGACGATGCCGCCCCAGCGCTGGCTGTTCGATCCGCTCTGGACCTTCAACTGCAAGTCCGGCCGGTCGGCCGGAACGCTGAAGCGGCTGGTGCGCACCACGCCGTCGCCCCCGATCTGGTACTCCCCGTTTCGCGGAACGACCACACCGCACGGCGCCGCACAGATCACGGTGTCCTGACCGCCGTCCACGCGCACCAGCCGAACGTTCGGCGAATCCGCCGAGATGTCGACACGCACCCCGTCCGGCGGCGGCGGCGCCTGCCAGGGCTGCCCCTCCACGAAGACGCGCGGCGGGCCGCCGCCCCAGGCATCCCCCTGCGCGCGCGCGCTGCCGCCCACGAGTTGCGCCGCGCCGATCGCGGCAATCAGGCCGACCACCCCGGCTCTCGTCATGTCCCGCCATTATCTCCGGCAACGGCCCGCGCTCCAACTGCACATCGCACCTTTGCGCGCAGCGGCGAGGTCAGCGGGCCTTGGGCGCCCGCAGCGCGCGCGGCACCACCAGCCGGGCGGCGAGCTCGAACAGCGCCTGAACCGCCAGCGCCAGTAGCGAAGCGGGCACCGCACCCGCCAGGACCAGGCCCACGTCGTCCAGCCGGATGCCGGTGAAGATGGGCTGCCCCAGACCGCCGGCCCCGATCAGCGCGCCCAATGTGGCCGCGCCCACGTCGATGACGGCGGCGCTCTGGATCCCCGCCAGGATCAGCGGGCTGGCCAGCGGCAGCTCGACCCGGCGCAAAATGGCGCCCGGCGGCAGACCCAGGGCCTCGGCGGACTCGCGGAGGTGCTGGGGGATCCCCGTGATACCGGCATGCGTGTTCCGCACGATGGGCAGCAGCGCATACAGGAACAGCGCGGCCACGGCCGGGACCGTCCCGATGCCGAACAGCGGAATCATGAACACCAGCAGCGCCAGCGTCGGGATGGTCTGAATGGCCCCGGTCGCGGCGAGGAGCGGTTGTCCCAGCCGCCGCCGTTTCGCGGCCAGAACGCCCAGCGGCACGGCGACCAGGATGGCCGCCAGCAAGGACAGACCGACCAGCTCCAGGTGCTCCACGATGCGGGCGGCAATGGCGCGCCAGGGCTGTCGGCGCGACGCCGCGACCGAGAGGTGGCCCTGCCCCTTCAGGAAGGCGGCGGCGACCTCCGGTTCCGGCACCCGGTCGATCTTGGCGCGCGCGTTCAACGCGACCATGGTCGGCGCGTCGATGCGGCCGGCCAGTCGCTGGAGAGCCGCCACCGCCTCCGGACCGAACCGGCGGTCGACGTCGACCCGGTACAGAACGACGGCCTCGTAACGGGCGAAGAACCCGCGGTCGTCGGCCAGCGGCACCACCCCGAACCGCTGAATCTCCGCGTCGGTGGTGTAGATGTCGGTCGCGTCGAGCGTCCCGGCCCGCAGCGCGCGATAAGCGAGGTCGTGATCCAGACCGCGGACGTTGGCTTGCGGCAGGTCGTAGCGGCGGCGCAGCGCCGGCCAGCCGTCCCGGCGGCTCATGAACTCGTTGCTGAACCCGAACGTCAGCTCGGGGTGCGCGCGCAGGTCCGAGATGTGCGAGACGCCCAGCGCGCGCGCCCGATCCCCCAGAACACCGATGGCATAGGTGTTGTCGAATCCCAGGGGGGCGGTCATCCCCACGCCCCGCGCGGCCAGGGCGGACGCCAGCCGATCGCGATCCTGGGCGCTCGACTGGCCGGGAGCAAACCCATCGCCGGCCAGGATCTCCTCCACGATGGTCCCCGTGTATTCCGGGTAGACGTCGATGGCGCCGCTCACCAGCGAATCCCAGAGCAGGCGGGTTCCCCCCAGCGCAGCGCGATGTTCCGCCTCGACGCCGGCCGATCTCACCGCCCCGGTCGCGATCTCACCCAGGATGACGGACTCGGTGAAGGCTTTCGAGCCCACGCGCAGCGGGCGGGCGGCGGCCGCCGCCGGTGCCACGAGCACCAGCGCCGCCAGCCACCAGGCCCACCGCGCTTTCACAGCCGCCCCTCGGCGCGCGCCCCGTCGAAGCGCCGCTGCGCGCGCACGAACCGCGTGACGAACGGCGACAACGGCCGCCGCACCAGATCGTCGATCGAGCCCTGCTGGATGATCCGCCCCTCGTGCATCAGGACGATGACGTGCCCCAGAATGGCGGCCTCGGCCAGGTCGTGCGTCACCATCAGGACCGACTTTCCGAGCCGCTGGAAGATCTCCGCCAGCTCGTCTTGCAGCTCGGCCCGCACCAGCGGATCCAGCGCCCCCAGCGGCTCGTCGAGAAACAGCAGGCCGGGATCCAGCATCAACGCCCGCATGAGAGCGACCCGCTGCCGCTGGCCACCCGAGAGCTGGTGGGGATAGCGCCCGAGCGCGTCGCCGGGAAGGCGCACCAGCGCCGTCAACTCCGTCACCCGCGCGGCGATCCGCCCCTGGGTCCAGCCGAGGTGACGCGCCATCAGCGTCACGTTGTCGGTGGCGCTCAAGTGCGGGAACAGCCCTCCGTCCTGGACCACGTACCCGGTCTCGGCTCGGAATCGCCGGAGGCCCGAGGCGCCGTCCGCGTCCAGCGCCACCTCGCGGTGAAGCACGCGCCCCGCGTCGGGGCGCAACAGGCCCAGCATCAACCGCAGCACGGTCGTCTTACCGCTGCCGCTCGGCCCGATGATGACGGTGGTGCGGTGTGGCCGAACGCCCAGGCTGGTCGCCTGCACGGCGGAGACGGCGCCGAAACGCTTGGTGACCGCTTCCAGGCGGAGAATCGGCGGCGTCTGATCGTCGTCCATGAAGTCGACCTGCCCCGAAGTGTACCCATCTGCCACGCCCCCGGGGCCACGGCGCTAGAATCGCCCCATGTCGCGGCCGGAACGCCTGATCTTGGTGGCCGCGATCCTCGGGTCGTTCGTGGCGTTCCTGGACATGTCGGTCGTCAACGTCGCCCTGCCCGCCATCCGTCGCTCGCTGGGCGGCGGCATCTCCGCCCAGCAGTGGATCGTCGACGCCTATCTGCTTTCGCTGAGCTCGCTGATCCTGATCGCCGGGTCGGTCTCGGACCTGTTCGGGCGCAAGCGGGTGTTCGCGGCCGGCCTGGTCGGCTTCGGCCTGACCTCCGTGCTTTGCGCGCTGGCGCCGACCCCGACCTTTCTGATCGCTGCGCGCGGGTTGCAAGGCGTCGCAGCCGCCTTGCTGGTGCCGAGCTCGCTGGCGTTGATCCTGGACGGATTCACCGGAGACGCGCAGGCGCACGCGATCGGGAGCTGGACCGCCTGGACCGGGATCTCGTTCCTGATCGGGCCGCTCCTGGGCGGGGCGCTGGTGGATGCGGGCGGCGCGCAGGCGTCCTCGGCTGGCTCCTGGCGCTGGGTCTTCGGCATCAACGTCGTCCCCGTCGCCGTCACGCTGCTGGTGACCTGGCGCCTGCCGCCCGACCGTGCCCCACCCGCGGGTCGTCGGGTCGACCTGCCCGGCGCGGCGCTGTGCGCGGCGGGCCTGGCCGGGTTGACCTTCGGGCTGATCGAGCAGCCGCGCGGGGGGTGGAGCGCGCCCTGGGTCTGGATCCCGTTCACGGCCGGCGCGGTGCTGTCGGCGGCGTTCGTGATCTGGGAGCGGGCCGCCGCCACGCCCATGCTGGACTTTGCCCTGTTCCGCAACCGCAACTTCGCCGCCGGAAACGCCGCCACCCTGGCCATCTACGCCGGCCTGAGCGCGGCCACGTTCGTGCTGACGTTGTTCTTGCAGCAGGTGGCCGGCTATTCAGCGCTGGCCTCGGGCCTGGCGCTGCTGCCCGTCACCTTGCTGATGTTCGCCCTGTCGCCGCGGTTCGCCCGTCTGGCCAGGCGCCACGGCCCCCGGCTGTTCATGGCGGCGGGACCGGCCGTGGCCGGCATCGGGCTCTGGCTGCTGGGGCGCATCAGCCCGCACCCCGCCTATGCGCGGGACCTGCTGCCCGGCGTGCTGGCTTTCGGCGTGGGCCTGGCCGCGACGGTCGCGCCGCTCACCGCCGCCGTCCTGGGCGACATCGACCAGAGTCAGTCGGGCGTCGCCTCCGCCGTGAACAACGCCGTCGCGCGCGTGGCCGGTCTGCTGGCGGTGGCGGCCGTCGGCGCGCGCAGCTTCGGGCCCGCGATGTCCACCACGGCCGCCCTGCTCTGGATCGGCGCGCTGATCTCGGCGGTCGGGATCACGAACGCGACCGCGCTGATTCAGCGCGAGCCCAGGTGAAGCTGGTTGCCCTCCGAATCCTTGAAGATCACCGACGTCCCCCACGGCTCCTTCTTCGGCGGCGCCAGGAACTCCACGCCCCGCGAACGCAGCGTCTCGTAGGTCCCCTCGACGTCGTCGGCCCACAGCGACAGAGGAACGAACGTTCCCACCCGGTCCTCGTGTCCGGGCGGCGTGAACAGGCTCACGCGCGTCTCGGCGCCCGCGATCTTGAGCTCGATCCAGCGGCCGCCGCCCGGCCCCATGGGCTGGTTGGTGGCCACGGTGAACCCGAGCTTGTCGGTATAGAAGGTCAGCGCGCGCTGCTGATCGCCGACCGGGATGTTCACGAACTTGATGCCTTTGATCATGGGTGTCCGCTCCTGTCCCGGCACCGTACCCGAGCGCCCGCAGCGCCGACAACACGCGCGCGGCTCACCTGTGGCAGGCGCTGCTATAGTCGCGAGTAGCCCAGTGAGCCATTCAGACCGCGTCCCCGTCGACGCCTATGTCCTCGATTCGCTGATGCCGGACCTGGTCGGCCACGACCGGCGCCCGTCAGCGCTGCTGGTCTTCCTGTACCTGTGGCGAAAGACCCGCGGCGGCACGCGTTCGACGGTGGTCAGCCTGGCCATGATGGCGGACGGCACCGGCCTGGCCAAGCGCAGCGTCCAGACGGCGTTCGACCACCTGCGCCGACGAGACCTCATCGCCCTGCGCCGCGCCACCGCCACCGCGGCCTCCACCGTGACGCTGCGTTGCCACTGGCGCGAGAGTTGATCGCCGCCCGGACGCTGGACGCACCGGCTGGGTAGAACTACCCACGACGCGAGGACACCCCAAATGGGGAGTCCTCCCGACGCGCGGCGCGACGCTGTCCCTTAGGTTCGATTCAATAGCGAACCTTCAACAGCGAGGGCAACCATGAATCTGCAGCAGGACAATGGAGAGGTCGTCGTCCGCCGTCTGATCGACGAAGGCTTCAGCCAAGGCCGGCTCGAGGTCTTTGACGCGCTCATCTCCGACGACCTCGTCGAGCACCAGGACTACGGCCCCCACCACGCGCCCGGGGCGGCCGGCGTAAAAGCGGTGGTCACGTCATTGCGGGGCGCCTTCTCGGACTTCACCCTGACCATCGAGGCTCTGGTCGTCGCCGGCGACACGGTCTGGCTCCGCAACCTGGCGACCGGGACAAACGACGGGCCTTACATGGGCCGCCTGGCGACCGGACGGCGTTTCCGCACGCAGGTGTTCGACGTGTTGCGTGTGGTCGACGGTCAGGTCGTCGAGCACTGGGGCGTTCCCGATCGCCTGGGCGTGCTGATTCAGCTGGGCATTTTCACGCCGGTGGGCGCCCCCGCCCGGTGAGGACGCCCGTGAACATCACGATCCTCGACGACACGTTCGACACGCTGCGGACGCTTCCCTGCTTCGCCAAGCTGGCGGGCCACCAGGTGACCGTCTGGACCGATCACGTCGACGACGTGGCGGTGCTCGCGCGGCGGCTCGCCGAAACGGAAGCGCTGGTGCTGATCCGCGAGCGCACCGCCATCCGAGCTTCGCTCCTGGAGACGTTGCCGCGCCTGCGCCTCATCAGCCTGCGCAGCGTCTACCCGCACATCGACATTCAGGCGTGCACGCGCCTGGGGGTGATCGTCTCGTCCAGCCAGCACCTCGGCCAGCCCTGCCATGCGGCCGCCGAGCTCACCTGGGGGCTGCTGCTGGCGGCCGCTCGGCGCATCCCCCAGCAGGTCGCCGCCCTCAAGCAGGGCCAGTGGCAACTCGGCGTCGGACGCACGTTGCGGGGCAAGACGCTGGGGATCTACGGATACGGGCGAATCGGTGCGGTGGTGGCCGGCTACGCAGAGGCGTTCGGGATGGAGGTTTCGGTATGGGGGAGCCCGGCGTCGCTCGCACGCGCCCGGGCCGACGGACGTGCGCCGGCCGCCTCACGGACGGCCTTCTTCGAGACGTGCGACGCGCTCTCACTGCACCTGCGGCTGGTGGCGGCCACCGGCGGCATCGTCACGGCCGCAGATCTCGCGCGCATGAAGCCGGATGCCATCCTGGTGAACACCAGCCGTGCCGGCCTCATCGCGCCCGGCGCTCTAGCTGCCGCGGTCCACGCGGGGCGCCCGTCGATGGCCGCCGTCGACGTGTTCGAAGAAGAGCCGCTCCGAGACACGGGGCACCCGCTGCTGGGTCTGGACGGCGTCGTCTGCACGCCGCACCTCGGCTACGTCACCCGCGAGGAGTACGAGCTGCAGTTCGCCGAGATCTTCGACCAGATCCTCGCCTACCTGGCCGGCGCCCCCAGCAACGTCGTCAACCCCGAGGCCCTTCACGTCAGGAGGCGATTTCATGAAGACGTCAACGCTTGAACCGAACACACAGCGCGCGCCGATCGTCGAACCTGGGGAGGCTCTGCGGCGCCTCGGCCCCGCGGACACCGCCGTTCACCCAGAGCGTTTCGACGTCATCGTCATCGGGGCGGGCCAGGCCGGCCTCTCGGTCGGCTATCACCTGCAACAGCAAGGATGCCGGTTCGTCATCCTCGACGAGCAACAGCGCATCGGCGACGTCTGGCGGCGCCGATGGGACTCGCTGCGCCTGTTCACGCCGGCCAAATTCAACGGGCTGGACGGGATGCGGTTCCCCGCTCCGCCCAACACGTTCCCGACCAAGGACCAGATGGCGGACTACCTGGAGGCGTACCGGGCGCGCTTTGGCCTGCCCGTGCGGACGGGCGCCCGCGTCGACCGTCTGACCCAACGAGACGGCAGGTACGTCGTGACCGTCGGGGGGCGAGACCTGGAGGCCCGGCAGGTGGTGGTGGCCATGGCCAGCTACCAGAAGCCTCGGGTGCCGCCCTTCGCGAGCCAGCTGCGACCCGACATCGCGCAGCTGCACGCATCGGCTTATCGCAACCCGGCCCAGCTGAGAGAAGGGGCCACGCTGGTCGCGGGAGCCGGCAACTCGGGCGCCGAGATCACTCTCGAGCTGGCCGCCGGGCGCGAGACCTGGCTGGCCGGTCGCGCCACCGGTGAAGTTCCGTTCCGGATCCAAGGTCTGGCCGCCCGGCTTTTTCTGGCTCGCTTCGTTCTGCGCTTCGTGTTCCACCGGGTGCTGACGTCGCGAACTCCCATCGGGCGCCGCGCGCGCGCCAAGCTGACGGCCCAGGGGGGGCCCCTCATCCGGGTCACAACCGCAGCCCTCGAGGCCGCGGGAGTCCGGCGCGTGCCGCGCGTCGCCGGGGTGCACGATGGACGCCCCGTCCTGGACGACGGCCGCGTGCTGGATGTGGCCAATGTGGTCTGGTGCACGGGATTCCACCCGGGCTTCTCCTGGATCGACCTGCCGGTGTTCGGCGAGGACGGCCATCCCGCCCACGACGCCGGCGTGGCGCGCGGCGCGCCGGGGCTGTACTTCGTGGGCCTCCATTTCCTGTACGGGTTTTCGTCGGCGATGGTTCACGGCGTGGGACGCGACGCCAAGCGAATCGCCGCCGTCGTCGGGGCCGCCGCGCTCGCGCGCTGATAAGCTGCCGTGTGTGGGCGGGGCAAAGAGCAATCGGCCGGCCCGGGGGCACGGGAGCGGGCGTCGCACGGCGGCAGCTGACGACCTGGCGCGCGCCCGGGACAGCTACGCGCGTCGCGCATGGGCCGACGCTCACCGCCGCCTGGCGCTGCTCGACGCGAAGGCCCCGCTGGCGACGGCGGATCTGCGGCTGTTCGCCTGGGCCGCCAGCTTGGTCGGGCGGGTCGAGGAATTCCTGCGTCTGATGGAGCGGCTTTACCAGGCGCATCTGGCGGAGGGGGAGCACGCGGCGGCCGCTCGCTGCGCGTTCTGGCTGGGGCTGCGGCTGTCGGGGCTCAGGCAGGCGGGCCGCGCCGCCGGCTGGTTGAACCGCGCCGCCAAGCTGGTCGCGGACAACGACTGCGCCGAGCGGGGGTATGTGTTGCTTTCAGTCGCGCTCCGCCACGTGGCCGCCGGCGACCTGGCCGCCGCCGGCACCGCCGCCCGCGAGGCCGCCGCCATCGGCGACCGGTTCCGCGAGGCAGACCTCGGGGCCTTCGCGCGGTGCGTGCACGGCCGCACACTCCTGGGGACCGGAGACGTCGCCGGTGGGCTAGCCCTGCTCGACGAGGCCATGGTCGCGGCCACCACCGGAGAGCTCGAACAGTCCATGACCGGGATGATCTACTGCAGCGCAATCGCCGGCTGCCGCCAGGTCTACGCCATCGATCGGTCGCGAGAATGGACGGCCGCCCTCGCCACCTGGTGCGCGGAGCAACCCCAGCTGGTCGCGTTCGGAGGCACCTGTCTCGTGCACCGGTCCGAGCTGATGCAACTCGGGGGGGCGTGGCTGGACGCCCTCGCCGAGGCGCGCCGCGCGTCGGCGTGCGACCCGGAGGCAGCCGACGCCGAGATGCTGGGCGATTCGCTGTATCAGGAAGCCGAGGTCCACCGCTTGCGAGGCGACTTCGCGGAGGCCGAGCGGGCCTACCGCGGCGCGCGCCAGGCGGGCCGGGATGCGCAGCCGGGGCTGGCGTTGCTGCGCCTCACGCAGGGACGCACGGCCGACGCGGCCAGCGCCATCCGCGCCACCTTGCAGGCGACCCGCGCGCCGCTGGCGCGCGCCCGGGTGCTGCCGGCCTACGTCGACATCATGCTGGCTGCGGGCGACCGGCCGGCGGCGCAGGCGGCCTGCGACGAGCTGGAGCACATCGCGGCCGGCTTCAGCACGGACGTGCTGGCCACCATGGCCGCACACGCCCGCGGCGCCGTCGACCTCGCCAACGGACGCCCCCAAGCCGCTCTGGACCCGCTGCGACGCGCCCTGCGCGGCTGGCAGCAGGTGGGCGCGCCCTACATCGCGGCGCGCGTGCGGGTCACGCTGGCGCGCGCCTGCCAGGCCTTGGGCGACGAGGACAGCGCCCGGCTGGAGCTGGAGCTCGCGCGCGAAGTGTTCGAAGCGCTGGGGGCCGCCCCGGACCTGGCCGCGCTGCGCGTGTCGCCGGCGGAGCGGACGCCGCTCGAGGGAGGTCTCCGCTTCACCCCGCGAGAGCTCGAGGTGCTCCGGAAGCTGGCGACCGGGAAGACCAACAAGGCCATCGCGCGAGAGCTGTTCGTGAGCGAGAAGACCATCGACCGCCACGTCAGCAACATCTTCCTGAAAGCGAACGTCAGCTCCCGCGCCGGGGCCACCGCCTTCGCCTACCAGCGCGGCCTGGCCTGAACTGGTGCGCACGCTCGCCGTTCAGAACACCACCTGCGCCATCAGGGTGAAGCGGTCGTCCTTGCGATCCGTCGATCGGTCGAACTCGTAGTTGGCCAGCAGGCGGGCGCGCCCCTTTGGCAGCGCGTCCCAGTAGGCGCCGGCGGTCCAACGTTCCACCTTGATGCCCGGGTAAGCGAGGTTCTCGGTGAAGCGCTGCCAGCGGCCGATGGGACCGAAGCGTCCCGGCAGATGGCCCGCCAGCAGCAGGTACCAGCCGTCGCGAAGGACATCGCCGATCTGAACGAAGTCGGTCCCGCGCACGTACTCGGCGGCGAACGAGGCATAACGCCAGAAGAGCTCGAGGTCGACGCCGTACCGGTTGAAGTCATACGGCAAGCCGACGGTCGACTCGTCGGCCGCCTCATCGTCCAGCTCGGAGGCCGCGGTGGCGAAGCGGTCGCCCCATCCGAGCGACGTCCCGACCGTTGCGGCGAACTCCAGGGCCGGCGCCGCGAACGACAGGGCCGCGCGCCCCCAGTAGGTCTTGCCGGGGGTGTCGTCCTCGACGACGTTCTGGCCGGCGCCGTTGACCACGGCGAGCCCGTATTCGATGGCCAGGCCGGCGGGCAACCCCCAGTCGCCGTACACGGCGATGCCCAGGTCGCGCAGCGTCGGGCCACGCGCCAGCTCGGTGGAGACGAAGCTGCGGCGAATCACGAGCAGCTTCGTCGAGGCGACGTTGTTCTCGTAGCCAAAGGGGACCTTCTGCTGCCCGATCTGGATGCGGTGACGCGGGATCACCTCGACGGAGATGAAGGCGTCGCGCAACGGCCGCTGCGGCTCGGACAGCTCGGCTTCGATCTCGTACTTGAGGCCCCTGGCGATCTTGCCGTGCACGCCCACCCGCGCATGACGGACCAGAAACGCGGTCGGGTCGTGGTCGCCGCTGTCATCGGTGTCAGGCCGCGCCACGCCGAGCACCTGCAGGTGGCCGCCGACCTTCGGCGCGTACTTGTCACTCTTGTCGGCGCGGGGCGCCGGCGGAGGCAACGGCTGGGGCTGAGGAGGGACCACCGCCGGCGCGGGCGGTGGCAGGGGCTCGGGTGGCGACGCGGGGGGAACGGCCTCCGGCAGCGGCGGTGCCGCCGTGTCCGGAGCCACCTCCGGTAGCGGCGGGGCCGCGTCGACAGCGGCCGCGTCCGCAGTCCCGCCGTCGGCGCCTGCGTCCTGGGCATGCGCCGGCGCCACGCCCAAAACCAGCGCAACGACGGAGACGGCCAGACTCAGCCGAAGGGACATCCGCATGAAGTTGGGAGCGCAGCGGACGTTGTCAACGGGCGGGGCAGCGCGGAGCGGTCCCGGCGTCTGCCGTATGCCCCGAGCCAATCGATTCGAGCTCGCTTTCAGATTCGCTCCTCGCGGCAGCGCAGGATCAGTTCGAGGAGGTCTCAGTTGAACAACACGCCGAGCCGAACGGTGATGGGTAACGCGTGCCAGCGGGACCGGGCGATGTAGGAAAGCGGCGGGGTGTCGACGGAGATCTCGATCTTCGAGAGGTCGAGGGCGAATCCGGCGCGCGCCGCGACGTCAGCGGCGAACGTATGATGGCCGAGCGTGCCCAGGCGAACGAGGGCCGGGGTCGCGGAGACGGCGATGCGGTCCCGAACGAGGTAATAGCGGGCGATCGGTGCCAGCCCCAGGGTGCCGCCGCCCCCGGACCCTTCGATGTTGCCGGCATCGACCTCGAACTGCAGCGCCGGGCCGAATCCTGCGTGGTGGTCCCACCGGTCGTGATCGAGCCGTGCCTCCAGGCCGACGCCGAGGAACTGGTTCTGTGGGGTCGATCCCGCGCTGTTCGCGAGATAGACGGCCTGGGTCGTCCGGGAGCTCCGATACGCCACGACCGCCTCTGGCCGGGGCGGATCCCACGAGACGATGACGTCCGGCGCGAAGGTGCGCGGCTTGGACAGCTGTTCGTGCGACCAACCGAAGGCGAGGCCGCCCCAGGTGTCGCCGATTCGCCGCTCGTTCCACGACCAGACAGGCCCCTCGATCCCGAGCCAGGTCGTGTGGCCCAGCGGAATGACCAGGTTCCCGAGCCGAGCCACCACGTCGGCCGAGCAAGGGTCGCTCTGGGCGCCCCCGCAGGACAGGAAGAGACCGGCGGGCGTCGCACCGATTGCGACCCGCCCGGCGAGCGGCAGGAACACGGCCACGCCGCCAGCGGCGCCCAGGCGGGGGTGCCCGCTCTCCCGCGCATAGTTGACCCCCAGTGTGGGAGCGAAGACGAAGGGGAGCGTTGGCCCCACGAGGAAGCGCGACGCCCACAGGCCGACGCGCCAGACGTGGGGGCCGCCGCTCACCTGGGCGCCGATGAACAGGCTGGGGAGGGGCGGCGGCGACTCGGGTTCGCGCGGAACTTCGACGGCTTCGGTCACGCTGTGCAAGTGCACCTCCGCGTATTCGATCCATCGCGCGCGGGCCTCCGAGGTGGGCGACATGATGGTCGCCTGATCGGCGCTCGCGCGCGCTGCCGTGCGCGCGCGGTAAAGGAGAACGAGGTAATCGACAATCGCGTCGACCGCCGCCCTCCCCCGCTCCGTGAGGCACTCCGGAGGGACGGCGTATGGGTTCTGGAATGTCCGACACGGGCGGCCGTCGGCCGTCTGGGCATCCCAGCGCAAGTCGTCCTTGTCGCGTCGATCGCTGATGGCGTGGTGGGTGGCGGCCGGGAAAGCCAGGTGACCACCCAGGAGGTATCTCGGCAAGTCGATCAGCTTCCACGACAGGAGATGCACGATCGCGCCTTGTCCGTCGCGCCTGACGTGAGCCGCGGAGAAAGAGTCCTCGATTCCATGCATGAGCGCGTAGGTGCCCGCGACCCTCCAGGTCGCGAGCCGCGGATCCCGCAGAATGCCGTCGAACACGAGCCCGACGATTCGAATGCACCGACTGTAGGCAACGGTGACCAGATCGCGTGGCACGCCGAAGCGCGGGTCCACCGGCGTGAGGCCGTCGGCCGTGCGGGCCATGAAGTGCTGGCACTGACCCCGCTGGCCGAGCTGGCGGTTGATGACCAGATCCGGGCTGCCTGAACCAAGGACCGGCCAGTGCCGCAGGGGGAGCGCCAAGCGCGATGCAGGTCCACAGTCGCCGCGCGGATGCATCCGATCGAAGCAGGGCGGCGGCTCCAGATCGCCGGTCACGATGAGGGTCGCCAGCAACGTTCGCCCGGAGACGCCCGCCGTGCCCGTGCCGGGAACAACCTCCAGCTCCAAGAGCCGCTTGTAGGCAGCGGCCTCGATGGTTTCGTGTCCATCGAGCTCGAATGCGCCAGCGGGCCGGGCGACCAGCGCCGAGAGCAACACGAGAACTGCTGGGACTGCACCGCCCGGCACGACACTCGAACCTGGTGCGGCGGCGACGGATCCGAGCTCGGACTGGACATTTTACGCCTTGCCCTGACTGCCCTCACCGCCTCCCGTGCTCATGTTCGCCGGTCGAGCGAGCCGCCCCTGGCCTCGACAACAAGGAGAGACTCATGTCACGCACGAGACTGGCAGCCATCTTGGTCCCCCTCTTCTTCACCAGCGCGCCGGCGGCGTTCGCCGAAACGCCAGCCGCGGGCGGAGCCGCGACGCCCGAGCACGGCGGCCAGTTGGGCGACAGTCTGTCGGAGCTGCACGCGGTCAGTCAGTGGGCGGTCACTCTCAGCGAGATGGCGGACAAGCGGGCACAGTCCGACCTCGTGAAGAACTATGCCCGCAGCATCACGACGGCCAATCCGCCCCTGGACGCCAAGATCCAATCCGTCGCCAAGACGAAGGGGATCGACCTCGCGTCGGCGGCCCCGCAAACCGAACAGCGCAAGAGCATGAACGAGCGCATGAAGGGCGAAGCTGCGCTTCTCGGCTCTCTCGAGGGGGACGCCTTCGACAAGGAGTACATGACGCTCGTGACAAACACCCAGCAAAGCGTCCTCAACATGCTCAAGGCCAACAAAGCTTCGGCGAAGGACCCGGAGGCCAAGCAACTCATGGGTGAATTGACGAGCACGATCCAGAGCCGTCTCAAGACGGCCCAGAACATCATGTCGAAGGTCTACGGCAACCAGATCTGAGGCGCACGGAGGTCATCATGAAACGGCATATCGCAGCAGGTCTCTTCATTGGCGCAGTGATGGCTGGCCTGGGATGGAAGCTCGCCAGTCGCCCGGCGACCTCGACGACGCTCGAGGACATCCGTCTCATCCAGGGCTCCGAGCACGCGCACCCGGGCCCGACCGACCAGCTGGCCGGCATTCGCATTCGCATCGCTCCGAGTGATTTCGGCTCCGAGAGCGCTGTTCCGGTGCGCCAGGTTCCGCGAATCTCCGTGGCTGTCGAATAGACCCGGACGGGTGGCGTGAAGCGCTTGCTGGCAGGCGTCTTCACTGCCCACCTGACGCTGGTCGTCGCGGGGGCCCTGCACCTCACCTCTCGGGTGCACGGCCCGCTTGGGAGAGGACTTCGGCTCTACGACGCGCTGTCGGGCGCGGGCGATTCCTACTCGTTCTTCGCTCCCGCGGTGGGTCCCCAGCTGCGGGCGCGATTTACTCTGTCGACACCGCAGGGAGACCGCTCGGAGGAGACGCTGGAGACCGGGAAGACTCGCGAGGTCGGTTTCCGCGTGGGGAACCTCGCGGGAACGATTTACGTCGCCGCCAAGCGCGAAGACCTGCGGCGAGCGTTTCTCGGTGCCCTCGCGGCCAGTCGACTGGGCGCACATCCGGAAGCGAGCCGCGTCCAGGTGGACATCGAGGACTGGGTGATGCCCACAATGGCCGAGTACCGGCTCGGGGCGCGGCCACGGTGGCGTTCGTTGCACGACGCGACGTTCGTGCGCCGGGCGAACGACTCGCCATGAGGTCACAGAGGGTCGGGCACCTCTCCACCTGGTTTCGGCCGGTGTCGGCTCGCCCGCTCGCCGGACTGCGCGTGGGGCTGTCCCTGCTGTTGCTCCTGCATCTCGTCTGGCTGTCCAACGACGTCCTCTCTCTTCATGGCGACCGGGGACTCATTCCCTGGGAACTGGCCAATCTGCTGCGCGACCCGTGGCTCCCCGGCCTCCCGACCCTGGCCAGAGCCCTTCTGCCCCTCGGAATCGGCCTACACACCGCTGTCATCCTTCTGCTGTCGGCCTATGCCGGAAGCCTCCTCGCCCTCGCCCTCGGGTATTCCACACGCCTCTCCGCAGTTCTGGCCTGGGGTCTTCACCTCAGTCTGGTCATGAGCGGTTTTGCTTCGTTCTACGGCGTGGATCAGCTGGCCAACACGTTCCTCTTCTATCTCCTTCTGTTTCCGTCCGGGCGTGCTTGGACGTTCGCGTCTCGTGCGCACCGAGAGGAAACGATCCCGGTGGGTTGTCTGAGGGTGATGCAGTTTCACCTTTGCGTGATCTATCTCGCCGCCGGGTTGAACAAGGCCATGGGCCGGCAATGGTGGAACGGCGAGGCGATCTGGCAGATCGTCTCTCAACCGATCTTCAGCACGTTCGATCTCGCCTGGCTGGCGAGGTCCTCCTGGATTCCGATGTTGGCGGGCTGGACCACGCTGGTCGTGGAGGTCGGCTACGTGTTCTTCATCTGGCCGCGCAGGACACGCAAGGCGTGGTGCGCGGCGACGATCGGATTGCACCTGGGCATCGGCCTGTTCATGGGGCTCGTGTTCTTCTCGAGCGTGATGATCCTCCTGACGGTCTGCCTGTTTCTGATTCCCGAGGGCGTCCCGGCAGCCAGCGACGCACGCGGACTTTCGGACGACTTCGCGCCGATCGTTCGCCGTCTGATGGCGCGCGACCAGGTTCCGGGCGTGGCCGTGGGAGTGGTCGAGCGGGGACACCTCGTCGTCGCACGCGGCTTTGGTCATCGCGACGTGGACAGACAGCTGCCGATCACGCCCGACACGATCTTCCCTCTCGGGTCCTGCTCGAAGGCGTTCACCGCGACGGCGATCGCTCTCCTTGCCGACGAGGGCACGATCGCGCTCGACGCCCCCGTGCGCCGGTACCTTCCCGACTTCTGGCTGCAAGACCCGGTGGCCTCCGCAACTCTGACGACGCGGGATCTCCTCACCCACAGGAGCGGATTGCCCCGGCACGATCTCTTCTGGTACCAGGCCCCGTTCTCGCGCGATGAACTCTACCAGCGACTTCGCTTCCTCGAACCCAGCGGCCCCGCCCGCTCGCAGTGGCGATACAACAGCCTGATGTTCGTCGTCGCCGGTCGCATCGTCGAGAAGGTGTCCGGAGAGAGCTGGGAGACTTTCGTCGCCACGCGGGTCCTCGTCCCGCTCCACATGCATCGGACACGCCTCTCGGCGGACGCGACGGAGGCCGACGCCAACCATGCCTCCCCCTACGCACTCCGGGACGGCCGCGTGCAGAAGATTCCCCGGCTCGAGAGCTCGAGCGCCATCGCGCCCGCGGGAGCCGTCCAGGCGAGCGTGCGAGATCTCGCCCCCTGGCTGGCGTTTCACGCCACGGGATCGCCGGCGCTACTCCACGAGACGATGTGGCGCGAGCTCCACCGCCCTCAAGCTGAGATGCCCGCGTCGGACCAACCCGAGGTCCGTCACCGCTCGTACGCCTTGGGCTGGATTTACGAGAGCTACCGCGGTCACCCCTTGGTGTCCCACAATGGCGCCATCGACGGCTTCGTGGTGCACCTCGGCTTTCTTCCAGAGACCGGACAGGGGCTCATCGTCCTGATGAACCGCGATCTCGCGACCGAGGCTCTGATGGCGATTGCCTACAGCGCGTACGACCGCCTTCTCGGCCTGGAACCGCTGGACTGGGAGAAGCGGCTCGAGGAAGCGCCGACAGCGTTGCCGACCGTCCGGGAGACCGCGCTCGACTTTCCCATCGAAGACGTCGTGGGACGATACGAGCATCCCGCGTACGGGCCGCTCACGATTGGGTCCCAGGGGCACAGGCTCGTGATGCAGTTTCGGAGCCTGCACACCACCCTGGTCTATCAGGGCAAACGGCGGTTTCTGAGCCTGACGCCCATCGCCGACGGCGTCCCGCAGCTCTCGATTCGGTTCTCGACACCGGAGCGGGGCGAGCCGCTCGAGCTCTTCGTGGCGCTCAATTTCGAGGCGGGGGATCCCGTTGAGGTCCTGACCCGCGTCAGCTCACCGACCTGCCATCACGGGGGCAGCGGCGTCGCGAACGTCGCCTCGTAGCGTCGGCCCAGCTCCTGGAGGCGGCCGTTTGCGCGTTGCGAGCGGAACAGTCGGGCCAGTTCCTGCCACGCGGAGGTGTCGCGGGGGTCCATGTGGATCGCCGCCTGAAAGTGCTGCTCGGCGAGGGCGCCGCGGCCGGCACGCGCGGCCAGCAGGCCCAGCAGGACGTGGGCGCGCTGCGCATATCTGTACTTGGCCAGCGCGGCCTCGCAGCGCTGGTTGGCGATCGCGGCGTGATTGGCGCGGGTCTCCAGCTCGCACGTCAGGAGGTCGGCACCGGCACTGTCCGGGAAGGTGGCGGCGAACGTCTTCACCTGCGCTCGGGCGGCGGCGAGATCTCCGGACGCCAGCCCGTCAGAGGTCGCCCGGAACGCCGCGACGTAGGCCGGCTCTTGCTCGGGCGCCAGACGAGATTTGCGGGCGGGCGGCAGCGCGATGTGCTGCCGGATCCACTCGACGTCGGCGGCGACCTTCTCGATGTCCGCGGCGCCTCGCGGAACTCGGCCGATCGCCTCCTCGGCGGCGGTCAGCGCGCCGATCGCGACGGCGAGCTGCGCGATGCGCGTCCACTGCTCGGGCGTGCCGGGCTTGTCACGCAGCCGCTGCATCAGGGGCGCGAACGCCTGCCACGCCTGCTCTGGCCGGTTGGCCTTCACGGCCGCGACGGCGTCGTTGAACGCCTGGGCGTCCGCGGGTGGCAGCCCGCCGCCAGCTTGCTGTGCCGGAGGCGACGGGCTGCGGGGCCCCGGCGCGGACCGCAGTCGGTCCAGCAGCTGGGCCCGCTCCTTGTCCGAGCCCACGTCCGGGGGCGCCTTCTCGTACAACGCCACCAGCTCGGACTGCTCGGGGAGCAGCTGGTCCCGGTGAGCCAGCCGTTTGTCGACGACCAGCGCCAGCACCTGCTTGTCGAAATCGCTGAAGCCCGACTGCCGCTGGTCGTAGACGGGATTCATGATCATGGCGCGGTCCTCTTCGTGAAGGAGGCCGGCGCTGTGTCCCCATTCGTGCAGGAAGAGGACCACCTCTTTGTGGGCGCGCCGGTCGCTGTACAGACGCGACCGCTCGTCCGCGGGCAGTAGATG
>Ga0134125_10002293_pt1 | contig 22784 bp, 20 predicted proteins | sample KB31751_FD_96464 | JGI IMG/M metagenome (GOLD analysis project Ga0134125, IMG submission 96464) | Terrestrial soil microbial communities with excess Nitrogen fertilizer from Kellogg Biological Station, Michigan, USA - KB3-175-1 | ecosystem: Environmental > Terrestrial > Soil > Unclassified ... | reverse complement strand
CGGAAGGCGCTGATCGGCGTCAGCGCCAGCACGCCCGCGCCGAGCGGGATAATCGGGCCATGCGCGGAGAAATTATAGGCGGTGCTGCCGACCGGCGTCGCGACGAGGATGCCGTCGGCGGTGAGCTCGTCGACGCGGACGACGCCGTCGATGGTGATTCTGATCTTCGCCGTCTGGCGCGTCTCGCGCAGCAGCGAGACTTCGTTGAAGGCGAGCCCGGTATGTCGCTGGCCGGCCGAGTCGACGGCCTGCATCCCCAGCGGATGGATGCGCACCGGTGTCGCGCGCGCGATCCGCTCGCGCAGACCCGCGGCCTCATAGCCGTTCATCAGGAAGCCGACGCTGCCGCGATGCATGCCGTAGATCGGCACGCCGCGCTCGAGGTAGCGGTGCAGCGTCTCGAGCATGAAGCCGTCGCCGCCAAGCGCGACGATGCACGCGGCTTCCTCGGGCGGGATCTTGCCGTAGCGCGCCTCGAGCTCCGCCAGCGCTTCCTGCGCGGCGGGCGCGTCGCTGGCGACAAAGGCGATGCTGCCGAGCTTGCTCACGGGTTCACCCGGAAGGGGGTTGGAGAGAGGCGCGCCCGGCCGTCAACCGCCGGTGACGCTCATATGCCGGCCGACGGCGGGCCGCTGGTGCCGGCGGTCGATGACGAAATCATGGCCCTTGGGCTTGCGAGCGATCGCGGCACGGATCGCCTGCTCGAGTGGCTCGTCACTCTCCGAAAGGCGGAGCGGCGCCCTGAGATCGGCGGCATCTTCCTGGCCGAGGCACATGAAGAGCGTGCCGGTGCAGGTCACGCGCACGCGGTTGCAGCTTTCGCAAAAATTGTGGGTGAGGGGGGTGATCAGGCCGAGCCGGCGCCCGGTCTCGCGCACCTGCAGGTAACGGGCAGGGCCGCCGGTGCGGTAATCGGTTTCCTCAAGCGTCCAGCGGCGTTGCAGCCGCGCGCGCACCACCGAGAGCGGCAGGTACTGATCGAGGCGAACGCCAGCGCCGATCTCGCCCATCGGCATGACCTCGATGAGGACGAGGTCGAAGTCTCGCTCTCCGCACCATTCGATCAGACGGTCGAACTCGTCCTCGTTGACGCCCCGCAAGGCCACCGTGTTGATCTTCACCTGGAGCCCCGCCTGCCGGGCGACATCGAGCCCCTCGAGCACCTTGTCGAGCTTGCCCCAGCGGGTGATCGCGGTGAATTTCGCCGGATCGAGGGTGTCGAGCGACACGTTGATGCGGCGCACTCCGGCCGCTTTCAGCTCCTCGGCATAGCGCGCGAGCTGGCTGCCATTGGTGGTGAGCGTGAGCTCGTCGAGCACGCCCGCCTCGAGATGCCGGCCCAGCGAGCGTACCAGCGACATGATGTTGCGCCGGACCAGCGGTTCGCCGCCGGTCAACCGCAGCTTGCGCACCCCGAGACCGATGAAGGCGCCGCACAGGCGGTCGAGTTCCTCGAGGGTAAGCACCTCCGATTTCGGCAGGAACGTCATGTCCTCGGCCATGCAGTAGACGCAGCGGAAGTCGCAGCGGTCGGTGACCGAGACGCGCAGATAGCTGATATGCCTGCCGAAAGGATCGATCATGGTCCTGTTATGGGGACCCGACGGCGGATCCTCAAGCCTCCTCCTGCCTCCCTATAGCATAATCCGGAGGCAGGGGGAGTTGGCAGGGCCGGGCGGCGCCGATCAGGCCGCCTTGACCTCGCTGAGGAAGCGATCGACTTCGCGGCGCAGCGCCTCGGATTCCTGGGAAAGCCGCGTGGCCGCTTCGAGCACCTGGGTCGCCGCTGCGCCGGTGTGCTGCGCCGTATCGGCGACTCCGCTGATGTTTTCCGATACCGTTTTGGTGCCGCCCGCGGCTTGCTGCACGTTGCGCGAGATTTCCGAGGTCGCCGCCCCCTGTTCCTCGACGGCCGAGGCGATCGTCGTGGCGACCTTGCTTATGGTCTCGATGGTCGAACCGATGCCCTCGATGGCGGTCACCGCTTCCCCGGTTGCCTGCTGCATGCCGGAGACCTGGCTGCCGATCTCCTCGGTCGCCTTGGCGGTCTGGGTCGCGAGCGATTTGACCTCGCTGGCCACCACCGCGAAGCCCTTGCCGGCCTCGCCGGCGCGCGCCGCCTCGATGGTGGCGTTGAGCGCCAGCAGGTTGGTCTGGCCGGCGATGTCATTGATAAGCTGGACCACCGCGCCGATCTTCTGAGAGGCCTCCGCGAGCCCCTTCACCGTCCGGTTGGTGCGCAGCGCTTCGTCGACGGCCTTGCCGGCAACCTCGGTTGAGGTTGCCATCTGCCGCCCGATCTCCTCGACCGAGGCGGCAAGCTCCTCGGCGGCCGAAGCTACCGTGTCGACGTTGAGCGCCGCCTGCTGGGCCGCTTCCATCGCGGTGGAGGATTGGCGGCTGGTCTGACCCGCCGCTTCGGCCATCGTCTTCGCTGTGGTCTGAAGCTCGGCCGCGGCCGAGGCGACGGTCTCGAGCACGCTGGTCACCTCGCGATCGAAGGCCTGGGCAAGCTGGTCGACGCGCGTCGCGCGCTGCTCCTGCTGGATGCGCTGGCGCTCGCGATCGGCGGTCAGCTTTTCGGCCGCGACTGCGGTCTCCTTGAAGACGCCCAGCGCCTCGGCAATGGCGCCGATCTCGTCGCGGCGCCCCGCATAGGGCGTCTCGATACCAAGTTCGCCGCCCGCGAGCCGCCGCAGCGCCGTTGCCAGCTCGATCACCGGCCGCGCGATGAGGCCGCCCAAGAACAGCGACAGGCCCCCCGCAATGAGCGCGGCGAGAAGCGTGGCGCCGACGAAGATGATGCGAGCCTGCTGCGATTCGGAATGAATGTGGTCGACCAGGTCGGACTTCTCCTGGTCGACGGTGGCGTCGAGTTCGGCCTCCTCTCGCACGAACGCATCAAAGGCTTGCTGTGCGCTGTTCATGAAGATCAGCGCATAGCTGCTGTTCGATGACATGTCGACGACCTGGCCCGCGGCGCCGGCATAGTCTTTGAGTGTCTTGGCCATCTGATCGCGCGTCTTCGCAGCGTCAGGATCGTTGGCGATGCTTTCGGATACGGCGCCGAAGGAATCCTTGATGCGGCCGATCTCGCGCTTCAGTTCTTCGCCGAGCTTCTTGGCTTTGGCCGCGTCGCTGTCGTTGGCCGCCACCGACGTCAATTCATAGAGGCGTGCCTGGATGCCGTTCACTCTTCGGTCGAGCGATGCGACGAGCGAGGCGCGCTTGAACGCCCCGTTGCTGAGCGAGTCGAGCGATCGCCCGTTGCTGGCAAGCAGCAGCAGGGCGTAAACGGCTAGGCCGATCAGCGCGAGGACGAGAAAGATCGGTGCTACGGACATTTTGACCCGCAGCGAAAGATCGTTGAACCACCGCATCGCGCGCATCTCCCCCTAAGCCCAGCCGTTTCCCGATACCGTCTACTTGTAGAAGCCCGCGCAGACGATGTAATCGCCGACGCGCTCGATGTAGGACGACTTCTGCTCGATCTTCTTGTCGACCGGGTTCGGCCAGCGATAGTCGACCCAGCCGCTGCCCTTGGTCTTGGCGTCCTCGACCATCTCCTTGACGTAAAGCTTGCCGTCGGCGTCCTTCGTCTGGAGCGAGGTGTGCCCGATCAGAGCCATGTTGGCACCATGCGCGACGGTGTTGCCGTCGAAGGTGCGCACGAAGATGTAGAGGTCCTTGTAGTGGAAGTCCTTGTTCGCCTTGTCGTCGAACGCGGCGAAGGCCTTCTGCGGCCCTTCCTGCTTGATCAGCGCAACGGCCTTTTCGACCAAGGCCTTGGCTTCATCGCCAGTACCATGTCCCGTGTCCGCCAGAGCGAGGCGGGGCGCGAGCCCGAAGGCGAGCAGGGCGCCCGCCAGGATGAGAGTGCGACGCATATTTGATCCCTCTTCAAATAATTGAATCGAGGCAATTGTCGCAAACCGGAGTAAATGGCGGCTTAACGCGACTGTCGCGTCAGCTGGAACCGCCGGCTTGCGCCTCGGAGGCGGGCACCCCATCATCCGAACATGAGAGAATTCGCTCTTCGCCCCGATCCCGATGATCCCCGGCTGACCCGGCGGGTCGAGGGGGTCGATCACGAGGGAAAGCGCGTCGAGACGGCGGTCGTCGTCGAACGGCCGCTGACCCTTTTCCTGAACGGGCAGGAGATCGTCACGATGATGACGATCGGCGACCACCCGGATTACCTAGCGGTCGGCTATCTGCTCAATCAGAACATGCTGCGCGCCGATGACGAGATCACGGCGATCGACTGCGACGAGGAGCTCGGGGCGGTCGTCGTGCGGACCAAGCGGCGGACCAATTTCGAGAAGAAGCTCCGCAAGAAGACGCTGACCTCGGGCTGTGCCCAAGGCACGGTGTTCGGCGATTTGATGGAGAAATTCGAGGATGTCCGGCTGCCCGCGGACGCCGTGCTTAAGACGTCCTGGCTCTACGCGCTGACCAAGAAGATCAACACCGCGCCCAGCCTCTATCTGGCGGCGGGCGCCATTCATGGTTGCGTGCTCTGTGAGGAGGATCGGCCGCTCCTCTACATGGAGGATGTCGGCCGTCACAATGCGATCGACAAGATCGCGGGCTACATGCACCGCCACGGAGTCTCGCCCGACGGAAAGATCTTCTACACCACGGGCCGATTGACCTCGGAGATGGTGATCAAGACCGTCCAAATGCGGATACCGATCCTGATCTCACGCTCGGGTTTCACGGCCTGGGGGGTGGAGCTGGCGCGTCAGGCAGGGCTCACGCTCATCGGCCGAGCCAAGGGCAAGCGCTTCATCGCGCTCTCGGGCGAAGAGCGCATCGTCTTTGACGGCGACCCGGCGGCGGTCGAGGAAGAAGCGAACCGGTCGCGCCGCAAGGCAAGCCTCGCCGAGGATGCCGCGTGACGATTGCCGGCATCGTGCTGGCTGGCGGCCAATCGCGGCGCATGGGCGGCGGCGATAAATGCCTCAGGACGCTCGGGGGCCGGCCGATCTTGGCGCACATCATCGCCCGCGCTCGGCCGCAAGTGGCGCAGCTGGCGCTCAACGCCAATGGCGATACCGGTCGTTTCGCCGGCTTCGGCCTTTCCGTCGTGCCGGACAGCGTCGCCGGCTTTCCTGGCCCGCTCGCGGGGGTGCTTGCGGGTCTCGACTGGGCGGCGGCAAACCTCCCGACGGCGAGCCATGTCGCAAGTTTTGCCGGCGATGCGCCCTTTCTGCCGCTCGATCTGGTCGAGCGGCTCCGCGCCGCAGTGGCGGACGGGCATGAACTTGCCTGCGCGGCCTCGTGCGGCCGCTCCCACCCGGTCTTCGGCCTCTGGCCAGTAGGGCTGCGGGGGGATTTGCGCCGTGCCCTCGAGCAAGACGGAATCCGCAAGGTCGATCAATGGACCGCGCGGTTTCGCCTCGCGACGGTCGAATTTCCCGGCACGCCGACCGATCCCTTCTTCAATGCCAATCGCCCGGAGGACTTGGCGGAGGCCGAGCGCCTCCTGCGCCTTGCGCCTACCGGATGAAGGGCAATCCGGCCCATAGTCCTGCCCCTGCCTTCCCTCGCGATTGTGGTAGGGTCGGCCGTTGAGACCTAGGCGGGTGTTGATCAGGGGGAGGGTGGTCGCGCAATGAGCGGGACGATTGAATTCAGGGTGCTTGAGCTGATCAACGCACGGCTCTGCCATGAGCTGGTCAGCCCGGTCGGCGCCATCAACAATGGCGTCGAGCTGCTCGACGACGAAGATCCCGATTTCGTCCGCGATGCCATACAGCTGATCGGCCAGAGTGCGCGCAAGGCCGGGCAGCGGCTGCAATTCTACCGTTTCGCCTATGGCACCACCGCTGCTTCGAGCAGCGGAGCGGGAAGCGGCCGCGACCTCGCTTCAGGCCTCCTCGAGGGCGGAAAGGTGCGTTGTGACTGGTCGTCCGAAGCCGCCACGCTACCGGTCGATTGGCAACGCCTCGCCTGCAATATGCTCGTGCTCGCGGCCGAGACGCTGCCGCGCGGCGGCGTAATCCTGGTGCGTCCGTTGCGTGCCGGCGCCTCCGGCATCGAGGTGGCGGCGGAGGGGGAAAGCGTCAATATCAGCCCAGACCTGCGCGCGGCGCTCGATCCGGCCGTGGCAGTGGATCAACTCACGTCGCGCACCGTCCATGCCTATTTCACAGCACATCTGGCCCGTCAGCTCGGCGCAGCGGTGGTGCTCGCCGAGGCGGAGCCGCAGCGCGTACTGTTCCGCGCGGCGGCCGGATAAGTACTGGAAAAGAAAAGCGTAACGGTTGATTAACTCCCACCTAATGCTAACCGGTTCTTAAAGAATATCCGCCATCTTTTACGCCAATTTGCTGCCCGGCTGCGTCAGGTCGGCAGGCACGCGCGGCGGCGCTCGAGGAACCGGCATATGGACGACCTTCTCAGCGAATTTCTCACCGAGACCAACGAGAGCCTGGCGGTACTCGACCTCGAGCTCGTGAAGCTCGAGCAGAACCCGAACGACCCCGGGCTGCTCGGAAACATTTTCCGGATCGTCCATACCATCAAGGGCACCTGCGGCTTCCTTGGCTTGCCGCGCCTCGAAGCGGTGGCGCATGCCTCCGAGAACGTGCTGGGCAAGTTCCGCGACGGCGAGCAGAAGGTGACGCCGCAAGCGGTGAGCCTCATCCTCGCCTCCCTCGACCAGATCAAGTCCTTGCTCGCCCAGCTTGAGGCGAGCGAAGCGGAGCCGACCGGCGACGACAGCGAGCTCATCGCGCGCCTGAACGCCCTTGCGACGGGGGAAGCCGAGGCGGCGCCGGCACCTGCGGCACCGAAGCCCGAAGCGAGAGTTGAAGCGAAGCCCGAACCGAAGCCGGAGGCGAAGGCCGAGGCCACTGCGCCCGTCCTGGCCACGCCGATCGTCGATCCCACGCCTGAGCCTGTCGCGGTTGTCGCCAACGAGCAGATGGTAAAACCATCCAAGCCCACGGCCGAGCCGACGCCGGCGAAGGAGACGCGGAGCGAGGTGGCTGAAGCGAAGGAATCGGCGGTGGCGGCGCAGAGCATCCGCGTCAACGTCGACCTGCTTGAGAATCTCATGACGATGGTGAGCGAGCTGGTGCTCACCCGCAACCAGCTCATGCAGATTCTACGCGGTCAGAAAGACAGCGAGTTCGGCGCGCCGCTGCAGCGGCTGTCGCACGTCACGACCGAGCTGCAGGAGGGCGTCATGAAGACGCGCATGCAGCCGATTGGCAACGCTTGGGCCAAGCTGCCTCGGATCGTGCGCGATCTGTCGCACGAACTGCGCAAGAAGATCGATCTGCAGATGATCGGCGCCGACACCGAGCTCGACCGCCAGGTCCTGGAAATGATCAAAGACCCGCTGACGCACATGGTGCGCAACTCGGCCGATCATGGCATCGAGATGCCAACGGAGCGTGCTGCCGCCGGCAAGCTCGAAACCGGCACCATAACGCTCAACGCCTATCACGAAGGTGGGCACATCATCATCGAGATCGCCGACGACGGCAAAGGTCTCGACATCGAACGCATCAAGCAGAAGGCGGTCGCCACCGGACTCGCCAGCGAGAGCGATCTCGCGGCCATGTCGGAACAGCAGATCCAGCAGTTTATTTTCAAGGCCGGCTTCTCGACTGCCGCTAAGGTCACCAGCGTGTCCGGCCGCGGCGTCGGCATGGACGTGGTGCGGACGAACATCGAGAAGATCGGCGGCACGGTCGAGATGAAGAGCCAGCGCGGCAAGGGCTCGACCTTCGTCATCAAGATCCCGCTCACGCTTGCCATCGTCTCGGCGCTCATCGTCGAATGCGCCGGCGAGAGATTCGCCATCCCGCAGATCAGCGTTGTCGAACTGGTGCGCGCGGCGGCGAATTCCGAAAACACCATCGAATGGCTCAACAACGCGCCGGTTCTGCGGCTGCGCGATCGGCTGCTGCCGCTGGTCTCGCTGCAGGAACTGCTGCGGCTTGGCAAGCGCGCCGAGCAGCCGAGCGAGACGTTCATCGTCGTGGCTCAGGTCGGCACTTATACCTTCGGCATCATCGTCGACCGTGTTTTCGACACGGAAGAGATCGTGGTGAAGCCGGTGGCGCCAATCCTGCGCGACATCGCCATGTTCTCGGGCAACACGATTCTCGGCGACGGCAGCGTCATTATGATCCTTGACCCCAACGGCATAGCCGCCGGCACGGGCGAGCTCACGGTCAGCGAGAACACGAAGGTCGCCGCTGACGGGGCGGACAAGGCCAACGCCAACAATGAGCTCACCAGCTTGCTGCTGTTCCGCGCCGGCAGCGCATCGCCCAAGGCGGTACCGCTTGCGCTCGTCGCCCGCCTCGAGGAGATCGACCTCGCGCAAATCGAGTACTCGCACGACAAGCCGGTGGTCCAGTATCGCGGCAAGCTCATGCCGCTGGTTACCATCGACTCCGAGTATCGGACGGGCAAGGAGGGCCGGCAACCGGTGCTGGTGTTCGCCGACAAAGAGCACACCATGGGCCTCGTCGTGGACGAGATCGTCGACATCGTCGAGGATCACCTCAAGATTGAGGTTGCCGTCGACCGCCCTGGCCTGATCGGCAGCGCGATCGTCGCCGACAAGGCCACTGACTTGATCGACGCCGGCTTCTACCTGACCCAGGCGTATCATGACTGGTTCGGTACGCGCAGCGACGGCGAGTTCCAGGGCGAGAAGGGCAAGCGGGTTCTGCTCGTGGACGACAGCCCGTTCTTCCGCAATCTGCTGACGCCGCTGCTGTCGGTGGCGGGCTACGAGGTGGTCACCGTCGAGTCCGCCGACCGCGCGTTGACCCTCTGCGAGGCAGGCGAAGATTTCGATGTCATCATTAGCGACATCGAGATGCCGGGGATGGACGGCTTCCAGTTCGCGAGCGCGGTCAAGAATGACAGCCGCTGGCAGAACACGCCGCTGGTCGCTCTCTCGTCGCATGCGACGCCGAAGGACCTTGATCGCGGTCGCGCCGCCGGGTTCAGCGACTATGTCGCCAAGTTCGATCGCGACGCGCTTCTCCATACGCTCTCGGAAGCACTGAATGCTGAAAGGGGTGCTGCATGAGCAAGGAATTCGGCATCGATCCGCGCAGCAAGACCGGGAGCGCCGGCGACCGGCACGAGTTCGTTTCGATCACGGTTGCGGATCAGCTTTTCGGCATCCCTGTGCTGCAGGTGCAGGACGTGCTCGGGCCGCAGCGCATCACGCGCATCCCGCTCGCGCCCGCCGAAGTGGCCGGCTCGCTCAATCTGCGCGGTCGCATCGTTACTGCCATAGACCTGCGCACGCGGTTGCGGCTGCCGCCGTTGCCCGAAGGTCAGCATGGCATGAGCGTGGTCGTCGATTACGGCGGCGAACTCTACAGCGTCATGGTCGACGCGGTGGGCGAAGTACTGAGTCTCAGCGACGAAACCGCGGAGCGCAACCCGGCGACGCTCGACCCTGTGTGGCGCGAGGTCTCGGGCGGCATCTATCGCCTCGACAAGAGCCTGCTTATCGTGCTCGACGTCGCCCGTGTGCTCGACTTCTCCGCGCGCGCCGAGGCGGCGTGAGCCGGCGTCGCGGCGCCCGGAGTAACCCGACATGAAGTCCTGTCTCATTGTCGATGATTCCCGCGTGGTGCGGAAAGTCGCGCGCCGCATCCTTGAGGATATGCATTTCGTCATCGAGGAGGCCGCAGACGGCAAGCTCGCCCTCGACGCCTGCCTCAAGAAGATGCCGGATGTGGTGCTGCTCGACTGGAACATGCCGGTGATGAACGGCCTCGATTTCCTGCGACAACTGCGTCGCGCGCCGGGCGGCGAAAGCCCGGTGGTGGTCTTCTGCACCACCGAAAACGATATCCAGCACATCCAGGAAGCGATCGGCGCGGGGGCGAATGAATACATCATGAAGCCCTTCGACAGCGACATCCTGCAGGCCAAGTTTGCGCAAGTGGGGCTCTTGTGAGGAATGCCGAAGCGACGTCGCTGACGCGCGCCAACGGATCCCAAGGCGGCCGTGCGAGCCAGCCCTACCGGCTGATGGTGGTGGACGACAGCGCCGTGATTCGTGGCCTGCTTACCCGCTCGCTCGAAGCGGACCCGGAGGTCGAAGTCCTTGCCTCGGCCAGCAACGGCGAGATGGCGCTCAGTGCGCTGTCGCGGCATGACGTCGAAATCGTCATTCTCGATATTGAAATGCCGGTGATGGACGGGCTGACCGCCCTGCCGAAGCTGCTTGCTGCAAAGCCCGGACTCAAGATCATCATCGCCTCGACCCTGACCCGGCGCGGCGCGGACATCAGCATGAAGGCGCTGGCCGCCGGCGCCGCCGACTATCTCACCAAGCCCGGTGCCTCGGCGCTCACCAGTGCCGACGAGTTCAAGCGTCAGCTGCTTGAAAAGGTGAAGGCACTCGGCCAGGCACGCCGGCGCGCTGCTGGCGCGCCGTCACCGGGCGCGGTGCCACGCGGCGCGGTCGAGCCCGCGTCGGAGCCGCCGGCAGAGCCGCAGCGCCGGGTGATCGCGTTGCGGCCCGGCCGCCGCGAGCCGCCCGATATCGTGGCGATCGGCTCGTCGACCGGCGGGCCTCAGGCGCTCTTCCGAATCACCGGTGCGCTCAGAGGCATGCTCACCCAGCCGATCTTCATCACCCAGCACATGCCGGCGACGTTCACTACGATCCTTGCCGAACATCTTGCACGCGCCAGCGGCTATCACGCCGCTGAGGGCGTCGACGGTGAGCCGGTGAGGGGAGGCCGCATCTACGTCGCGCCTGGCGATTTCCATATGACCGTTCAGCCCGAACGCGGCGAGAAAATCATCCGGCTGCTCAAGACGCCGCCGGAGAATTTCTGCCGGCCATCCGTCGATCCGATGCTGCGCAGCCTGGCCGCCGTCTATGGCGGCCGCGTGCTGACACTCATCCTTACCGGAATGGGCCATGACGGGCTCGCCGGTGGGCGGGCGGTGGTCGAGGCTGGCGGGACGCTGATTGCCCAGGACGAGCCGACCAGCGTCGTCTGGGGCATGCCTGGTGCCGTCGCCACGGCCGGCCTCTGCAGCGCGGTTCTGCCGCTCGACGAGATCGGTCCCTTCGTCGGTAAGCTCGCTTCGCGGATGGTAAGATGACCGGCGACGATTTCGATCTCCTCTGCCGGCTGCTCAAGGACCGCTCGGGCCTGGTGCTGACGCGCGACAAGGCTTACCTGCTGGAAAGCCGGCTGCTGCCGGTGGCACGCAAGCGCAACATGAAATCCCTGGACGAGCTCATCGCCGCTTTGCGCAGCCGCGCCGAGGGCGAACTGGTGCGCGACGTGGTCGAGGCAATGACCACCAACGAGTCGTTCTTCTTCCGCGATATCAAGCCGTTCGACCAGTTCAAGAACTTCGTGCTGCCGCAGCTGCTGAAGTCGCGGGCGACGCGCAAGTCCATCCGCATCTGGAGCGCCGCTTGTTCGAGCGGGCAGGAGCCCTATTCGCTCGCCATGCTGCTGTCCGAGGAGAAGGCGCGCCTTGCCGGCTGGTCCATCGAGATCATCGCCACCGATCTCTCTACCGAGATCCTGGAAAAGGCGCAGGCGGGCGCCTATTCACAGTTTGAAGTGCAGCGCGGACTGCCGATCCAGCTTCTCGTCAAGTACTTCAAGCAGAACGGCGATCGTTGGCAGATCGACCCGGCGATCCGCGGCATGGTCAAGTTCCGCTGCCTCAACCTGCTCGACGATTTCACGCCCATGGGCCATTTCGACGTCGTGTTCTGCCGCAACGTGCTGATCTATTTCGACCAGCCGACCAAGACGACGGTGCTGGAGCGCGTCTCTCGCATGTTGCCGCCGGACGGCTTCCTTTATCTCGGTGGTGCCGAGACGGTCATCGGCATCACCGACAAGTTCCAATCGCTGGCCGAACAGCGTGGCATTTACACCTCGGTAATTTCGCCGAGCGCCATGGCGCAGAAGCTGGCCGCCGGCGGCGGCTGAGCGGGCCCACAGGCGGGCTCGAAGCACTGACGACCGCCGCGTGGTTCCGTCCGAAAATGCGAAACGGCCGCGCACTCCTCGTGCGCGGCCGTCGCCCACCCCCGCAAATCGTTCGATCTGGCCTACTGCGCCTTGGCGAGCTTCCTCGCCGGGGTGGCGCTTTCCGCAGGCGGGTCGCGCAGCACATAGCCGCGGCCCCAGACGGTCTCGATATAATTGTCGCCCTTCGTCGCGGTGGCGAGCTTCTTGCGCAGCTTGCAGACGAAGACGTCGATGATCTTGAGCTCCGGCTCGTCCATGCCGCCATAGAGATGGTTCAAGAACATCTCCTTGGTGAGCGTCGTGCCCTTGCGCAGCGACAGCAACTCAAGGATGCCGTATTCCTTGCCGGTCAGATGCAGCGGCTGCCCATCCACCTCGACGGTTCGGCTGTCGAGGTTGACCGTCAGCTTGCCGGTGCGGATGACCGATTCCGAATGACCCTTGGCACGCCGCACAATCGCCTGGATGCGGGCTATGAGCTCGCGCCGGTCGAAAGGCTTGGTCAAGAAATCATCGGCGCCGAAGCCCAGCCCTTTGATCTTGTGATCGAGCTCCGCGAGGCCGGACAGGATCAGGATCGGCGTGCGTACCCGCGCGGCCCGCAGGCGGCGCAGCACTTCATAGCCGTCAATGTCCGGCAGCATGAGGTCGAGAATGATGATATCGTAGTCATAGAGCTTGCCGATCTCGAGCCCGTCCTCGCCCAGATCAGTCGTGTCGCAGATGAAGCCCTCCGCGCGGAGCATCATCTCGATGCTGGCCGCGGTGGCCGAATCATCCTCGACGAGAAGTACGCGCATCGTCCGCCTCCGCTTGATCCCCGTAGGCTGCTTGCCTGCGATCAACCATACCCCGTCTTAATCATTCTTACCAACCGAGGTTAATACGGGGTTAATTAAGAACGAAAAAATGCAAATAGACGCAGAAGTATCTTGCCGGGTGGTTGCGCGGTCCGCGCGTCGCGCGAGGTCAGGCGGGGCCGCTTAACCGCGCATTAAGCGCGTTTGGTGATGATTGGCCTCTCCGACATCGCGGAAAGAGCCGCTCGTTTGGGCCTGTCCACGTTAATTAATGAACTTTCATTTATTCCGGAGACTCGCCGGTTCGGGCGGGTGACCGGGGTGATGGGCATGCTGCTGGAGGTGGGCGGACTGCCGCAGGGTCTCGCCATTGGCGGCCACTGCATTGTTCGGGGGCAGGGCGCGCGGCGGCTTGCCTGCGAGGTTGTGGGCTTTCGCGGTGGCCGGGCGCTGCTCATGCCGTTTGGCCCGCTGGACGGGGTGGGGCTCGGTGCGCGCGTTGACACCGTTGAGCGTCCGGCGGCGATCTATCCCGACATTGGCTGGCTCGGCCGGGTGGTGAACGCCATGGGCGAGCCGATCGACGGCAAGGGCCCTTTGCCGCAGGGGCGCGTCGCCTATCCGCTGCGCAATCCGCCGCCTCCTGCCCATGCCCGCAAGCGCGTCCAGGGCAAGATCGATCTTGGCGTCCGGGCGCTGAACACCTTCCTCACCTGCTGCCGCGGGCAGCGCATGGGCATCTTCTCCGGCTCGGGCGTCGGCAAGTCTGTCCTGCTGTCGATGATCGCCCGTTACACGAGCGCCGACGCCACCGTGATCGGCCTGGTCGGCGAGCGCGGCCGCGAGGTGCAGGAGTTCATCGAAGACGACCTTGGTGCGGAAGGACTGAAACGCAGCGTCGTCGTCGTCGCGACATCGGATGAGTCGCCGCTGATGCGCCGCCAGGCCGCCTACTTGACCCTCGCCCTTGCCGAATATCTGCGCGACCGGGACCGCGACGTGCTCTGCCTCATTGATAGCGTCACCCGCTTTGCCATGGCGCAGCGCGAAATTGGCCTCTCGGCAGGTGAGCCGCCGACGACCAAAGGCTATACGCCAACCGTCTTCGCCGAACTGCCGAAATTGCTGGAGCGCGCCGGTCCGGGGACAGGCAAGGGCAGCATCACCGGGCTCTTCAGCGTGCTCGTCGAGGGCGACGACCATAATGAGCCGATTGCCGACGCCGTGCGCGGGATACTCGACGGTCACATCGTGCTCGAGCGCGCAATCGCCGAGCGCGGTCGCTATCCGGCGGTCAATATCCTGCGCTCGATCTCGCGTACCATGCCGCAATGCAACAATGAAGACGAGAACAGGGTCGTGCGGGCGGCGCGCCAGCTCGTGTCCACTTACGAGGACATGGCCGAGCTCATTCGCCTTGGCGCCTACAAGCGCGGCAGCGACCCCAAGATAGACGAGGCGATCCGGCGTTATCCGCTGATCGAGGCCTTCCTGGCCCAGCGCAAGGACGAGCGCGCCGACCTCACCAGCGGCTATGCCCAGCTGGCCGCGCTGTTGGAGGCGCCGACGCAATGAGCGCGCTCGAGAGCCTTATCCGCCTCCACCGCTGGCAGCTCGACGAGCGCCGCCGCGACCTGGCTACGCTCGAGGATCTGGCTGCGCGGCTTCAAGGCGAGCGCCGCAAGCTCGACGAGGAGGATGAACGCGAGCGCGCGGTCGCTTCGGCCTCGCCCGAGGCAGCCTTCGGCTATGCCGGTTATGCCCGCAGCCTGATCGATCGACGCCGGAAGCTGGAGCATTCGCAGGCGGAAGTTGCCGGGCAGATCGTGCGGGCTCGCGATGCGCTGGGCGAGGCCTTTCAGGAAGTGAAGCGTTACGAGATCGCCGCGGCCAATCGCCAGAAGCAGGCCGAGCAGCGCGATGCGCGCCGACAGCAGCAAGCGCTCGATGAGGTGGGCGTCGAGGGGTTCCGGCGCAAGGCGGCGCGAGGGGAGTAGCGCCCGCCGGTCGACTGCGGTGAATTAAAGCGAAGCTGATTGATTCCTGCACCGCAGAAGGCTAAACGCTCGGCGGTAGGCCAAACGATGATGCCGGTCACCGCCGGCACTGGGAGGAGATATCAGCATGCCCATTCGCAAGCAGAATGACGTCACCCGCAGGCGCGTACTCAAGGGAGCCGCCGCGCTCGGGGCCTTGCCATTGGCCTATCCTGTACGCCGTGCCTCGGCGGAAGAGGCGATCGGCAACTACCCGGCAGGCGTGCAAGGCGACTCAGTCTTCGTCGGCGTCACGACGCCGCTCACCGGCCCCTATTCCGCCGATGGCGAGGACCATCTCAAGGGCTATCAGCTCGCGATCGAGCATCTGAATGGGGGCGGCGGGCTCGTCGGCAAGATCCCGACGCTCAACGGCAAGGGCGTGCTCGGCAAGAAGATCGTCTATAAATATGCCGATACGCAGACCCAGCCCAATCCGGCCGTCCAGGCGCAAACCCAGTTCATCACCCAGAACAAGGCCATCATGATCACCGGCTGCGTCAGCAGCGCGGAGGCAATTGCCCTCGAGAAGCTGGCGCAGCGCTACAAGGTGCTGAACATGGTGGGCTGCAGCGGTGCCAACGAGACGACCGGCGTCGACTGTCAGCGCTATGCCTTCCGCTCGCAGCCTTCCGCCTATATGGCGGCGCGGGCGCTGGCGCCGGTGCTCGGCAAGCAGCTGGGCAAGAACCTGAAGTCGGTCTTCCTGGTTCCCGACTACGCCTACGGCCACTCGGTCGAGCACTCGACCGGCGAGTTCACGGCGAAGGAGCTGGGCTGGAAGTCACTGGGGTCCCAGGTTTGTCCGCTCGGCACGACCGATTACAGCTCCTATCTCCTCAACATCGCCAATAGCGGCGCCGACGTCTTCATCAACGTCGCCTTCGGTGCCGATGCGGTCGCTTCCTGCAAGCAAGCCAAGCAGTTCGGCATCCTCGAGAAGATGAAGATGGTGGTGCCCAACATCTCGGCCTTTCAGGCCAAGGAGCTCGGTGCCGAGATCATGCAGGGCGTCTATGGCACGCTCGATTTCTGGTGGACGCTTGCCGAGACCAATCCGATGGCGAAGCTCTTCGTCGACAGCTTCGATGCGAAATTCAAGTATAAGCCGAGCTGGCCTGCGCACATTGCCTACACGCAGATGATCGTCTGGGCCGATGCGGTGGAACGGGCCAAGAGCTTCAACCCGCATCTGGTGATCAAGGCGCTGGAGGAAGGCCACAAGCTGCCGTTGCCGCTGGGCGACGTCTGGTACCGCGCCCAAGATCATCAGGAGGTGCGCGCGGTTCCCGTCGTGGTCGGTAATAAGCCGAGCGAGATGCGCAATCCGGACGACTACTTCAAGGTCGTTGGACTGACGCCTGGCCCCGAGATCATGCCGCCCGATTTTCTCGGCTGCAAGCTGCCGTCGCTCTGATCGGCCGGAGGGCAGGGCGGATGGCATCGGCGGGGAGCGCTGCCGATTAGCGGGTCGCTACTCATCGCCCAGCTGTTCAACGGGCTGACGCTGGGCGCGCTGTTGGTGCTCGTGGCCATGGGGCTCACGATCATCTTCGGCGCGCTCGGTGTGGTGAACTTTGCGCATGGCGCCTTCTATGCGGTTGGCGCCTATGCCGGCTTCGTCGCCTATCAGCGCACCGACTCCTTTCTCGCCGCGATGGCCGCGGGCGCTATTTTCCTGCTCGTTCTCGGGATCGTCGTCGAGCGCGGCCTCATTCGACTCTATTACCAGCGACCACCGGAAGATCAGATCCTGGTTACCTTCGGCGCGGCGATCGTGCTGGTCGAGGCGCTGCGCGGCGTCTTCGGCGGTCTCGCACAGCGTTTGCCGGTGCCGAGCTGGGGCGAAGGCGCGGTCAATCTCGGCGCCACCTATTACCCGACCTATCGCATCGCGGTGCTCGGCATCGTCGCCTGTGCGCTTGTCGTGTTCTATTTCGTCCTTTACCGCACGCGCCTTGGGCTCATCGTGCGCGCCGGGATCGAGGACCAGCTGATGGTCAACATCCTCGGCATCAATGTGACGCGCACCTTTCTCACCGTCTTTGGCCTGGGCGCAATGTCCGCGGGGTTTGCCGGCGTCATCAACGGCCCGATCGTCACCGTCACTCCCGACATGGGCGCCGATGTGCTCGTCCAGTCCTTTGTCGTCGTCGTCATCGGCGGCGTCGGCTCGTTCTGGGGTGCGCTCGTCGGTGGGCTCATCGCCGGGGAGATTCTGAGCCTCACCGCCATGGTCGCCCCTGCCTACTCGCAGGTGATGCTGTTCGCAGCCATGGCGCTGGTGCTGATTCTGCGGCCTCAGGGTCTCTTCGGCGTCCAGGGCCGGAAATGAACGCGGCCGCGAGTTCGGCGCGCTCCTGGTCGCGTGCCTTCGCGGCCGAGCTGGCCGTCGGCATTGGCTTGCTGCTGCTGCCCTATGTGATGCCGCGGATTGGCGGAACGCTCGACCTGGCGCAACGCATCCTCGATTGGGGGCTGTTCGGTCTCGGCTTCGACATTCTCTTCGGCTTTACCGGACTGCTCGCTTTCGGGCAGGCGGCGTTCTTCGGCGCAGGTGGCTTCGTCGCCGCCTATCTGCTGACCGTACCCCTTACTGACAACGCAGTCGCGGCGCTGATCGCGGGGACGCTCGCGGCGGCGGTGCTGGGGGTGATCATCGGCATGCTGTCGCTCCGGCGGGCGGGCATCTATTTCGCGATGCTGACGCTCGCGTTCGGCGAGATGGCCTTCTTCCTCGACATTTCGCCGCTCGCCGCCTGGACGGGTGGCGAGAATGGCATCGCCGGCGTACCGACTCCGCATCTGGCGATCGGTCCATGGGCGCTCGACCTCGCTTCGCCCGCGGCGGTCTATTGGCTGCTGGCCGTCCTGTACTTTCTGGGATTTGCGCTTGCGCACCGCATCATCAGGTCGCCCTTCGGCCTGGTGCTGCGCGCGATCCGGGACAATGAGCCGCGCGCCAGTGCGGTCGGCCATGATGTGCTGAGCTACAAACTCGCGGCCTTCATCATCGCAGCCGCCTATGCCGGACTTGCCGGCGGGCTGCTCGGACTGCTGCAGGGCTACATGCCGCCCGACGCGTTCTATCTCGATACCTCCGGTCAGCTGGTCGTGCAGACGGTGATTGGCGGCGCCGGCACGCTGATCGGGCCGCTCGTCGGTGCGACCGTCTGGCTCTATCTCTATACGGCGCTGCAGCAGGTGGTGAATCTCGGAAGCCTGTGGAAGCTCCTGCTCGGCGTGATCTTCGTCGTGCTGGTAACGGTGCTGCGCGGCGGTATCTGCGGCGGCATCCTTCTGCTGTGGCAAAAGCTGCGCGGCGTCCGAGCCGCGGCCGAACCCAGCGAACCGGTGGTGACAGCGGAGACGGCTGCGGTCGAGCCGGTGGCGACCCGGACGCGCGCGCTGCGCGAGGGACCGATCGTGTTGAGCGCCCACGATCTGACGAAGCGCTACAGTGGGCTTCTGGCGGTCGACGGCGTCTCCTTCGATCTCATCGAAGGCGAGATCCGTGCGGTCATCGGCCCGAACGGGGCGGGAAAATCCACCTTCTTCAATATGCTTGCCAGCGTGATCCCGGCGAGCTCTGGAACGGTGCACTTCCGCGGCACACCGGTCACCGGCCTCGACGTTGCCCGGGTCTGCCAGCGCGGGCTCGCGAAGAGCTTTCAGATCAACCAGCTTTTTACCCCTCTGACGGTGCGCGAGAACCTGATGATCGCCGCGCTCGCCCGCCGTAGCGGCCGTTTCACTCTCTCGCTGCTGCGGGACGTTCGAGGCATTGCCGATCTCCGCGAACGGGTCGAGGAGACGCTCGCCGCGGTGCAGCTCTCCGAGCGCGCCGATACCAAGGTCTCGGCGCTCGCTTACGGCGAGAAACGGCGCCTGGAGATCGGGCTTGCCCTGGCGACGCGGCCGCAGGTGCTTTTGCTCGACGAGCCGATGGCCGGCATGAGCCCGGCGGAGCGCGCCGACACGGTCCGCCTGTTGAAGCGGATTGCGGAAGGCATCAGCATCGTCATCGTCGAGCATGACATGGATGTGATCTTCGATCTTTCCGACCGCATCACTGTCCTTTACAACGGCCGCAAGATCGCCGAGGGCACGCCCGAGGCCATTCAGGCCGATCCGCAGGTGCGCGCCGCCTATCTCGGAAGCCCGGTGAGCCATGAGCCTGCTCGAGGTTGAAGCGATCAACACCTATTACGGCGACGCGCACACGCTTTTTGACGTGTCGCTCCGTGTCGAGCAGCACGAGGTGGTAGCTCTGCTCGGACGCAACGGTGCCGGCAAGACGACGACACTGAAGACGATCATGGGCGTCATAGCGCCGCGTCGCGGCGCTATTCGCTTTGCTGGCGAGGCGATCCAGGGTCTCCCGCCCTACAAGGTCGCGCGCCGCGGCGTCCAGCTCGTGCCCGACGAGCGGCGCATCATCGGCAGCCTCACCGTCGAGGAGAATCTCGTCCTTGCCGGGCTCACGGCTGAGGAACCGTGGAGCCCCGACCGTGTCTACGCGATGTTCCCGCGGCTCGGAGAGCGGCGACGCAACCGCGGCCGCGATCTCTCGGGTGGTGAGCAGCAGATGCTGGCGATCGCCCGTGCACTGGTGCGCGAGCCGCAGCTCATCCTGCTCGACGAACCCTTCGAAGGGCTCGCACCGCTGATCGTTCAGGATCTGCTGCGGGTCTGTCGCGACCTCGCCGAGGAAGGCCGCACCATCGTCATCGTTGAGCAGAATGTCGACGCGGCGCTCGGACTCGCGCGGCGCTGCTACGTGCTCAACAACGGCCATGTCGTCTATGAAGGCACGCCCGCGAGCTTGCGCGGCGAGCCCGAGCTGATGCACCGCTACCTCGGCGTCTAATAGCTTCGTACGGGCGGCGCGCCCCACTTCATGCCTCGCCGATCATTTTCACCACGCCGGCGGCCGCGGCGTCGTAGCCGGGAATGCTGGTGGCCAGTGCGCGAAACTCAGCGCTTTTCAGCACCTCGACCAACTCGGCGATGTGCTTCTGTTCGAGCGTTTCCTTCTTCACAAGCAAATAATAGTCCTCGGTGAAAAGCGGGATGAACTCCAGCCGAAGCTTCTTCGCTGCCGCCTCGATGCCCACGCCGACATCGGCCATCCCGCTCGCGACGGCTGCCGCAACGGCCAGATGAGTGAACTCCTCGGAATAGAACCCTGTGATCTCGCCGCGCTCGATTCCGCGATCCCTGAGCATTCGCTCGAAGGCGAGCCGCGTGCCCGAGCCGCGCTGCCGATTGATGAGGCGCGCTCGCGTCCGCACGATGTCTTCGATCGTTCGGATGCCCATCGGATTGTCCGACGCCACCATCAACCCTTGCCGGCGCTTGACGAAATGCACAAGCCGCTGCAGCCGCGGTTTGAGCCAAGGCTGATAGGCGGCACTTATTTCGCCGCCGAAATCGCCCTCCGGAATGTGGAATCCCGCCATGTCGCAGCGGGCCTTGCATAGAGCCACGACGCTATCGAGGCTGCCGGTAAAGCGCAGATCGAGTTTCGGCCCCGGCCGCATCCTCAACAGGTCGCGCAGTTCCGCCAGCACCAGATCGTGGCTGGCGTAAAGGCAAATCGTCGGCTGCGCCGCATCGAGCATCCCGCTGAGTTGCTGTTCGACTTCCGAAGCGGCGCTCTCGAGATGTGGCGACAGCCGGGCCTCGATCCGCTCACGCAGCCAAAGCAGGCGCTCGCCGAGCTGCGTCAGCCGTGTGCCCCGGCCTTGCTCCTTCGTTACCAGAGGTTGCCCGATGAGGCCCGACCATTTGGTGATCAAGCCCCAGGCTTGCCTGTAGGGCAGGCCGACCCGCGCCGTCGCGCTTGTCAGCTTTCCCGTCTCCCGGATCGCCTCGAGCAAGGCGAATAGCTCCGGCTCGATCGGCCTCCGAGGCTCCTGCCCGGCGCTCCAGATGAGGTCGAGATGGAGGGCTGCATGACTGTCGGACATATGATGAACGTCACATATTGTGGACGCGTTGCGAACGCGTATGTTCAAAAAGACAGCGAGTTTTACGGGCACGAAAGATATGGGAAAATTAGCATATATAGGTTTGGCGCTCAAGGGTGGCGTCGGCCTGCGGGAGGGCCGATGAGCGGGCGGCCCGTTTGGGACGCCGACCGCGCCGCCGAGCGGATCGAGGCGCTGCGCCATGAGCCCGGCGCCCTGCTTCCTATCCTGCATGCGCTCAACGAGGAGTTTGGCTATATCGATGAGGCCGCCGTGCCGCTGATTGCGCGCGCGCTCAACCTGTCGCGCGCCGAAGTGCATGGGGTGGTGAGCTTCTATCACGACTTCCGCGATGCGCCGCCGGGCGCGCATGTGCTGAAGCTTTGCCGCGCCGAAGCCTGTCAATCGATGGGCGCCGATGCTCTCGCGGCCGACGCGCGCTCTCGGCTCGGCATCGGATGGGGCGAGACCACGGCCGATGGCCGCGTCACCCTGGAACCGGTGTTTTGCCTCGGCCTATGCGCCTGCGCTCCGGCCGCCATGCTTGATGGAAAAGTCATCGGCGCGCTCGATCGCGAGCGCCTCGGCGGGCTGCTCGACCGGGCGAGGCGCTCGTGACGCGCGGCCGAATTTTCGTGCCGCGCGATGCCGGCGCGCTGGCGCTCGGCGCGGAGGAAGTGGAGCGCGCGATCGTTGCGAGCGCGCGCCGCGTTGGCGTCGAGCTTGAGATCGTGCGGACCGGATCGCGCGGGCTTTATTGGCTCGAGCCGATGATCGAAGTGGCGACCCCGCAGGGTCGCGTCGCCTATGGCCCTCTACGCGCCCAAGATGTCGATTCGTTGTTCGAGGCCGGTTGGCTCGACGGCGGCATACACCCCTTGCGGCTGGGACAAGCCGAAGAGATTCCCTTCCTGCGCCGGCAACAGAGGCTCGTCTTCGCACGATGCGGCGTGATCGATCGTCTGTCGCTCGACGATTATCGCGCTCATGGCGGCTGGCGCGGCCTGGAGCGCGCCATCGCGCTCGGGCCCGACGCAACGACGGAAGAGGTCGTCCGATCCGGGTTGCGCGGCCGCGGCGGCGCCGGATTTCCGACCGGAATCAAGTGGCGCACTGCCGCCCAGGCGAAGGCGGCGCGGAAATACGTCGTCTGCAACGCGGACGAGGGAGATTCGGGCACCTTCGCGGATCGCATGATCATGGAGGGCGATCCATTCGTGCTCATCGAGGGCATGACGATCGCAGGAATCGCCGTCGGCGCCGGCAAGGGCTACGTCTATGTTCGCTCCGAATACCCGCACGCGATCGAGACGCTGAGCCGGGCGTGCGAGCTTGCGCGGCGGGCTGGCTGTCTGGGCGAGCGCATCTTGGGCTCGCCCTATTCTTTTGATATCGAGGTTCGCGTGGGCGCGGGTGCCTATGTCTGCGGCGAGGAGACGGCGCTGCTCGACAGCCTCGAGGGCAAGCGGGGCATGGTGCGGGCGAAGCCGCCGTTGCCCGCGCTCAAGGGCCTCTTCGGCGAACCCACGGTGATCAACAATGTGATCTCGCTCGCTTCCGTTCCCTCCATCCTCGCGGAGGGGGCGGATTCCTATCGCGATCTCGGCTTCGGTCGCTCCCGCGGCACGATGCCAATTCAGCTGGCCGGCAATCTGCGCTATCGCGGGCTCTTCGAGGCGGCTTTCGGCCTGAGCTTGGGCGAGCTGGTCGACGAGGTGGCCGGTGGAACGGCAAGCGGCCGGCCGGTGCGGGCGGTCCAAGTCGGCGGCCCGCTCGGCGCCTATTTCCCGCAGGCTCTCTTCGACACGCCCTTCGACTACGAGGCTTTCGCCGCACGCGATGGACTCATCGGGCATGGCGGCGTGGTTGCGTTCGATGACACCGTCGACATGGCCCGCCAGGCGCGCTTCGCCATGGAGTTCTGCGCGGTCGAATCTTGCGGCAAGTGCACTCCCTGTCGCATCGGCTCGG
>Ga0134125_10002289_pt1 | contig 22796 bp, 20 predicted proteins | sample KB31751_FD_96464 | JGI IMG/M metagenome (GOLD analysis project Ga0134125, IMG submission 96464) | Terrestrial soil microbial communities with excess Nitrogen fertilizer from Kellogg Biological Station, Michigan, USA - KB3-175-1 | ecosystem: Environmental > Terrestrial > Soil > Unclassified ... | reverse complement strand
GGCTATTTCGCGCGCGTGCTCAAGGCCGACGTGCCGCTGGCGCTCGACGTGTTATCCGACATCCTGTCCGAGCCGACCTTCGATCCGGAAGAGCTGCGGCGCGAGCAGAACGTCATCGTGCAGGAGATCGGCGCCACCGAGGACGCGCCGGACGATCTGGTGTTCGACCGCTTGCAGGAGACCGCGTTTCCGCAGCAGCCGGTCGGCCGCTCGATCCTCGGCACGCCGGAGACGGTGCGCTCGTTCACAGCGGCGCGGCTGCGCGCCTATCTGACGCGCAACTACCGTGGCCCCGACATGATCGTCGCGGCGGCCGGCGCCGTGAACCATCGCGAGATCGTCGCCGAAGCGGAGCGGCGCTTTGCCAGCTTCGCCGGGCCGGCGGGACCGGAGCCGGAGCCGGCGAGCTTTTCCGGCGGCACGCGCGTCGAGACGCGGGACCTCGAGCAGGTGCACATCGCCATGGCGCTGCACGGCGTGCCGGTGAAGGACACCTCGCTGCACAGTCTCCAGGTGTTCACCAACGCGCTCGGCGGCGGCATGTCCTCGCGCCTGTTCCAGGAGGTGCGGGAGACTCGCGGCCTCTGCTACACCATCCATGCCTTCCACATGCCCTACAGCGACACCGGCCTGTTCGGCCTCTATGCCGGCACCGACGAGGCCGACGCGCCGGAATTGATGCGCGTGGTCATTGACCAGATCGGCAGCGCCACCGAGACCTTGAGCGAGGCCGAGGTCAACCGCGCCAAGGCGCAGATGAAGGCCGGGCTCTTGATGGCGCTGGAATCCTCGGAGGCGCGCGTGGCGCAGATCGCGCGCCAGATGCTCGCCTATGGCCGGCCGATCCCGCTCGAGGAGATCGTCGCCAAGGTCGACGCCGTTACTGTGGAGAGCGCCCGCGCGGCCGGGCGCGCGCTGGTCGCGCGCGGGCGTCCCGCGATCGCTGCTTTGGGCCCCGGCAACGGTCTTGAAAGCACTGCTGCGATCGCCGAAAGTCTTGTGCGCCGGGCCGCCTGAGCGGCGGGGGGACGCTCGGCGGGAAATGCCATGGCGTTTTTTCGCAGCGTGAGCTTTGGCGAGGTGCTGCCGGCCATCACTGGCAAGGGCGTGTTCCTGCGCATGCCCGTGGCCAGCGATTTCCCCGAATGGGCGGCGCTGCGCGAGCAGAGCCGCGATTTCCTCACCCCCTGGGAACCGGTCTGGCCGCCCGACGACCTGACCCGCGCCGCCTTTCGCCGGCGGCTGCGCCGCTACGCCGAGGACCAGCGCAGCGACCAGGCCTATGCCTTCCTGATCTTCCGCAGCCAGGACGGCGCGCTGGTCGGCGGCCTGACGCTCGCCAATGTCCGGCGCGGCGTCGCCCAGGCCGGCAGCATCGGCTATTGGGTCGGCCAGCCTTACGCCAGGCAAGGCTTTATGACCGCCGCGATGCGGGCGCTGATCCCGTTCTGTTTCGGCAGCCTCAGGCTGCACCGGCTCGAGGCCGCCTGCATCCCCACCAACAAGCCGTCGATCGCGCTCCTTGAGAAGGCCGGCTTCCAGCGCGAGGGCTATGCCCGCGGCTATCTGTGCATCAACGGCTCGTGGCAGGACCACCTGCTGTTCGCGCGGCTCAAGACCGACCCGGACTGAGGCGGCTTGCCGCGTTTGGACTTGCCGCCTTGGGCTTGCCGCATCGGCTTTGCTATAAGACTACGAAATGTGTCGGTAACGAGCGAGAGCCGGGGTATGGATGGAGTAGGGACAAAGGCCGCGCGCGTCGCGGCCGGGCTGGCGGCGGCCGGGGCGCTGATCGCGCTCGCCGGCTGTGGCGGCAACAGCAGCATGTTCAACAGCTCGGCGCTCGACCTGTTCAGCAACTCATCGAAGGCGACGCAGGCCAATGCCGCGGCGCCGAACGCGGCCGAGACCCCGACCGACGTCGAATGTCCGGGCGTCATCATCCGCAACGGCGCCGCGACGCTCACAATCGGCAGCAATCCGAAGGAGGCGACGCCGTCGCCGCTCGACGTGCGCTATCAGGGCAGCATCGTGCGCACCGCGCGCGAATGCCACGTCGCCAACGGCGCGATGACCATGAGGGTCGGCATCGAAGGCCGCGTCATCACCGGCCCGGCCGGCGGTCCCGGCGCGGTCGAGGTGCCGCTGCGCGTCGCTGTGGTGCAGGACGGTCTGAACCCCAAGACCATCGTCTCCAATTTCGGCAAGGAGACGGTGACGCTCGACCAGCAGGTCGACCGCGCGACCTTCACGCATATCGACGAGAACATCTCGTTCCCGCTGCCGCGGCCGCTCGGGCTGATCGATTCCTATGTCGTCTATGTCGGCTTCGATCCGGTCAGCGCCAGGCCGCCGGAGAAGAAAGCGCCGCCGAAGCGCCGCGCGAAAACGGCGGCCAAGCCCGCTCCCGCCAAGCCACGGTAGCTGTTTCGAATGCGTCGCCGCATTCGCGTGTCGGTCGTAGGGTGCGCAAAGCGAAGCGTGCGCACCACCAATGTCCGGCGTGGGCACGGCGCGCATTGCGCGCCTTTGCCCACCCTACGACCCGGTTGCCAACACCTCCGCGCCGCCCGACGCTGTGACGCGCCCGTCCTCGATCCGCACCACGCGCGTGGCGATGCGCGCGACCTCGCCGGCGTCGTGACTGACATAGATCATCGGCAATTTCGAATCGTCGCGTAGCCGTTCGAGATAGGGCAGGATCTCGGCCTTGCGCGCGGCGTCGAGCGAGGCCAGCGGCTCGTCGAGCAGCAGCAATCGCGGCTGCATCAGCAGCGCGCGGCCGACGGCGATGCGCTGGCGCTCGCCGCCCGACAGCTTGCCGGGGCGGCGGTCGAGCAGATGGCCGATGTCGAGCAGCTCGGCCGCGTGTGCGAAGGCTTTGGCGTCGGCGGCAAGCCCGCTCATCCAGCGGCCGTAGTCGAGATTGTGCCGCACCGACAGATGCGGAAACAGCCGGCCCTCCTGGAACACGGTGCCGATGCGCCGCAGCCACGGCTTGACGTCGATGCGCGTCGTGGCGTCGAACAACGTCTCACCATCGAGCACGATGCGGCCAGCGTCCGGCCGCAACAGGCCGGCGATCATGTTGATGATGCTGGTCTTGCCGCTGCCGGACGGGCCGAACAACGCGGTGACGCCGGCGGTCTCGAAGGCGGCGTCGATGGCGAAGTCGCCCAACTTTTTGGTGACGGAAACCGACAGCATGGTCAGCGTCCGTGCAGCCGCGCCGCGGCGCGCCGGGCGAGGAATTCCGAGGCGACCAGCGCGGCGAACGAGATGATGACGGCGACGATGACAAGCTGGAGCGCGGCGGCGTCGCCGCCGGGCACCTGCGTCAGCGTGTAGATCGCCGCCGAGATGGTCTGCGTCTCGCCGGGAATGTTGGAAACGAAGGTGATGGTGGCGCCGAATTCGCCGAGCGCGCGCGCGAACGCCAGCATCATGCCGGCGATGACGCCGGGCAGCATCAGCGGCAATGTGATGGTGGCGAAGGTCCATGCCGGGTTGGCGCCGAGCGTCGTGCCGGCTTCCTCGAGCCTGCGGTCGACCGCCTCGATCGACAGGCGGATGGCGCGCACCATCAGCGGAAACGCCATGATGCCGCAGGCGAGCGCCGCGCCGCTCCAGCGGAACGAGAACACGATGCCGAACGTGTCGGCGAGGAACGCGCCGGCCGGCGCGCGACGGCCGAAAGTGATGAGCAGCAGATAGCCGGTGACGACCGGCGGCAGCACCAGCGGCAGGTGCACGAGCGCGTCGAGCAGCGTCTTCCCCCAGAATTCCTTGCGCGCCAGCACGTAAGCGATGGCGATGCCGAACGGCAGCGCCACAAGCGTCGACACCACGGCGATGCGCAGCGACAGCGCCACCGCGGTCCATTCCTGGGGGGTGAGGTCAACCATTGTGCGGATGAAGCGTGGCGACCGTCGCCGTGGTGCTCTCTCCCCCGCTTGCGGGGGAGGGTTGGGGAGGGGGAAATGCGGCCAAGAAGCCCCCTCCCGGCGAGCTTCGCTCGCCGGCCTCCCCCGCAAGCGGGGGAGGTGAAGCGTGGCGGCGATCTATTTTCACGACGCCGCCTTCACTAGATAGCTGAAGCCATATTTCTCGAAGATCGCCTTGGCCGCGGCGCTGTGCAGGAAGGCGAGATAGCGCGTGACCGCGGCCTTGTCCTTCGCGCTCGCCGTCGCCGCCACCGGGTAGGTCACCGGCGGATAGGAGCCGTCCGGAAACGCGCCGACGATCTTCACCTTCGGCTCGACGCGCGCGTCGGTGGCGTAGACGATGCCGAGCGGCGTCTCGCCGCGCGCGACGAAGGCGAGCGTCGCGCGCACGTTCTCCGCCTGCGCCAGCTTCGGCTCGGCCGCCGTCCAGGCGCCGAGCTTTTCAAGTGCCGCCTTGGCGTAGAGCCCCGCAGGGACCGCCTTCACGTCGGCGACTGCGATGCGGCCGTCACCGGCGAGCCGGGCGATGTCGAAGCCCTGGCCGATGGCAACGTGATCGAGCTTCGACTCCTTCGGGGCGATGAGGACGAGCTTGTTGCCGAGCAGGTTCGTGCGTGTGGCCGGCGCGATCAACTTGCGCTCGGCGGCATAGTCCATCCAGCGCAGGTCCGCGGAGATGAAGACGTCGGCCGGCGCGCCGGCTTCGATCTGCCTGGCCAGCCCCGAGCTCGCCTCGTAGCTCGCGGTGATCCTGACGCCGCTCGCCTTGGTGAAGGCGGCGTCGACGTCGTCCAGCGCGTTCTTGAGCGAGGCGGCGGCAAAGACGGTGACGGGCTGCTGCGCCGCCGCCCCCCGCGGGGCAAAAGCGAGCATCAGGCAGGCGAGCACGAGAAGGCGTCGGGCCATGGCGGTTCTCCGGCGGGCGCGAGCAGGCGCCCCCTTACGGGTGTCGGCATTTCGGGAAGACCGATGTCGGAACCGCCGTTCCGGCCGCGCGGCACATGCACGATATGTCGCGGGTCGTGGGGACTGTAGCAACGGGGCCACGGCGGGGTAAAGTCCGCTCACGTGAGAGTGAGGGACGGCATGGCGGACGCGGCGCCCATCGAGGGCGAATTCGATTTTATCGTGGTGGGCGCCGGCTCGGCCGGTTGCGTGCTGGCCAACCGGTTGTCGGCGGACCCCGCGAAGCGGGTCCTGGTTCTGGAGGCCGGCGGGCGCGACAACTGGATCTGGTTTCACATTCCGGTCGGCTATCTCTTCGCCATCGGCAATCCGCGCGCCGACTGGATGCTGAAGACCGAGGCGGAGCCGGGTCTCAACGGCCGCAGCCTCAACTATCCGCGCGGCAAGGTCATCGGCGGCTCCTCGGCCATCAACGGCATGATCTACATGCTCGGCCAGTCGGCCGACTACGACACCTGGCGCCAGTTCGGCCTGCCAGGCTGGTCGTGGGACGACGTGCGGCCGTACTTCCGCAAGCACGTCGACCATTTCATCAAGGGCGAGGAGCACGGCCAGGGCGGCGAATGGCGCGTCGAGGAGCAGCGGTTGTCGTGGGAAATCCTCGAAGCGTTCCGCCGCGCCGCGATCGAGTACGGCATTCCCGCGGTCAGCGACTTCAACACCGGCGACAACGAGGGCATCTGCTATTTCCACGTCAACCAGCGGCGCGGGCGGCGCTGGTCGGCGGCGCGCGGTTTCCTGAAGCCGGTGCTGCATCGGCAGAATTTGAAACTGGAAACGGGCTGCCTCGTCGAGGCAATCGAGTTCACCGGGCGGCGCGCGACCGGCGTGCGCTGGCGCCAGGACGGCGTGACGCGCAGCGCGACGTGCCGGGGCGAGATCGTGCTTGCCGCCGGCGCCATCGGCTCGCCGCAGATCCTGATGCTGTCCGGCGTCGGTCCCGGGGCGCATCTCGCCGAGCACGGCATTCCGGTTGTGCTGGATAAAGCTGGCGTCGGGCAGAACCTGCACGATCATCTGCAACTGCGCACGATCTACAAGGTGTCGGGCGTAAAGACGCTCAACTCGATGTATGCCTCGCTCGGCGGCAAGCTGGCGATGGGCCTCGACTATCTGCTGCGCCGGCGCGGGCCGCTGACCATGGCGCCGTCGCAGCTCGGCGCGTTCACGCGCTCGGACAAGACGCGGGACCGCGCCAACATCCAGTACCACGTGCAGCCTTTGTCGCTCGACAAGTTCGGCGACCCGTTGCATCCGTTCCCGGCCTTTACCGCGAGCGTCACCAATATCCGGCCGACGAGCCGCGGCGCGGTGACGCTGAAGTCGGCCGATCCGGCGGCGGCGCCGGCGATCGACCCGAATTATCTGGCGACGCCGGAAGACCGCCGCGTGGCGGCGGATTCGATCCGCGTCACGCGCGCGATCGTGGCGCAGCCGGCGCTGGCGCAGTACCGGCCGGAGGAGTTCCTGCCCGGCCGCCAGGTCGGCGACGACGAGGCGGCACTCGAGCGGGCCGCCGGCGACATCGGCACCACCATCTTCCATCCGGTCGGAACCGCGCGCATGGGCCGCGACGACGACGTGCGCGCGGTGGTCGACGCGCGGCTGCGCGTCATCGGGCTCGAGGGCCTGCGCATTGCCGACGCGTCCGTGATGCCGTCGATTACGTCGGGCAACACGAATTCGCCGACCATGATGATCGCCGAGAAGGCCGCGGCGATGATCGCGGAGGACGCGAAGTAACCGGCGTCACTTCACCGCGGTGACGACGATGGCGCGGATCAGCCCGTCGACCGGCCCGTTGCCGAAGCGCCGGGCAAGCGCCTCGGTCGCGCGCAAGGTCGCTTCCTGCAAGCGCGTCTTGTCGCGCGCCTCGATCTCGGTGCGCAGCGGCGTGCCCTCGCAATAGGCGAGCGCCGGCTCGCGCGGCGACGGCGCTTTGCTGCGCTCGTCACGCGTCTCGAGCTTGATGTCGGTGAAATCGGCGGCGGCGAGGTCGGCGCGGATGCGCGCCTCGTCGTGATGGCCGTGCGGTGTCCGCGCCAGGAACAGCGGCGGATCAGCCGGGAACATCTCGCCGACCGCCTGCGTGACGACGTCGGCGAACTCGTTGTCGGCGATCCTGCCCCAGACGCTGAACAGGAACCGCCCGCCCGGTTTCAGGACGCGCCGCGCTTGGGCGTAAGCGCCGGGCTTGTCGGGAAAGAACATCGCGCCGAACTGGCAGACGACGGCGTCGAAGCTCTCGTCGCCGAACGGCAGCGCCTGCGCGTCGGCAACTTTCCAGGAGAAGCGCGGGTCGGCGAGCGTCGTCTTCGCGTGGTTGAGCATTGCTTCGTTGAGGTCGGTCACGGTGACGCGCGCATTCTGCGGCAGCCGCGCCGCCATCGCGCGCGTGACGACGCCGGTGCCGGCGGCCATCTCGAGCACGTGCGCGGCCTTCGTCTCGTGCAGACGCCCCGCGAGATCGGCCGCGTAAGGCGCGAAAATCAGCGGCACCAGATAGCGGTCGTAGAATTCCGGGATCGACCCGGCGAAAACCTTGTCGCTTTCCGCCATGACGCGCTCCCCTCGCCAACGGTCGACGGCGAGGCTAGCACATCGCAGTCAGGGCAGCGCCTTCAGATGACGGATCGGGCGGCCCGGCGCGATGGCCTGCGCCGCGGCGACGATGGAATTCGCGTCGATGCCGTAGTGCCGGTAGAGGTCGGCGAGCGAGCCGGTCTGGCCGAAATGCTCGACGCCGAGCGACCGCGCGCGATGGCCGTTGACCGCGCCGAGCCAGGCTAAAGTCGCCGGATGGCCGTCGAGCACGGTGACCAGCGCGCAGCCCGGCGGCACGTCGTCGAGCAACCGCTCGATATGCGAGCGCGCGTGCACGAGCCCGCGCTCGCGCGCGCGTTGTGCCGCGGTCCAGCCGGCGTTGAGCCGGTCGGCCGAGGTGACGGCGAGCAGGCCGACGTCCCGGCGGTCTTCCGCCATCAGCCCGACCGCTTCGATCGCCTCCGGCGCGATGGCGCCGGTATAGGCGACGACGATCTGCGCATTCGGCCCCGGCTTGCGCAGCCAGTAGGCGCCGTCGACGATGTCGCGCTTGAGGTCGTCGGTCATCGCGCGTTGCGGCTGCGCGATCGGCCGCGTCGACAGCCGCAGATAAACCGAGCCGCCGGTCTCGTCGCGCAGCCAGTTGCGCTCCGACTGCTCGCCGCCGCTCTTCTGCATGTAGGCGAAGGCGAAGGCCATGATGACGGCGAGCTCGTCGACATAGGCCGGCTCGAACGCGGCGATGCCGTCCTGCGCCATGCCGATCAGCGGCTCGGCGATTGACTGGTGCGCGCCGCCTTCGCCGGCCAGCGTGATGCCGGACGGAGTGCCCGCCACCATGAAGCGGGCGTCCTGGTAGCAGGCGTAGTTCAATTGATCGAGGCCGCGCGCGATGAACGGATCGTAGAGCGTGCCGACCGGCAAGAGCCGCACGCCGTTGATCGTGTGCGACAGGCCGAGCGCCGACAGCACGATGAACAGGTTCGCCTCGGCGATGCCGAGCTCGATGTGCTGGCCATCCGGCGAGAACTCCCAGTTGAAGGTCGAGGGGATGCGCTCGTTCCTGAACGTGTCCGCCATCTTCTCGCGCGCGAACAGGCCGCGCCGGTTCACCCACGGCCCGAGGTTGGTCGAGACGGTGACGTCCGGCGATGTCGTGACGATGCGCTGCGCGAATTCGCCGTCGCCGCGTCCGATCTCGTTGAGGATGTTGCCGAAGCCGGTCTGCGTCGACATCTCCGGCTGGATCGTCACGGCCAGCGTCTCCGGCACGGCGATGCGCGGCGCGTCGAGGCGGCGCTCGCCGCCCGTGGTGAACGGCACGCGATCGAGGAAGGCCTGTAGCTCGCCTTCCGCGACCGGCAGGCCCTCGAACCTGTCCCACTCGTGGCCTTCGCGCACGTTCTGCGCCGCGCGGTAGGTATCCATCTGCGCCGGCGTCATCAGCCCGGCGTGATTGTCCTTGTGCCCGGCCATCGGCAGGCCGAAGCCCTTCACCGTGTAACAGATGAAGCAGGTCGGCTTGTCGCTCGTGGCGTTGTGAAACGCTTCGAGCAAGGCCGGCAAATCGTGGCCGCCGAGATTGTTCATGAGCGCCGCGAGCTCGGCATCGGAGCGCTTCTCGATCAGCCGCGACACGTCGCCCTGGTCGCCGATCTCGTCGTTGAGCCGCTTGCGCCAGGCAGAGCCGCCGGCGAACACCAGCGCCGAGTAGAGCGGGTTGGGGCAGGTGTCGATCCATGCTCTCAATTTGTCGCCGCCCGGCTCCCTGAACGCCGCCTGCTGCAGCGAGCCGTACTTCACGATGACGACGTTCCAGCCGAAATTCTTGAACAGCTGCTCGTAGCGTTCCCACAGGCCTTCGCGCACGACGGCGTCGAGGCTCTGTCGGTTGTAATCGATGATCCACCAGCAATTGCGCAGGCCCTGCTTCCAGCCTTCCAGCAGCGCCTCGAAGATGTTGCCTTCGTCGAGCTCGGCGTCGCCGACCAGCGCCACCATGCGGCCTTCGGGCCGATCCTTGCCCCAGCCGTGCGCGCGCACGTAGTCCTGCGTGAGCGACGAGAACAAGGTCTGCGCGACTCCGAGGCCGACCGAGCCGGTCGAGAAGTCGACGTCGTCGGTGTCCTTGGTGCGCGAGGGATAGCTCTGCGCGCCCTTGTAGCCGCGGAAGGCCTGCATGCGCTCGCGCGTCTGCTTGCCGAGCAAATATTGAATCGCGTGGAAGATCGGCGAGGCGTGCGGCTTCACCGCGACGCGGTCGGCGGGCCTGAGCACGTCGAAATAGAGCGCGGTCATGATGGTGGCGAGCGAGGCGGACGACGCCTGATGGCCGCCGACCTTCAGCCCGTCATCGCTGTCGCGCAGGTGATTGGCGTTATGGATCATCCAACTGGCGAGCCACAGAACCTTGCGCTCGAGCGCGGCGAGGATGGGGAGGGTGTCGTGCGTCGTCATGGCGCGAATCCATTTCCGCGTCGTCCCCGCGAAAGCGGGGACCCATACGCCGTGCCCTGTCGAGATGCTGCGGCGTATGGGTCCCGGGTCTCGCTTCGCTCGCCCGGGACGACAGGTTGAGAGTATGCGGATTCGGCCGGGGCGATGCCTGCCAAAGGACGCTAGAGCGTGAGGTCATATTGGCTTACTCTGCCAAATACCCGCCAGAAAAGGGCCGATCATGCCAGAACCGGTGAAACTCGACGCGGTCGACCTCAAGATCCTGCGCCATCTCCAAGCCGACGGCCGCATGAGTCTCGCCGATCTGGCGCAGAAGGTCGGGCTGTCGCCGTCGCCCTGCCTGCGCCGCGTGCGCATCCTGGAGAAGGCCGGCGTCATTGCGCGCTATGTCGCGGTGCTCGACCAGCGCGCGGTCGGCCTGCCGGTCAGCGTGTTCATCTCGGTCAAGCTCGAGCGCCAGGGCGAGGAGCAGCTCGAGCGTTTCGCGAGGACGATCCAGCGCTGGCCGGAAGTGCTCGAGTGCTATCTGATGACCGGCCCGCGCGACTACTGGCTGCGCGTCGTCGTGCCCGACCTCGCCGCCTACGAGCGCTTCCTCAAGACCAAATTGACGCGGCTCGACGGCATTGCCTCGATCGAATCGAGCTTCGCGCTCGAGCAGGTGAAATACACGAACGTATTGCCAGTGGGGTGAGCGCCTCTTTATTCCTCCCCTGAAAGGGGAGGGTCCGGGGCGTAGCGCCGGGGGTGGGGTTTGTTTTCAATATGAACACCCCACCCGGCTCCATAGCGTGTCGAAAGACGCGCGTGAACGCGCTTTTGTCGCTCGCCACCCTCCCCCGCAAGCGGGGGAGGGATAAGCGGAGTCACTGCCCCTCCGACACACCCGCGCTGATGGTCTTCGCCGGGGCGTCGAGCACGTTCTTGCAGGCCGGCGGCAGGTCGGCGAGCATCAGAGGCTTCGGCGGCTTGCCGCCGACCTTCTTCTTCGGATGCAGCACCTTGTCGGAGAACCAGAAGGCGAGATCCTTCTCGCCGCAGCCGGCGCTCTCCGGCACCGAAGGCTGCTTGCGGCAGTGCGGCGAATCCGCCGGACACTTCAGCCGTACATGAATGTGATCGTGATGGCCGTACCAGGGCCGCACCTTGTCCATCCAGGACGGATGCTTGTCGCCCTGCATGCGGCACATCTCCTTCTTGATCGCGGCATTGACCAGCACGCGCTCGACCTCCGGTTGCTCGGCGGCGGTGCGGATGAAGGCGACGTCGGCCGGCGACCAGGTCTTCGGATTGACATGCTTCCAGTCGTCGGCGACGAGATTGATCGCCGACGTCTTCTCGCGCTCGTCCTTGCTCAGCGTGTGGCCGGGCATCGGCATGAACCAGATGTCGACGTCGAGCCCGATCTGGTGGCTCGTGTGGCCGAATGGCAGCGGCCCGCCGCGCGGCTGTGCCATGTCGCCGACGAGGATACCGTGCCAGCCGGTCGCCTTGGCGGCGGCGGGCGCGAAGCGCTCGAGGAATTTGACGAGTTCGGGATGACCCCAGTTGCGGTTGCGTGACAGCCGCATCACCTGCCACGTCTTGCCGGTGACCGGCAGCGGCACCGCGCCCTGCAAACAGCCGCGCGGGTAGTAGCCGATCGCCAGCGCCTTGCCGATCGACGGCAGCTTCTTCTCGGCGAAGAGCTGCTTGGCCGGCTCCTTGCCTTCCTTCGTCTTGGCTTCAGTGATCGCGGGCTTCGGCTCGGGCAGCGGTGCCGGCGCGGTCACGACCGGCGCGGGCGCAGGCGCAATAGGCGCCGTCACGACCGGCTCGGGCGTTTGCGACGGCGGAGCGGTGACAACGGGTGCGGGCGTCTCGGCCGCAGGCGCCGTCACCACGGGGGCAGGCGCCTGGACCGCCGGTGCGGGTGAAGCGGCCGGCGCGGGCGGCGCGGGCGGCGTGGGTTGCGAGGGCGCGGGCGTTGCCACGGCGGGCGGCGTGGCGTCCTGCGTTGCCTGCGGCGGCGACTGCGCGATGGACGCCCGCTCGGCGACACCGAGGAGGCCGGCGACCATCAACACGGACACGCCGAACAAGGCGATGAGACGCATGCGCATACTTGAATCACTACCGCTTGGCCGGCGGCCTGTCAGGTTAAATGCACAGCATGGTTTAGCCTGCGCTGGTCCCCCGATACCGGCGGCTCCTTGCCGAAAAGCAAGTGGGATCAACGCTTTTCATGGTTAATTAAAACTTTACAAGTTCCATCCGGCGGGAGAAGCTTGGAACCGGCTCCGCAATTCGGGGGTGGTCCAATGCGTGCGGGTGTTCTCGCAGTTGTCGCGGCTGCGTCCATGCTTGGCTCGGTCGCCGCGCGCGCAGACGTCGTGGTCAACATCAGCAAATCGCAGCAGCGTCTCGCCGTCGTCGTCGACGGCGCCGAGGCCTATCGCTGGCCGGTGTCGACCGGCCGCCGCGGCTACACGACGCCATCCGGCGTATTCCACCCCGAGCGTCTCGAGCGCCACTGGTACTCGCGCAAATACGAGAACTCGCCGATGCCGTGGTCGGTGTTCTTCCATCGCGGCTACGCCGTGCACGGCACGATGGAGGCCTATCATCTCGGCCGCGCGGCCTCGCACGGCTGCGTCCGCCTGCGGCCCGATCATGCGCGCACCTTGTTCGGCCTCGTCCGGCGCGCCGGTTTCAACCACACGAAGATCGTCGTGCTCGACGGTCCGCTGCCGCATCTGCGGCCCGCGCCGCACGGCGCGCCGATGGTCGAGGCCGAGCCGCCGCGCGCGGCGGAGGCGCATTTCGCCAGGGCGCTCGACCGGCTGGACGCGCAGCCGCATGCCAGCGAGCACCTGAGCGCGCGCACGCATCCGGTCACGGTGGCGCCGCCGCCGGCGCGGGAGCCTGTGCGCTACTCGCTGTCGCGGGGCAGCGACGAAGCCCGCGTTCTGCGCGAGCGCGAAGCCTGGCTGCACAGCATCGACCGCAGATACGGCATCGTGCGCTAGCGCGCGGGCGTTAACCGAATTGCTCTAAATCGGCGAAAGTCCCGCTTCGCGGTGGCATTGTGCGCGCGGGGAGGGTCTTCATGCCGCGTGTCCTGGCCGCGATCGCGTTTGCCTGCGTGCTCTTCGCCGCGCTGGCGCCGGCGCATGCGGACATCGTCGTCACCGTCGACAAGACCGCGCAGCGGCTCGATGTCGTGGTCGACGGCGTCGCGCGCTACGTCTGGCCGGTGTCGACGGCGCGCTGGGGCTATCGCACGCCCAACGGCGCGTACAGGCCGCAGCGGCTGGCGCGGCAATGGTTCTCGCGCAAATACGACATGTCGCCGATGCCGTATTCGATCTTCTTCGCCGGCGGCTACGCCATCCACGGCTCCTACGAAATTTCGCGGCTCGGCCGCCCCGCCTCGCACGGCTGCATCCGCCTGCATCCCGCCAACGCCAGAATCCTGTTCGAGCTGGTGCAGCGGCACGTGCGCGACACGCGCATCGTCGTCACGGGCGCGGGGCCGGCGGAATTCCGCTACGAGGCTGCGCCCATACGCCGTCCCGCGCCGGCTTGGCGCGGCGGCAACGACACGACCTTCCGCGACATCTTCGCGCCGCGGTCGCGCTGGTAAGGCCGGCACGGAATTGACAACACCGCGATTGCCGCCGCTTCGCTAGCAATTCGCGGGCGTGATTGAGACAATTTCGAATGAATTGAGGAACGGGTTTCTCGCAATTTGAACCGAGGATGCGGTCGTATCGTACCCACCGTACCCGGAGACTGACATGGGAAGGTTTCAGACTGTGCTCGCCGCCCGCGAGCGCCGCCGCTCCCGCCGCTACGACGTTCAGGTGAAGGCGCTGCTCACCACCGACGAAAAGGGAGTCGAGCACCACTGCCTGATCCACGACATCTCGCAGACCGGGGCGTTGATCGAGGTCGAGAACGGCGAAGAGCTTCAGGATTTCACCCTGACCGTGTCGCGCCGCTGCCGCGTCGTGCGCCGCAATGCCGAGGGCAACAGGGTCGGCGTCGAATTCCTGGTGCCGTGGACGGTCAATCCTTAAGTCTTCGTCTTCGTCCGCCTTCCCGAAACAAGACTGCGGCGGCCCGACCGGCTTGCGATTACACCGCATGCCGGTAAAACACCGGCATGCCGCTGTTCACCCTCGACGACCTCGACGCCGCCGCGACAATCGTCCGCACCTTGGTGCCGCCGACACCGGCCTATGCCTGGCCGCTGCTTGCGCGCCACGCCGGGCTCGAGGTCGTGCTCAAGCACGAGAACCACACGCCGACCGGTTCGTTCAAGGCGCGCGGCGGGCTGGTCTACGGCGAATCCCTGCGCCGCGGCGGCGCGCTGCCGAAGGGTCTCGTCACCGCGACGCGCGGCAATCACGGGCAGTCGGTCGCCATCGCCGCGCGGCGGCTCGGCATCCCCTGCGTCATCGTCGTGCCCGAGGGCAATTCGGCCGAGAAGAACGCGGCGATGGAGGCCTTCGGCGGCGAGCTCGTCACCGCCGGCAAGGATTTCGACGAGAGCCGCGTCGCCGCCGAGCAGATCAGGCACAATCGCGGCTATCACTTCGTGCCGTCGTTCCACCGCGAGCTGGTCAAGGGCGTCGCCACCTACGCGCGCGAACTGTTCACGGCGCATTCCGATCTCGACGTGGTCTACGTGCCGATCGGCATGGGCTCGGGCATCTGCGGCCTGATCACGGTGCGCGACCTGATGGGCTTGAAGACGGAAATCGTCGGCGTCGTCGCCGCCAACGCGCCGGCCTTCGCGCTGTCGCTCGCGGCCGGCAAGCCGGTGCCGACCGCGACCGCGCGCACCTTCGCCGACGGCATGGCCTGCCGCGAGCCGCAGGACGCGCCGTTCGAAATCGTGCGCAAGGGCGCGGCGCGGATCGTCAGCGTCACCGAGGACGAGATCGCCGAGGCCGTGCGCCTGATCTTCACCGCCACGCACAACACGGCTGAGGGCGCGGGCGCGGCGGCCTTCGCGGCGCTGATGCAGGAGAAGGCGCGGCTGAAAGGCAAGCGCGCCGGCGTCATTCTCTCCGGCGGTAATATCGACCGGCCTGTGCTCGCGGCGATCCTCGACGGCAGGACGCCGGCGGTCTAGCCGCACCGCCTGCGGCGAGAAAAAACAGCAAGTTCGGTCACGCCCGCGGCGTTCGGTTCGTCTAGTCTTGGACGGGTGCCAAGGCACCCACAGGATGGAGGATCACGATGAAACAACGGCTGAACTGGCTTGTCCGCAAGAACAAGGCCCTCGAAGGGCTCTACGCCGCCGAGGGCTGGCTGAATACCGCGCTCGACCCGCGGCTCCTGGCGCTGGTGAAGATGCGCGCCTCGCAGATCAACGGCTGCGCCTTCTGCCTGCACATGCACAGCGAGGAGGCGCGCAAGCACGGCGAAAGCGACGACCGGCTGCTGCTGCTTGACGCCTGGCACGAGTCGGCGATGTTCACCGACCGCGAGCGCGCGGCGCTCGCCTGGACCGAGTCGCTCACGAAGGTCGCCGAGACGCGCGCGCCCGACGACGTCTACGCCGAGGTGAGCAAGCAGTTCTCCGAGGATGAGCTGGTCGCGCTGTCGCTCGCCATCGCCATGATCAACGCCTGGAACCGGCTGTCGATCGGCTTCCGCGCGCAGCACCCGCACGACCGGGCGAAAGAGGCGGCTTAGGCGGCCGACCGACGGAGGCCCGCGCGCGGGCGATTGCGCGCGCCTCCGCCCGCGTCAGCTGTGTAGCCCCGGCGCCTCGTGACCGGTGCGCGCGACATATTCGGTGTAGCCGCCGCCGTACTGGTGCACGCCCTCGGGCGTCAGTTCGAGCACGCGGTTCGACAGCGCGGCGAGGAAATGCCGGTCGTGCGAGACGAACAGCATCGTGCCCTCGTAATCGGCGAGCGCGCCGATCAGCATCTCCTTCGTCGCCATGTCGAGGTGGTTGGTCGGCTCGTCCAGCACCAGGAAGTTCGGCGGATCGTACAGCATCAGCGCCATGACGAGCCGCGCCTTCTCGCCGCCGGAGAGCACGCGGCACCGCTTCTCGACGTCGTCGCCGGAGAACCCGAAGCAGCCGGCGAGCGTGCGCAGCGAGCCCTGGCCGGCCTGCGGGAACGCGTCCTCCAGCGTCTGGAACACCGTGCGCTCGCCGTCGAGCAGGTCCATCGCGTGCTGCGCGAAGTAGCCCATCGTCACGCTGGCGCCTAGCGCCACGGTGCCGTCGTCCGGCGCGGTCGCGCCCGCCACCAGCTTCAGAAGCGTCGACTTGCCGGCGCCATTGACGCCCATGACGCACCAGCGCTCCTTGCGCCGCACGGTGAAATCGAGGCCGTCATAGATGCTGCGGCTGCCATAGCCTTTCTGCACGTCCTTAAGGATCGCGACGTCATCGCCGGAGCGCGGCGCTGTGGGGAAGTCGAACGCCACCGTCTGGCGGCGTTTCGGCGGCTCGACGCGCTCGATCTTGTCGAGCTTCTTCACCCGGCTCTGCACCTGCGCGGCATGCGATGCGCGCGCCTTGAAGCGCTCGATGAACCTGATCTCCTTGGCCAGCATCGCCTGCTGCCGCTCGAACTGCGCCTGCTGCTGCTTCTCGCTGAGCGCGCGCTGCTGCTCGTAGAATTCGTAGCCGCCGGAATAGGTGGTGAGCGCGCCGCCGTCGATCTCGACGATCTTGCCGACGACGCGGTTCATGAACTCGCGGTCGTGCGAGGTCATCAGCAGCAGGCCCTCGTAGCCCTTGAGGAACTGCTCGAGCCAGATCAGGCTTTCGAGGTCGAGATGGTTCGACGGCTCGTCGAGCAGCATGGCGTCGGGCCGCATCAAGAGGATGCGCGCGAGCGCGACGCGCATCTTCCAGCCGCCCGACAAGGCTCCGACATCGCCGTCCATCATCTCCGGGCTGAACGAAAGCCCGGCGAGCACTTCGCGCGCGCGCGCCTCCAGCGCATAGCCGTCGAGTTCCTGGAAGCGGTGTTGCACCTCGCCGTAGCGCTCGATGATCGCGTCCATCTCGCCGGCGCGCTCCGGATCGGCCATCGCGGCTTCGAGTTCGCGCATTTCGGCGGCGACCTCGCTCACCGGGCCGGCGCCTTCCATCACCTCGGCGACGGCGGAGCGCCCCGCCATCTCGCCGACGTCCTGGCTGAAATAGCCGATGGTCACGCCGCGATCGACCGACACCTGGCCCTCGTCGGGCGCGTCCTGGCCGGTGATCATGCGGAACAAGGTCGTCTTGCCGGCGCCGTTCGGGCCGACGAGGCCGACCTTCTCGCCCCTGTTGAGGGCGGCGGAGGCCTCGATGAACAGGAGTTGGTGGCCGTTTTGCTTGGAGATGGAGTCGAGGCGGATCATTGCGGGGGTACGGAAGGAAAAAACGAGGGGCGGGGTATAGCAGATTGGAGGCGAATGTCTGCGGCAATCGCGGTGATTCTGGGCCTCGGCCGGCTATATATTCAGGAGCGGCGCCGTAGGGCGGGTTAGCCGAAGGCCTAACCCACTGCGTGTTGCCCAGAATGGCGCATTACGCTTCGCTAATCCGCCCCGCGGGCTCTAAGGAAAAATGAGCACAATATGGTCGACATAAAAGGAAAAGCGTTTCGCCATTCAACGGCAGGGCGCGTCTATCCCGGGAGAGGGTTTCTAGCGAATGACCTTCAATACCCATCGAATTTTCTCGAATGCGCAACAGAAGCCGAATTAAGGGAGGCCGGAATCACAATTGATGACGATGAGACAATGACGCCAGAAGATGTTGCAAAGGAGACTGAATATCAGCGAAATCTCCAACGCCGAGAGGGCGCGACGAAAGAGCAATTCGAATGGTTGGGCCGCTTCGTGCAGGCGTTCGAGCTAATGGTCAGCACGGTTCGGATTGGATGCATTATGAACACATCATTCTTCCCGAAACATCAGCAGCTCATGAACATCGTGTTTCACCATCAAGCGATGTCGGCCGACGCATTGTTCAGCATCTTTCGCGCGATTATTACCACGGTTGTAACGGACCCGGAATCCCAAGTCCCTCCGGAGGAGCAGATCGCATATAAGGGGGTCCTGCAGCAAATTTCGACAGAATATTGCGACCTTTGTAGTGAACGAAATAAGATGCTGCACGGGACGTGGCGTATCGGCTGGTATTACGATATTAATGAAACGGAGTTTGAAAAAGTATTTATGCACAAGGGGAATGTATCGAAGGACGGCTTTAGGTACGTCAGTCCTGTAAACACCGTAGAGGATTTGAAAGCGGTGATTAAGCGTTGCGATGATCTTGAAGATATGATCGGGCGCGTCAACGCGATTTTCGGTTTTCGCCAAGAGTTGAGAATATCAAGAAACTTCCAGAAGGTCGGCGGGCGCTGGAAAACTGTTCAGCCTAGCCGCTGAAGGCGCAAAAGCTGCTGGGTTTCTGGATGGCAATGATAGCCATATCCTCCTGAGGGGCGAAAAATTTACACATCCACCTTCAGCGCGGCAATAAACGCTTCCTGCGGGATGTCCACCTTCCCGTACTGGCGCATCTTCTTCTTGCCTTCCTTCTGCTTCTCCAGAAGTTTCCGCTTGCGCGTGGCGTCGCCGCCGTAGCACTTCGCGGTCACGTCCTTGCGGAAGGCGCGCACGGTCTCGCGCGCGATCACCTTGCCGCCGATGGCGGCCTGGATCGGCACCTGGAACATATGCGGCGGGATCAGCTCCTTTAATTTTTCCGCCATGGCGCGGCCGCGCGTCTCGGCGCGCGTGCGGTGCACGAGCATCGCGAGCGCGTCGACCGGCTCGCCGTTGACCAGCATCTGCAATTTGACGAGGTCGGCCGGCTTGTAGTCGGTCAGGTGATAGTCGAACGAGGCGTAGCCGCGCGACACGGACTTGAGCCGGTCGTAGAAGTCGAACACCACCTCGTTGAGCGGCAGGTCGTACTTCACCATCGCGCGGTTGCCGACGTAGGTCAGCTCCTTCTGCGCGCCGCGGCGGTCCTGGCAGAGCTTGAGCACCGCGCCGAGATATTCGTCCGGCGTCAGGATCGTCGCCTCGATCCACGGCTCCTGCATTTCCTCGATATGGTTCGGGTCCGGCATGTCGACCGGATTGTGGATCTCCAGTTCCTCGCCGTCGGTCTTCTTGATTTTGTAGATGACGGACGGCGCGGTCGCGATCAGATCGAGGTTGAACTCGCGCGACAGCCGCTCCTGGATGATCTCAAGATGCAGCAGGCCGAGGAAGCCGCAGCGGAAGCCGAAGCCGAGCGCGGCGCTCGTCTCCATCTCGTAGGAGAAGCTTGCGTCGTTGAGACGCAGTTTGCCCATCGCCGCGCGCAGGTCTTCGAACTGCGCGGCGTCGACCGGGAACAGGCCGCAGAACACCACCGGGATCGCCGGACGAAAGCCGGGCAGCGGCTTGTCGATCGGCTTCCTGTCGTCGGTGATGGTGTCGCCGACGCGCGTGTCCGCCACTTCCTTGATCGAGGCGGTGAGCATGCCGATCTCGCCGGGGCCGAGCTCGTCGACCATCACCAGCTTCGGCGTGTACACGCCGGTGCGGTCGACGTCATAGGCGGCGTCGGTGCCCATCATGCGGATGCGCTGGTCTTTCTTGAGCACGCCGTCGACGATGCGCACCAGCACGACGACGCCGAGATAGACGTCGTACCAGCTATCGACCAGCAGCGCCTTCAGCGGTGCGTCGCGGTCGCCCTTCGGGGCGGGGAGGCGCGTGACGATCGCCTCGAGCACCTGGTCGATGTTCAGGCCGGTCTTGGCCGAGATGCCGATGGCGTTCGAGGCGTCGAGCCCGATCACGTCCTCGATCTGCTGCTTCACCTTCTCCGGCTCGGCCGCGGGCAGGTCGATCTTGTTGAGGACGGGGACGATCTCGTGATTGTTGTCGATCGCCTGGTAGACGTTGGCGAGTGTCTGCGCCTCGACGCCCTGCGAGGCGTCGACGACGAGCAGCGAGCCCTCGACGGCGGCGAGCGAGCGGTTGACCTCGTAGGCGAAGTCGACGTGGCCGGGCGTGTCGATCAGGTTGAGGATGTAATCCTTGCCGTCCTTGGCGTGGTAGTTCAGGCGCACGGTCTGCGCCTTGATGGTGATGCCGCGCTCGCGCTCGATGTCCATCGAATCGAGCACCTGCTCGCGGCCCGCCATCTCGCGCGCGTCGAGCCCGCCGGTGAGCTGGATCAGCCGGTCGGCGAGCGTCGATTTGCCATGGTCGATGTGCGCGACGATGGAGAAGTTGCGGATGTTGTCGATGGGAACGGACGTCATGGCGGCGAGATAACACCCGCGCAGGGGGTAAACAAGCAGCGTGGAGGTGTCGTCCTGCGCCGAGTTTCGTAGCTTCCGCAGGCGCGACGTCAGTTGCTGCGCCCTCTCCTCTCGTGGGAGAGGGCATTGAGAGACTCGCTACAAATTCCGGCGGGTGAGGGGGCCGGCCTACCCCCTCACCCATCCTTTGTGGGTCAAACGCTGCGGCCGCCCTCTCCCACAGGGGGAGAGGGCACATCTATGAACGCCAAGCGCCAGACCGCGTGGACGACTCCGGTTCCTCCGTGCCACAAGCCCTGCCATGACCGGCTTTGCCACCCGTCTCGCCCGCCTGCGCGCCGCGCTGATCGATCCGGCGCGCAGCGAGCGCACGGTCATCGTCCTGCTCGCCGTCTACTGGGCGGTCTGGACCGCCTACGCCAGCATGGCCAAGGCGCCGCAGGGCCTGCACCCGGACATGACCGAGATCGTCGTCTGGTCGCGCGACCTAGCGCTGGGCTACCTGAAGCATCCGCCGCTCGCCGCCTGGCTCGCCGCCGGCTGGTTCGCCGTCTTGCCGATGGCGGAGTGGTCCTACTACGCGCTGGCGATGCTGATGCCCGTCGCCGCGCTGTGGATCGCCTGGCGGCTGATGGCCGATTACCTCGACGCGGAGAAACGCGTCGCCGGCCTCGCGCTCATGACGCTGATCCCGTTCTTCAATTTCCATGCGCTCAAATACAACGTCAACACGGTGCTGATGCCCGTGTGGGCGGTGACGGCGCTGTGGTTCCTGCGCTCGTATCGCACGCGCGACGCCGGATATGCCGCGCTGGCCGGCGCCGGCGCGGCGCTGGCGATGTACGGCAAATACTGGTCGGTGTTCCTGATCGCCGGGCTCGTCGCCGCCGCGCTGGCCGATCGCCGCCGCGGGCAGTATTTCCGCTCGGCGGCGCCGTGGATCACCGTCGCGGTCGGGCTCGCGGTGCTTGCGCCGCATCTCAAATGGCTCGCCGTCAACCACTTCGCGCCGTTCGATTACGCGCTCACCATCCACGGCGAGAAGTCGTTCGCCATCGCCGCCAAAAGCACGCTCGGCTATCTCGCCGGCTCGCTCGGCTATGTCGCCGTGCCGCTCGTCATCGTTGCGGCGATGGTGCGCAGGCCGGCCGCCTTCGCCGATGCCGCCTGGCCGCAGAATGACGACCGCCGTCTCGCCGCGGCGGCGTTCTGGGCGCCGCTGCTGCTGCCGGTCGTGGCGCCATCGCCGGCCAGACCGAGATCACATCACTCTGGTCGATGTCGGCCTGGACGCTGCTGCCGGTCGTTCTGTTGTCGCCGCAGGCGGTGAGCATTCGCGCCATCGACACCGAGCGGCTACTGGGCCTGGCGGTCGCGGTGCCGCTCGTCATGCTGCTCGTCTCGCCGGCGATCGCCTGGTTCACGCGCGACAAGGGCCAGCCGGCGGAGACGCAAGGCCGCCTGCTGGCGCAGGAGGTCGACCGCGACTGGCGGAACGTGACGCCGGAGCCGCTGCGCTTCGTCGGCGGCGACGCGGCGCTCGCCGACGCCGTCGTCACCTGGAGCGCCGACCGCCCGCGTGCGCTGCCGAACATGCCCGCGCCGCCGGCCGCGGAGTTGAAGCGCGACGGTTTCGCGTTGGTGTGTTTCGCCGGAAATGGCGCCTGCAAGCAGAACGCGGCCGCGGAGGCCGCCAGGAATCCGCGCAGCCGCGTGGTCGAGAGCACCATCGTGCGCGGCTTCTGGCGCAAGCTCGGCCAGCCGCAGAGCTACACGATCACGCTCATTCCGCCGGGGCGGTGAGCTAAAACGAAACGGCCGGCGCAGTGGCCGGCCGTCCCGTTCGCGCTTTTTTTGCGTAACAGCCGCTCAATACCGGTAATGATCGCTCTTGAACGGGCCGGCCTGCGACACGCCGATGTAATCAGCCTGGTCCTTGCGCAGCTCGGTCAGCTTCACGCCGATCTTGGCGAGGTGCAGCCGCGCCACCTTTTCGTCGAGCGTCTTCGGCAGCACGTAGACTTCCTTCTTGTACTTGCCGTCCTTGTTGTTGGCGTAGAGCTCGATCTGCGCCAGCGTCTGGTTGGTGAATGACGCCGACATCACGAAGCTCGGATGGCCCATGGCGTTGCCGAGGTTCACCAGCCGCCCTTCCGACAGCAGGATGATGCGGTGGCCGTCGGGGAAGGTGATCTCGTCGACCTGCGGCTTGATGTTGGTCCACTTCAAATTCTTCAGGTGGGCGATCTGGATCTCGTTGTCGAAGTGGCCGATGTTGCACACGATCGCGCGGTCTTTCATCTTGCGCATGTGCTCGATCGTGATGATGTCCTTGTTGCCGGTGGCGGTGACGAAGATGTCGGCCTGCGGCGCGGCGTCTTCCATGGTCACGACCTGGTAGCCTTCCATCGCCGCCTGCAGCGCGCAGATCGGGTCGACCTCGGACACCATCACGCGGCAGCCGGCCTGGCGCAGCGACGCCGCCGAGCCTTTGCCGACGTCGCCGAAGCCCGCGACCATCGCGATCTTGCCCGACATCATCACGTCGGTGCCGCGGCGGATGCCGTCGACCAGCGACTCGCGGCAGCCATAGAGGTTGTCGAACTTC